>Ga0156395_1341_pt2 | contig 16963 bp, 9 predicted proteins | sample RifOxyA3_FD_108039 | JGI IMG/M metagenome (GOLD analysis project Ga0156395, IMG submission 108039) | Deltaproteobacteria bacterium RIFOXYA12_FULL_61_11 | reverse complement strand
AAATTCGGTCCCGGGCAACTCTGGACCGCCGCGGCGGCACTCCTCCTCGAGGGCGGGGGGGCCTTGCTCACGGGCCGCCGGGTGATCCGGCTCCAGTGCTCGGGTCGGCGCATCGTCACCGTCACCTGTCTCGACCTCCACAGCGGTAGGGAAGAGACCTACGAGCCGGAGCTGGTCCTCTCAACCATGCCGTTGCGCGACCTCGTCGCCAGCCTGGGAGACGCCGCGCCGAGGCGAATAGCCGCCCTCGCCGCCGGCTTGGTCTATCGCGATTTCCTCACCGTGGGCCTGGAGCTCCGCTCCGAGGAGCTCTTGAAACTCCAGGATAACTGGATCTACGTGCAGGAACCCCGGGTCAAGGTCGGGCGGCTGCAGCTCTTCCACAACTGGAGCCCCTACCTGGTCGCCGATACGAGCAAGGCCTGGGTCGGTCTGGAATACTTCTGCAATGCCGGCGACGAATTGTGGCGCAGCAAGGACAGCGCTCTGCTCGAATTAGCGGCAAGAGAACTCGGCACGCTGGGCCTCGGCGACCCCACGACCGTGGCCGGAGGGACCGTGGTCCGGGTCCGCGACGCCTATCCCTCCTATCTCGGCACGTACGAACACCTCGGGGAGTTGCGCGCCTTCCTCGACGGTCTCTGCAATCTATACTCGATCGGCCGCAACGGCTTGCACCGCTATAACAACATGGACCATTCGGTCCTCACCGCCCACGCCGCGGTCGGAGCGATCTTGGCCGACGACGGCGACCGCTCGGCCATCTGGGCGGTCAACGCCGAACAGGCCTACCACGAGAGCACCAATCCCTCTCCGAGGAGTTGAACGGTTCTACTCCCCGGTTACGACCACGGTGCGGGTCGCGGTACAGGTGCTTCCGCCGGCATCGTCAGAGGCGCAAGCCCGGTATTCATACGACCCCGGAGCAAGGTCGACGAGCCTGCGCTCGAGTTCGAGGACACGCCCCCCGGCCAGCGCTCGGACCTCGGAGGCGGAGAGAGCTCGTCGAAAGATGCGGAGTTCATCCAGGTCGCCTTGGTAGTACTGGCCAGGCCCCCCGTGACAGTTGCCGTCATTGCCCCGGCCAACCTGGGTGCACCCGTTCGAGGCGAGCTCTCCGCTTTGGCCGATGGAGAGATCTGCCTGCCCATCCAGGTACAGAGTGATGGCGCTGCCGTCATACACTAGCGCCACATGCTGCCACACTCCTTCCACTAGCGGGCGCTCTCCCGTCACGTAGACCCACCCCCGGTCCTCGGTATAGATCGCTCCCTGGAGCCGGTTCTCGACGAGGGTCAGGAGCAGAGGTCCGTTCTTCGTGAGGACGGCCTGCATGCCTCTCAGGAGACGGGGCCGGAGCCAGACCTCGACCGTGAGAGCCTGGCCGGCGAGCCCGGAGAGGTCCGGGCAACCGTGACCGAGGTCGAGGTAATCGTCCTGCCCATCGAGGTGCACCGCGCGGCCAAACTTTCCTGAAACCCGCAAGGGCGTCTCGTCGTTCTCGGTCAATCGGAAGGTATCTCCGGGTCCAAAGCCCTCGAGGGGAGCGGCGAGGTGGAGTTCCTTGTCATCCACGATCGAGCGGACGAGGTAGTCGGTGACCGTGGTGCTCGCTCCGCTCGCCGGACCGCTTTCCACGGTCAGCGTCCAGTCGCGGTAGTAGGCATTGTAATAACTGAGCCGGTAGGCTTCGGTGACGTAGACCAGGTCGGGAGTGCTGCCTTCGGCCGCGCTCCCGAGGTCGCCGGAAGCCAGAGAGCCGTCATTGCCGTGTCCGCTGACGTCCCGCACAAGGTCCCCCTCGAACTCATCCAAGGTCCAGTGAGCGACCGGGGTATCGTCTTGCCCGAACTCGAGGTAGACCCGGACCGGTTCCACGCTCTCGGACCGCACGGCCAGACCCAACGCTCCGTCACGGACTTCGGCCCCATCCGCCGGGGTTGGTGCGAGGAAGGTCAGGGAGGAGCTCTTCGGGAGACAGGTCGAGCGATCGTACCGGCAACGGACGCACCCTAGAGTCCCTCCGTAGCCATAGGTCGCGCACGTCACTCCACCGAAATCCCCGTTGTCGCACTCCTCGTCGTCCTCGAGGAGCCCGTTGCCGCAGCTCGTTTCGGTCGCCGGTGCCGGACCCTTGCCCGAGAGATGGAGCAGGTGGGCGATAGCCACGCTGCGCATGGCATCGAGGTCGAGAGTCGCGCTCCCGACGGTCTTGAGGTTCGCGAGGAAGTTGTGGGCGGAGAGCACGCCCTTGGGGCAACAGCCCGTACCAGGCTCGGTAGCGCAGCACGACCGCTTGCGCTCGAGCAGTTCCTCGAGGGTCGCCAGGTAGCGAACATCGTCGAGGCCCTCGCGAAAACCCTCCCACTGCAACGTATCGATGACCCCGTCGGCCGTGGGATAGGTGAAACAGAGGTCCCTGCTGTCCGGAACGTCCCAGTCGTTCCAGATGTTCCCGAACGAGTGCTGATAGGCGTAGTCCATGACTCCGTCATAGTCCTGTTGCCACACCAGAAACCCGAAGTTGCGGCGGTAGGTGTCCGGCGCAACCTCTCCGGCTTGGGGATTGGCATAGGAAAAGAGGCGGTGGCCATGCTCGTGATAGGACCGGGCCAAGGTACGGCTCGGAGTCTCGGCCACGACGGCCACGTCCAGGAGGTCCTCGACTTTCCAAGCCAGATCGAGGGACTGGGCGTTGAAAGCCTTGACCCCGGCCTTGTGCACTGCCGCGATCTGGGCCCGCCGCAGGGGACTGTCCAGGGATTGCTCGTCGGGTGCGTAGATGAAGAGCTCCTTGGTACCGTAGGGAGCGAAAAAGTTGAGCTGGGCACGCAGTTCCGTGTCGAGCAACTCGTAGTTCTCCTCATAGCTGGTGATGCCCAGTCCGAGGTACAGGAGGGGATCGTTGCTCACTCCTACCTCCGTGCGCAGCGCCATCACCGTGCGCAACGAGTCGGCGTCGAGTTGCGGGTACAGCGTTGGGTGGGTGACCCCATGGCTCAGCAGGTTGAGGAACTCAGCTCTGAGTTGGGTGAGATTCTTGCCCTCCGAAGAAAGGGTACCCTTTTCATCCAGGAAGGAGCGGTAGTAGATGCTGGGGATGAACGGCGAGGGAGCCAGCCGGAAGGGGAGGAGCTCCACGAGGAGGTCGAACGAGCCGAGGACTTCCGTGCCTTGCCGGAGGCGCACCGTGCCGCGATAGCCTCCTGCCGGACCGGGATCATCCGGGAGGGCCACGGTGAGGAGTACCTGCTTGTTGCGGTTCGGTTCCAGGTCGAAGGGCTGCAGCGTGACGGCGTCGGCCACCGGGAATTGCTCGATCGTAGGATAGGGGAAGGCCGGAATGCCGGGAATACCCTCGGGATCGCTAATGTGCACCTGCTTCCCAGTGGTGAGGCGCAGGTAATTGTCCTCCCCGCGCACCTCGACGAGGGCATCGTCCTTGAGCAGCAGTTCCGGGGTGAGGTGGCGCTGCCCCGTCTCGTAGAAATGCTGCCCGGCCTGGTACCAGACCTTGACCAGGCGGAGGTCCACCACCGTGGCCGGAAGACGGCCCTGGTCTCCGATGAGATCCCCGACCTCGAGTTCCAGCCCGGCAAGAGCGGCCGTGGACCTGAGTACTACACTGGCAACCTCGTATTCCCCGGCGCAGGCCCTGATCGTCAGGCTGTAGCCCGGGGTGTCGAGCGAGGTATCGGGCACGATCAGCTCATTGGAGAGCGGATCGACGGGATACAGGGTCAGGAGAGTACCCTCGTCGCTGCTGCCGTCGCAATCGTTGTCGCGTCCGTCCGCGAGCTCCTCGGCCCCGGGGTACACCACGGCCCGCCGGTCGTCGCAATCGCCTTCGGCCAGGGTATGCCCGTCCCCATCGGCATCGGGAGGTTGTGGAGTCCCCTCGGCGGTGACGTCGGTGCCCGGGTCGGACGGGTCGGGCGAGACCTCGCTCCCGGCGCCGTCCACCGAGGTGTCAGTGACCACCAGCACCTGGCTTTTCTCCCCGCCGCTACAACCTTGCAGGAGGCAACCGAGGAGAACGCTAGCAAGCAGGATCATCCGAGTGGGTAGCATGGTCTCTACTCTCCAATCTTTTCATCTGTGCGCATTCGGGGTGGGTTTGCCCATGCGACTCTAAGACGGCGGCTCGGAGAATAGCAAGGTCCAGGAAGGCCTTGACCTAAGCGCAGAATCTTGCACCTAGCCTTGCTATCCAGTACAGTCATGCCCTACAGAATTGGCACTGGGCGGCGGAGCGGATGCCGAGACGGAAGAAGGGAACAACGTGGCAGACCTGGATCCTTATCGGGGCGATCGCCTTCGTCCTCGCGACCGCGGGGGCGCTCCTCGGAGGGGCGGTGGGGTACTGGTGGCTCGTGGTGAAGAACCCCGGACCGCACATCGATCGCGAGTACATCCGAGCGGCCATCACCCCCGAAACCTCGGTCTACTTCGCCGACGGCAGCACCAAGCTCGGCACGTTCTTCAGCCAAGATCACCGCAGCTATGTGTTGTATGACCGCATCCCGCAGGTGCTGATCGACTCGATCCTCGCCGCCGAGGATGCTACTTTCTACCAGCACGGCGGCATCAACTACTGGGCGCTGACGCGCGCCATGGTCGCCAACCTCTTGGCCGGGCGCGTCGTCCAGGGCGGCAGCACTATCACCATGCAGACCGCCGAGAACCTCTTCCAGCGCGAACGTCCGGCCAACCGTTGGCTGGCTAAAGTCGAGGAGTACCTCAACACCTTCCGCTTGGAATACCACTTCACCAAACAGGATATCCTCGAGTTCTACCTCAACCAGTTCCATGTCAGCGGCAACGGTCGCGGCGCGGGCATTGCCGCCCAGTTCTTTTTCTCCAAACCCTTGGCCGACCTCGACCTGGTCGAGGCCGCGTTCATTGCTTGCTCGCTCAAGGGTCCCTTCCGCTACACCCCGTTCCTGCATCGGGACAAGGAGACGAAAGAACGCGTAGCGGCGAGGGCCGAGGAGCGCAAAGACTATGTCATCAACAACCTCTTCCGCCTGGGTAAAATCACGGCCCAACAGCGCGATAAGGCCCTGGCCGCGGCCATCCCCTTTCGCATGGGCGAGTTCCGCTTCCAGTCCAACGTCATCCTCGACCAGGTCCGCGAGGAACTCGAGGGCGAAGAATTCTCGGCCCTGCTTGAGGCCTCGGGTATCAACAACATCACCACGGCCGGCCTCTCCATCGTGACCACGATCGAGAAGGAGCTCCAGGCCACCGCGCTCTACGCCATGCGCAAACACCTCTCGCAGCTCGACATCCGTCTCAACGGTCTTCGCGCCTTGCAAGGAGATCAGAGCAGTGATGTTCCCTCGGCCGGCCCCTTCGAGCAGTGGAGCTTCCATCAGGGTACGGTCAAGACCGTCGAGGCCGGCAAGGATCCGAAACGGCACAAGATCCTGGTCGAGTTCCAGGGCCGTAGCGGCACCATCGACGAGGTGGGGCTGCACGAAACCCTGGCCTCCGCTTTCCTGCACGAGGACCAAGGTTGGCCCAAGGACACCGTCGAACGCAGGATCAAAGCCCTGCAAGCCTTGAAACCCGGCACCCCGGTCCTGGTCAGCGTGAGGGAGCTCCGACCGGAGAAGGATCCGAACCGATCGGGGGAGGATCAAACCTCCCTCATCCTCGATCTGGAACAACTACCGCGCGTGGAGGGCGGTTTCCTGGTCCTGGACCACGGCCGCATCCTGGCCATGGTCGGGGGCTTCCAGAACCGCGATTTCAATCGCGCCCTGGACAGCTTCCGCCAGGTCGGTTCGGTCTTCAAGCCGGTACTCATGTACGCGGCGCTCCAACTCGGATGGCATCCGCTCGACCGGGTGGACAACCTGCGCAAGATCTACACCTATGCGGGGAGCTACTACTTCCCGAGGCCCGACCACCAGCCGACCGCGACCGAGATGTCCCTGGCGTGGGTCAACGCCTATTCCGAGAACCTCGCCAGCATCGAACTGCTCTACCACCTCTGTGACCTGCTCGGGGAGCATCAATTCCTCGATCTGGTCGAGAAAGTCGGTCTGGCGCCTCGACCCAACGAGGGCGCCGGCGACTATACCCGCCGCATCCGCGATCACGGTATCGTCCTCGACAACTCGGCCCTGCTGAGCCTCCGCTTCGAGAAGATCCAGGCCGAGGTCCAGCTCGACAAAGTCTTCGGTGAACGCTCCCCCGAACACCTCCGACGGCTCAGGAGCTTGCGCTACGGCGAAGGTTTCGAACGCCAGAGGAACGTCGTGCTGCAGGAGTTGACGGACCGGATCGGACAGTTGCGTACCGCTCGGGATCGGAAAGTCGCGGCGGAGTTGGAAGACGACCTCGAGGAGCGGTACCGTCGCCTCGAGCTGCTCGACCTTTCGTTCGTGCGCCTGGAGGCTTCACGGACGACGCTTCTCGAAACCATGACCTTCCTGGCCGAGCTGCGCCAACGGGGCGAGGGAATGACGGAAGACGACACCTCTCTGGCCGAGTTGGTCGAGGGCATGCTCCTCGGGGATGAACGCTCGCGCCTCGACACCGCCCTCGCCGCCTTCAGAAAAGACCCTGACACCCAGGAGTTGCTCTTCTTCAAACCGGAGTTCCGCCTCGACCGCGAGGCCGTGCCCAAGGCCCCGGGCCTTGCCGACGAGCATCCCACCAAGCGCTATGCCAAAGCCCTAGCCGTACCTTTGGCCGAATTGCTCGGGCTCGCGGGAAAGGCTTCGCCCCCCGAGGCTGTCTTGTTGGAAGGGCTCTTGCCGCTGGAGCTGGTCGAGGAACTCTCAGAAGGGCTCGAGAAAGCCAAGGCCGAACTGCCGGGGAACCTGGTCTACCAACCTCGGGTGCTGCACGGTCTGAGGGATTTCAGGGTCTTGGTCGGCTTGCGCTACCTGCGGTTCATGCTCGAACGCATGGGCGTGCGTTCCCGCATCGAAGAAGTCCTCTCCTTCCCCCTCGGCTCCAATGCCCTCTCGCTGGAAGAAGTGGCCTTGATCTACGAAACCATGGCGCATGGCCTGGTCTACCAGGACAAGGGCAACCGGCTCGCCCTGGTGGAGAAAGTCTGTTTTCCGCCACCGGCTGGAGGCGCCGCGGCGATCGCCTGCGATCCCGACCGCGAACCCATCTACCAGAGGATTCCCTTTGAGCGGCGTTTGACCGACCCCTCGCTGCCGCCGATGCTGCTCTCGCTCCTGCGCAAGGTCTTCGAGGTCGGTACGGCCAGGGATTACAAACGCCGCGCAGCCTTCCAGGTAGAGGACGGCCGAATCGAATTACCGCTGTTCGGGAAGACGGGTACCACCAACGACTATACCAATGCGCTCTTCGCCGGGTACCAACCCTATTTCCAGGGCACAACGCCCCACCTCTCGGTCCGCGACCTCTACACCGTGGTCGCCTACACCGGGTACGATGACAACACCCGGATGCGCCGGGGCGGTTACCGCGTGACCGGCTCCAACGGTGCGGCTCCTCCCTGGGTGCATTTCGCTCGCTTGGTCGGCGAACTACACCACTACCGGGACAGGATCACGCGCGACCAGCAAGACGATGTCACCATGAGCGACAAGCACACCAGCGAGTTCGCCATGGACTACGGCGAGGCCATGATCGACTTCGTGCCCGTGGACTGTCGTACCGGCTTACCCGAGAACGATGCCAAGAGCCGGGACTGCGAGGGTTGCGCCCGGGGCGAACGCTGTCCGGAGAGCGGCGAGGGCTGCGCGTGCGTCGAGGTTTTGATGGATCGCGACAATTGGCATCGCCTGGTGGATTTCTTCACCGAATGACGGGAACTCCAACCGCCGTCCGCTCGACCTCCTCCAACCGCAGACGCAACAAGACCTCGGCAAGGAGGAAATCCACGCGGTCGTCGATGTCCACGGAATCCTCGCGCCGCATCAGATAAGCGGTCGGCGCCGGGTCATGGAATGACTGGGCACGTCGGAGGTTCTCGACCTCGGCCACGAAGACCGCTCCGTTGGGCCGGAAGGCCGGGGGGTGATCCTGGCTGCGCGCGTTGAGCAGCTCGGGATCGAGCAGCGGATGCAAGGCCCCGGACTGATCGAGGCGCAGCATCCAGGCCGGAGGATGGTCGGCCGGACAGACACTGACCAGGTTGGGCCGGCCTGCGGCGGCGTGCAGTTCGAGCGCCTTCTCGATGTGATGCGAGGTGGTCAGGGGAGAGGTGCACTGCAACAGGACGAGGCGGTCGTATCGGTCGCCCGAGCGTTCGAGGGTATCTACAGCATGCAGGAGGACGTCGATCGTGGTCGCGGTATCGGAGGCCAACTCCGCCGGCCTCTTGAACGGCACCTCGCAACCGTGAGCGCGCGCGGCCTCGGCGATCTCGTCGTCATCCGTGGAACAGATCACCCGGTCGAGGCTCCCACAGCGTGCTGCCGCCTCCACCACCCAAGCGAGAAGGGGTTTCCCATGGAGGGGGAGCACGGTCTTGCGCGGCAAGCGTTTGGAACCGCCGCGAGCGGGAATCACGGCCAACGTGCGGAGACGGGGAAGAGTCATCGGCAGGACCTCCTGGCATTCGTCCGTCGGGTTAGTATCGAGCGCAAGTGTACTCCCCCGGGACGATCTTGACCATCACCAACCGAGGCAATGCTCGACCGCGGCCACCACGGCCCCCCCTCCGGGCGACAGGTGCAGGGCCTCCAGGCGGGGGAGCAATCCGGACCATGCCGGACCGAGCAGCTCGGCACACCCCCTCTCGAGGTGCGCGTCAACCTCCGGCTGCTCCACCACCACCGCCAGACCCTTGGCGTCGAGATAGGCGGTGTTGAGGGCCTGGTTCTCGGCCAGCCGCACCACCAACAAGGGCACCCCGAGGGCAACGGCCTCGATCGCGCTGACGCCCCCTCCGGTCACCGCAATATCGGCCTCGTGGAAAAGGGGAAGAAGGGAGGGTTGGGGAGGCAGGAGACGTACGTTCCGGCCTTCTTCCTGCAGCCTCGAGAGGAGGAGCAGGGGGACCTCGTCCGAGGAAGGCACGGCAACCAGAGTCAGGGTCGCGTCGAGAGGCAAGAGCTTGTGCAGCAGCGGCAGCACGCGGCCCAGGAGGTCTCTCTGCACGGACCCTCCCAGGGAAACGAGGACCTTCGGTGCGGCACAGGGGCTCCGATGGTCGCGACGGTAGGTGGGCAGGTCCGGGGGAAAGAGAACATAGTCGGGACCGGCCAGCACCAAGGTCGTCGGCGGCACCAACGCTTCGCGACGATAGCGGGCCTCCTCTGCGTAGAGGTTGTGATTGAGCAGGACCGTGCAAGTATGGGCCACATAGCAGTCGTCGAGCACCATCAACGCCGTGCGACCGAGTCGGGCGCAGAACTCGGCTTCGGTCTTGGAGGAGAGATCGTAGCGGTCGAGAACCAGCAGGTCGGCCCGGAACCGTCGGGCCGCCTCACGCAGATAGGCCAACTCAATAGCCGGACCGCTCGAAGGGCTCAGCTCGAGAGGGAAACCTGCCTCGAGTACCCGGTCGGGAAAGCCGCCTCCAAGGTCGGCCAACAGGAAGACGACCTCATGCCCCCGAAGAGAAAAAGCCTCGGCCAAACGCAGGCAGCGACCGAGATGACCCCCTCCGAGGACCGGCGAAGCCGGAGCATTGATCAGGACCGTGGACATGGCTCACCACCCTCTCGTGCGTTGTGCAATCCTCCACAGGACCCATCGTACCAGGGGGGAAGGCCAAGGGGTACGTGCGCGATACAAAATTGTATCCAAGAAATGCTGTGGTTGTCCGCTTCTCTTGCCCACCTAACACCTTGTATCATTATCATTTATCCCCCATAAAAAAATCAGCCGGTTTCCTGACCGATAATGATACTGGCAATTCGAATACTCGAAGTCCAACGTGGGATTGCTATCTAGGGCAACGGTACTCTAGAATCTATTGCAAAGGAGAAGATATTCATAGCCAAGGGGATATTCCCTTGCAATTTTTTACCGTTCGTTGTGCTACTGACCTTGATTGTGATCCCATGAGCTTTTGCAATGACACTGGCAAGATAGAGCCCTACACCCTTGCCATCTCTTAAAGTAGATGCCCACTTTCCACGCCCTTTCTTATGGAAGATAATATCGCGCTCATTCTCCTCAATGTACGGCCCTATTGATTCAACAGATACATGGATAATGGGGCAAGAATCCGTTACCAGTACTCGGATTATCCCTTCAAGAGAATACTTAACAGCATTTGTAAGTATCGCAAACGGGATGAGTTTAAAGCTCTCATATACTGATACATTCGTGTAGCACGCGCCGGATAATTGGATTTTTGAATCTGTCACTATTTCACCGTGATAGTCAATGCAGAATATTGCAACCAGCTTTCTCAACAAGCCGTGCATGTTGATCGAGTGTACACCGCCAAATTTTGCCGCAGCAGGATTAAAATAGATCACGAGTAAATCGAACGAATCGTTTAGGAGATCGGCTGCCTTCACCAATGTTTTCAACTCGGGCGACGCATTATCAACTTGCTCCTCATACGCAACGCTGGTTACGTCGGCTTGAACGATGCGATTTGAGATAATCGATATTTGCTTTGCAAGCCGTGTAATATCATGAAGTGGGTCGAGCATTTCGGCCTGCCTTTTTCCGAACTCCGATTCGAATCCACTAAGTAATCTATTGACAGTGATGACCCACTCGGCAAATTCTTTCTTCGTGATCGAGCGCCCTTTTAGCCCTGCACGATTGAAGAAATTTATTGGTGTGTTATTTTCTTCACCACGTACCCCATATACAGTGACTCTGTTATTCGCAATACTGGTACTGAGACATGAGAGCCCATGCTTGCAAGTATGCTCCCCCTCTTGAGCATGTTCAGAACATGCGGGTTGTCGACCACATTTATTTTTACAGGTTTTCGAAATACCCATTTCAGAGATACCGATGACGGTCCCATTCACCATCAAGGGCCATGGCTGTTTGATTGCGCCTGTTGAGAATAGATCCTTAACATGCATGGTGGATCATCCTGTATAAAAGTACAACGACACGTCTCATTTCTGATGTATTGACCTTAGCCGCTGATAGCGTTGAATCGAATACATCAGCACCTTCATTGTGCAATAGTGAATGCTTGAAATCATTCAGCACCACCTTCTTCTGCTTTGGTGGCATGCTTGCGTATACTGCTCTGGCGTTTGAAATTACATTTGCCACATCAAAAACTTGCTGAATGAATGTCTCAATTACGGCTTTGCATTCTTGTGCGGTTAATGGTTTCTTCTTTTGGCTGTCTGCTTGTTTGAAGAATTCAGTTGCGGTAGGATCAAAAGTCCTGCTAGATACTGCACATATTTTTTGTGTTGGGTTTATTCTACGCAACTCAGCAATCAATATAAGTCCCCCGTACTCAGGGTTATCTTTTACGATACCCTTTATGTCAAGAAAAACAATATCATAGGAAGCAAGTTTGGGAATGTCCACCAAATGAACTTGCGTAAAGGATGAAATATTGAACCCAGCCAGCGTTAATTCATCTATTGGGAAGTCGAGAGGTTGATCATCAACAATGGCAACGGTAGCAATGTGCTTCCCGCTGGCGGCAGACCATGTCGATTCGAATTGACTTGGAATTACTGAATCAATTTTTTGTATCCGTATTTTAAATAGTAACCATTTCCATAAGCCGATCGCATAGGTTACCAGAACTACTACGATCCCAAATACATTTGCAATCCAATCACACGATCGAAAGAATTCAATCATATAACTCCTTTCGGGCTGTCACACTGGGGCACCAATAAAGTCAGCCCGCAAGTTAGTTAAATCCAATAAATAATCTTACAATCTTTCTATTTAGTCAAAATAATTCTAATTAGCCGTCAAATTACAAAGAGCCCCAAGAGCCGGACTCGGTTTCCACACGCATCCCTCATCACAACCCTCTCCATGCCGGCAAGGGTACCATCGGGCCGATTTGACGGCAAGCAATGACATTGCCAAAGCCGGACTCGGTTTCCACACGCAGCCCTCACTACCACCTTCTCCATGCCGACCAATGTACCATCGGGTTGATCCGGCAGCAAGCGAGGGAGCGCTACCCCGGAAAGAAGACGCACCAAGGCCTTCCTCGCACATCACCAAAGAGCTGACCTGGAAGAAGGGTCAGTCTTTTTTCGACGTGTCGGAACTATCGAGGCTCAGAGCCCGGGCAGCGGCAAGAGCCCGGTTGTGCTCGCGGAAAGCCTGGCGGAGTCGCTCGGTCTGTGTCCGGCAATAGTCTGGGGTGCCGCTGTAAAAGGACGGGAGGTCGTCATGCTCCCATGAGTCTGAAACTGCTTGTACGAACTGCTCCACCACCGCTCTGCAGAAGGATGGGAGATGGTCATGCTCCTGCGAGGGTGCCCCCTGCTCTTGGCGATGAGCTTCTACCATCTCACGATAGGCAGCACAACGCTCGACATCGGTCTCGCCCAGGGCCAACCAGGCCTCCGAGGTGTCGATGCGATCATCACGTTCGATCCCCGCGTAGTGCCGAAAGCCGCAGTAGCGGTAGTCGTGCGGCAGCGTGCGTTCGGCGCAGTTCCAGCGGTTGAGCGCGAGATACCGCTGCACGGAAAGGATCGCCTCGTCGGTCTCCTCCACCACCGAGACCTTGACCCGGTTCTCGACCACGGCTCCGGTGTTGCCATAATGGTTGTTGACCCGCCGGGCGAACGCGGTGTGCAGGCTCTGCAGGAACCGCGAGAACTTCACCACTGTCGAGATACGGACAAGGAGATGTTGATGGTTGCCCATGAGCGCGTAGTCCAACAGCTTGATATTGTATTGCTTTTTGTACTTCGCTATCAGCTCCAGGTAAAGCTCTTTGAGGTCATCGTTCTCGAGGAGGTACTGCTTGTTGTGGTTGGTACACTGCCAGTACATGTGCAGCAGCGCGCCGTCCGAGAACTGGAGATATCGGGGGACCCTTGTGTTCATGGGCGATGGAAACAGCAGGATCGATGCCAGGCAGACGGCACGTCTATTATTTTGAACTTCTTGGGAATCCAAGCAAAACCTTCTGTCGGCGTTCGCGAAACCGATTCGATGCTTCGAAGTCCGACCTGGGATGGGGAGGAGATTGGGATTAGTGGGGGGTCTGAATCCTTTTTGACGGGTTTGCTTCCTGCTGCCTACCAAGAGGCGCACCTTCCTCCGGCCCGCTTGTGGGTACCTGGCTCCGGCTACTCGCACCCCGCATCCAATCAAATGCTTGCCATACCGAGGCGATTCTGCTATGGCTCAGCGGTTGAACTGTCGGCGGGAGCCGACGTTGTGGAGGGGGCATGCGCTTCGGCGCGATCATTGTTTTATTCTTCCTCGGTGCCTTTGCCGCGCACGGACAGGAAGACCTCGAGCTGGCTGCCCGGTACAGCCCGGTATTCCACCAGTTCATCGGCCATCACCCCCGCGCGGATCTCCTCGCCGCCCTGGATTACGACGGGGATCTGAACACCCTGAACAACTGGGAACATCTCGACAACTATCCCTTGCTCGGCACGATCTACTACAGCGTCGTCAGCACCCGTACCCATTGGTTCCTCACCTACGTCGTCTTCCATCCTCGGGACTACGCCAGGTTCTGCACCCTCGAGATCTGTCACGAGAACGATCTCGAGGGTCTGAAACTCACGGTGCAACGAGACGGCAGTCCTTGGGGCCGCCTGCGCCTCGTCGAAGCCATCGCCCATGCTCATATCCTGGCCTATGCCACCTCCCCCGAGGTACAGGGGAAACAAGGCGCTCTCTTGCCCCCCCCCTTGCTCGAGGATGGTCATCCGATGATGACCATCGAAGCCGAGGGCCATGGCGTTCGCGCGGTGACCCATCCCGAACAGATCAGCTCCTCGAGACGCTTGGTGTACCGCTTCGACGACACCTCCCCCGTCGAACCGTCCTGGCCGGAAGAGCGCGAAGCCACCTACACCCTGGTACCCATCGCGACCCTCCTGTGGGCGACGCTCCAGCTTCCCATCCACCTCCCGACCCTCACCAATTTCTTCACCTATACCCACCCCTTCCTCGGGCTGCCCATGCTGCTGCCCGGTAGCCTGCGTGGCGACAATTACAGCGACAACCGGGCGAACCTCCCCTGGTATTGGACCTATTACAAGGACAAGCTCCTGCCCAAGGGCGCGTGGTTCCTCGATCCCGCTCTCAACCTCTTGAAAAGGTTCTCCCTCCCCGAGGAAGTAGCCAGGACCTACGAGGACAACGTCTTTCTCGCCCCCGTGCCTTGACCTGCTAGCAAACTTGCAGCAAAACCGCCGGGCCCCTTTCTAGCTGGTTGTAATTACTTTTCTTATTCCTGGCGCACTTCTTGTAAACCCGGCTTCGCCACGTCGCCGAGGGGGTTGTTCCATGCGCTGTCTGTGCGTCTTCTGCCTGTGCTTCGCCTTGACCGCAGAAGCGACTTCCTCCTACGAACTTGCCGAACACTATAGCCCAGTGCTGTACCAAGGCATCGGTCATCATCCCCGAGCCGACTTCATCGCGACCTTCGACTACGACGGCGACGACAGCAGCGCGAACAACTGGGAGAACCTCGAGCAGGGTACCCTCGAGGCGGCCTTGTACTACTCGGTGATCGAGAGCGAGACCCACTGGTTCCTGACCTACCTGGTCTTTCATCCCCGCGATTACTCCCGGGTCTGTCTCCCCGTGGTCTGTCACGAGAACGACCTCGAGGGTATCAAGATCACCGTAGCCAAGGACGGCTCGGAGTTCGGCAGCTTGCGCCTGATGGAGACCATCGCCCACTTCGAGATCCTGGCCTATGCCGCCCCGACCGGGAGTGCTAAGTCGAGAGTCGGTTTCAAGGGATCGATCCTGCTCGAGACCGGACATCCGGTCGTCTTCGTCGAAGCCCAAGGCCACGGCATCTACGGCATGGATGCCAAGCGCCAGGCAGCGTGCCGAGGCACGTGCTTGGTCTACCGGCAGGCTCGCGGAGAGGCCGTCGAACCCTCCTGGCCGGCCGACCGCTCGGCGGGGTACGAGCTGCGGCCCATCTACGATGCGCTGTGGCAAGTCCTGGTCGAACAGGAAACCGGCACCTTTGCCAACTTCTTCACCTTCGTCAACCCGCTCAGCGGTGCAACCAAGGTCCTCCCGGGCTCTCTCAGCGGCGACAACTGGGGCAAGGACAAGGCCAATCTTCCCTGGGCTTGGGTCTATCCTCGGGATAGCCTGCTCGCCCGCGGCGACTGGTTCCTCGACCCGGCAAAGAACCTAGCCGTCCACTTCGACCTCGACGAACCCGTCTCCCGCATCTATACCGACAATTCCTTCCTCGAGAGCATCTGAACCCGCCGATCTTCTTCTTCCTGAAATGCAAGAGACTCCCCACTATCGAATTGAAGGAGTCCTACTCCATATTGATTGAATATTGTGCCGCCGATGATCCCAGAAAACACATAACAACATGTTTATATAACATAATAATACTTGGCTCGAATGCTGCTACCTGAGGCAATGGCGAACCAGGGCTTCCCTACATCGAGGGAGTGCAAGGAGCAACCTCGGCGGATCGATAGCAGGGCACAAGAAGGAGGTGCAAGAAGAGGGGAAGGCAAGAGAGTAGAGAAAGGGAAGGACCGCGGGGTCAGTAGGCGTTCTTGTTCACGAACCCGCGGACCACGGTGAGGAGCATGATCTTGATATCGAAGAACAAGGACCAGTGCTTGATGTAGTACAGGTCGTGCTCGACCCGCTTCTCGAGGCTGGTATTGCCTCTCCACCCATTGATCTGAGCCCACCCGGTGATCCCGGTCTTGATCTTGTGGCGTTGCGAGTACTGTGGATATTCGTACTTGAGCTGCTCGACAATTAAAGGTCTCTCGGGCCTCGGTCCGACGATCGACATATCCCCCTTGAGGACGTTGAGGAACTGCGGAAACTCGTCGAGGCTGGTCCGGCGGAGGAACGACCCGAAGTGGGTCTTCCGGGGATCATCGACCTTGGTGAAGAGCTCGGTGACATCGTGGGCCTTGGCCAACTCTTGGGCCTCGGTCTCGGTGCTGACCCTCATCGTCCTGAACTTGAGCATGGTGAAGGGGCGACCGTTGTGGCCGACGCGCTCCTGTTTGTAGAAGACCGGACCATTGGAGGACATTTTAACGATCAGGGCGATGAACAGCATCATCGGCCCGAAGACGATCAGGGCTAACAACGAGAAGAGGATGTCCACCAACCGCTTCATGGCCAACCAGTATGCGTTATCGATGGGGTTGGAATGGACCGTGAAGACCGGTAGGGTGGAAATGGAATCGATGTCGTACTCGCGGATGCGTCCCTTGGCGAAGATCTCGGGAACGATGCGGATGCTGACCACTTCGTCGAGCAGACCCTCGGCTATGGTCTCGATCAAACCGATCTTCTTCGCGGGCAGGGTAATGAAGACCTGGTCGATGGAATACTGACGCACGAGGGTCTTGAGATCACCGATCTTGCCCAACACCCTCTCTCCATCGATCTTCTGACCAACCTGATACCCGTTGTCGATGAAGCCGACGACGACGAGTCCGAGCCAAGGATTGTCGCGTATTTCTTGGAGGACGTTGCGACCGTTGCGCCCCGCACCTACCAGGACGACGTAACGCAGGTTGTACCCGCGCTTGCGGATGGAGCGGAGGAAGGTGCGGATCCCGGTGCGAGAGAGTAGGAGGAAGATCGTCGAGAGGAGCCAGAAGGCCAGGGTAAAGAATCTGCCGGGATCCTGTTGGAAGGCCAGATGGGAAACCCCATACACGAACAGCACGGCCAACAGCACTGCCCGCACGATCGCGCTCTGTTCCCGGTAGATGGTCTGGTCCCGCTTCGCCCGGTAGATGTGGAGAAACTTGAAGACCAGGGTGAAGACGAAGAGGACGACCGGCAAGAACAGCAGGTGGGGCCTTGGGACCGAGAGATTCGAGAAATCACCTTGCAGGATCTGGCTGTGACT
>Ga0156395_1053_pt1 | contig 16995 bp, 11 predicted proteins | sample RifOxyA3_FD_108039 | JGI IMG/M metagenome (GOLD analysis project Ga0156395, IMG submission 108039) | Deltaproteobacteria bacterium RIFOXYA12_FULL_61_11 | reverse complement strand
GCTTGGTGGTTGATCTTGTTTCGGAAATTCCAATTCCCACGTTGATCGCCGCGCATGTCGTGTTCAAACAACAGCCCTCGCTCCCCTGCGTGCTCGAGGCTCTTCTCGGCCCCGTGAAGGGTGAACTCTCATGAGGGTTGTGGTCCCGCAGGACACAGCGACTCAGATGGAGAGCCGGAAGAAAGGAACAACCCACCTTGGAAAATATATTAGCAATATAAGCAACAAGATAGCCAAGCAACCACTGCGGTGCGGTACGATCACCTTGTCCAAGAACCTCACATCCTCGCTCCTATTCGCTCCTCCGGCTCCCGAACATGCTTCGGCCTCTGGGTTCTCCTTTCCTTTGTAAGCGCGTAACCAAACGCATCTTCCGCTGATCGTGAGACTCGGCTAGGTTTACTGGAGGTATACCAGAGACCGGGGGTCGTGCATGGAACAGCAGTTGATCGAGGTGAAGACGACGGGAAACCGGCAGGATCGCCGGAGTTATTGGCGGCGGCAGGTACGGGAATGGAGGGAGAGCGGAGAGAAGCAGGCCGAGTATTGCCGTCAGCGCGGGTTGAACCAATATACCTTTTATCGGTGGCGAAGGAGGTTGGGAGAGGAAGGGACCGGTCTGGTCGAGGTACGAGCCTGGGGCGATCGTGTAGGCCGTGCTCTGGTGCTTCAGGTTGGAGGGGTTTGCATTGAGGTACATCGTGGAAGCGATTTGAGCTTGGTCCGCAAGGTCGTGGTGGCACTGCGAGGGTTGTGATGTTCAGGCCGGCCCCCGGGGTTCGGGTGTTCCTCGCACCCGGCTCGACGGATTTGCGCAAGCAGATCGATGGATTGGCGATGGTAGCCGAGCAACAACTTGCGAGGGATCCCTACAGCGGCCACCTGTTCTGTTTCTGCAACCAGCGGCACAAACAGGTGAAGATTCTCTATTGGGATCGCACGGGGTTTTGCCTGTGGCAGAAGCGTCTTTCCCGGGAGCACTTTCACTGGCCGAAGAGCGAACAGGAGGTGCTCGAGCTCAGCGATCGGGAGCTGAGCTGGTTGCTTGAGGGAATGCAGTTGCCGCTTACTGGTGGACACAAAACACGTCATTATACGGTGCTTGCATAAAAAGTCAGAGTCATCTGAATCCCTTGCAAATAAAGGCTTGCAGCGCATTTTGAGTGTGCTACAAGGGGGTATGAACAAGCTTGCGAACAACCTCCCCAACGACCTCGACGAGCTGAAGCGACTCGTGCTCGCCCAGGCCGATTTGCTCGAGGAACACACCGAACACTTCCACACCGAGCTGCTCCAAAAAGATGCAGAGGCTGAGCGCAAAGAGGTGGAACTCAAGCGCAAAGAGGTAGAACTCGAACGCAGAGAGGTCGAACTCAAACACGCCAACGCGGAAGTCGAGCGACTGAAAGAGCTGATCGCGTACTTCCAACGGGCTTTGTATCGGCCAAAGAGCGAGAAGATCCATCCCGACCAGTTGGGGTTGTTTGACGAAGCGGAAGCGATCGTGACGATTCCCCCTCCCGGGGAAGAATCACGAATCTCACGTTGGACTTCGGCACTTCGATTCGTCTTTCAGAACTGTTCCCATATCTCTCGTCACAACATATTGAATATTTAATATAATGCAAGAGGCACGGGGTGTGCTGTAGTGATCCACTCATGAGCCCGATCACCAACACCCGCGTCCGCCGCGACCTGCAACTCCCCGACTGCGCTTGCCTCCTACCTGACAGGCTTGCTTCTTGCGGCCTGCTAGAGGGGTGCGGCCCTGCACCCACCGCGCCGCTAGAGGTCGGCATCCCTGCCGCCACTCCGACGCCGCTGCTTCGTGCGCGTCGCATGGAGGTCGGCATCCCTGCCGCCACTCCGACGCCGCTGATTCGAAAAAAGACTGAGCCGACCTATCGGCTGTCTTTCAAGCGCCGCGCGAAGAGGGCCGAGGCGCGCCCGCTGGTTGACCGTCACCGGTCTGCATTGCTATCCTTACGACCTCAAGGCCTGCTTTTAGGTGTGGAGTGAGTGGGGGTCGGAATGCTGCAAAAATCGCTGCAGAAGCTAAGTCCAACGAGGAGTGGGTTTCATAGATGAAGATATTTAGCCTTCAACACAATACGCATAACAATGATTTGCACAAAAAAATCCAAACTATTAAAACAAGCACAATTTATCTTATATTATCTCAGTTACCAATTAGCGTAACATTATTATACTTAAGCAACAAAAATATACTAATATTTCATTATGGCGAACATGCTGGAATTATGCTAAATTTCTGGACTTTAAGAAGTTTTTTTCAATTCCCAATGGCTATCATGATAGTACTTTTTACATATATATCTTTACATGCCTTCTATGAATATTTTACAAAAACAATTATTTATGACAATGGCAGAATAGTGTTCAATGAAAACAATTTATTCTATAACAAAACCATTATTATTCCACTTGAAGAAATCTCTACTATTCATTTCATTAATCATCCTCTTTGGGCATTTTTGGACATTGGAACAATAATGATTATTTTTAATAATAAAAAATATTTTATTGAAGATATTGGTAATATATCTAATCAGATTGACTACTTCAGTTTTATTATTGATGGTAATAAATTAAAATCCGCTATGCCTATTGATAGGAAAAAATGTAGAATATTTGTTTTATTATTTTCTATTGCAATCGTGACTCTTTGCGTCTTTATTGGTTTTTACATTGGTTATTGCCGTGAAATGGCTGTAGTACCGACTTATTCCCCAAACCGAAATTTAACCGAAAGCCAAGGAGGAAAGGAGTAACCACAATGGGTGATCGTGGACGATGGTGATCCGATCCAGACCAGTCTCGCTATCTCGGGGCTGCTCAAAACCGCGGGTTTCACCCTGCCGGATTAAAATCTCCCACAGATCCGGACGTGGTGCACCCGAATAATTCACCATAACCGCATTGAAACCTTGTAAAATCACCAATATATGATATAATTACAAATAAGTTACAGTGATTTTACCGAGGAATATCACGATGGCAGACTGTCGCGAGCAGCTCGAGTTGTACGCAGATAAAATCGGCGTAACGACGAGGCGAGTGACGATGGTTTCGAGCGAGGAGGAGTTGAGCAGCAACGGAGGGATTCCCGCCCTGCGGCAACTTGACGATCAGGTCGGTATCACCCGGTTGATCTCGCGTGCTCTCTTCGATCCTCGCGATCCAGACCGGATCACCTATGAACAGCAAACACTGATCCGGCAACGGGTCTATCAGATCGCAGCGGGCTATGAAGATTGCAACGATGCCGACGACTTGTGCCATGATCCGGCGTTTCTGACCGCTTTGGCCTTGCATGACCACGGCAGGAGCGGCAGTCAGCCGACCTTGTCGAGAATCGAGGAACGGTGCAGTGCAGAGGATATCGTCAGGTTGCAGACCGCCTGGTTGCATCACTGGATCGACCGGGTCAAGGCCTCGGGCAGGCCTCGGGCCGGAAGGAGGTGGTGCTGGACTTTGATCCTACTGATGACGAAGTGCACGGTCAACAGCAGTTGTCGTTGTGGAACGGATACTATGACGAGCGGTGTTATCTGCACTACCTGATCGTCGACAGCGCGACCGGCGATATCCTCCTGCCGCTCTTGTTGCCCGGTACGACCTATGCGGGACACATCACGGTGAACCTTCTAGGGATTCTTATCGAGAAGATCCGCTCTCGGCTGCCAAAACTCTCGATCTCCGTCCGCATGGATGCCGGATTCGCCTGTCCAGCACTCTTCACGGCGGTCGAGCGGCTTGGGCTGCGGTATTCCATCGCACTCGCCGGCAATCCAGTACTGCACCGTCTGGCCCAAGAAGACTATGAGGCGGTCAGCAAGCATGGCGGAAGACTCTACCGTGAGTTCCTCTATCAAGCCGAGACATGGCCGCAGGCGCGCAGGGTCATTGCCATCACCTTTTCTCGTGCAACTGGGGTGGTGCGCCAGCACTTCGTGGTGACCGATCGACAGGAACCCTTGGACGAAGTGTATGAGGAGTATTGCCAGCGCGGTGAGGATATCGAGAACCGGATCAAGGAGTGGAAGTGCCAGCTCGCTGCCGACCGGACGAGCTGCCATCGCTTTGAGGCCAATCAGTTGCGGCTGTTCTTGCACGTTGCTGCCTATGCTCTTTTCAAGGAGATGCATCGACGGCTTGCGAGAACCGAGTTCGAGACCTCGACCATTGCCACCCTCCGTTTGCGCCTGATCAAGGTGGCCTGCTGGATCAAGATCACGAGCCGCAACGTCTGAGTCCGTATGACGAAAGATGCCCCGGCTCTGGACTTCTATCGCCTTGTCATCGCTTCAGGCTAGGCGCATGTACCCGAAAATCTTGCGAATGCGCTGATCTACCACTCCAGGTGCGCCTATTTTCAAGGCATATTGCTCTGCTCTTAAACCGAATACTTGTAATGTATGCATTTCCTGTCGATAGATGACCTCATAGGCCTATATATTGGGGTTATGCTGGGCTTGGGGCGAACGAATTGTGCATTGTGTCGAGATTCATGTGCGCTTGGTGAATAATCCGGGTGCAGGATTACCGCATCCGGTTCTTCAGGTCACGGACTCGCTCTGCGACGGCAGATGGAGTGGATGGCCACCGGCACAGGCAGCGGATACCGATGGAGGAGCCGATTGAAACGATCCCACTTCATACATGCTTTGGAAGAGCGGCGGTCAAGCCACTTCCTCCAGACGCGCACCACCTCATACCATTTGTACCGCTTTGCGGGCCAGATCGACTGGGCCGGTTTCGACCAGGCGTTCGGGTCCCTGTACAGCGAGGGCACAGCCGTGTGAGAGTTGGGAACAACCCATGCTGCTAGCCTCGCTCTTTCTTCCGCCAGCAGTGGTAACGTCTGGTATCCCTCTGGTTTCTCCTTTCCTTTGGCCTTTAGCCTACCACGAAACCCGTCCTCTTCCTGCGTGCAGAAGATGTATCCCGCCGAGTCCTGCGCAACTCGCCCTCTTTCGTTATCATGTGGTGATACACAACCTGAAAGATTATTGGCCTGTGGAGAGGAGCTGGCCTAAGTGTAAAAGAAGATTGTATTAAATTCGGTAAGGAAGCTCATCATGAATGATTGGCTTCTCAGTAATATGATTGTTTGCTAAAAGGGAATTTATCGTTTGTTGGCTGACATCAAAGTACTCTGATGCCTCATCTATAGCCTCATCCGAAAAATCATTATTCAGGTATTCGGTCAATCCGGAAATCGGACAGAGAAACTCCGCCGCGAACGCTCGCTGGTATTTTTGTCGGTGCGTACTTAATTCAGTAGTCGCATACCAGTTTCCCCTATTGACGTAATTAATATCCCCAATATAGCGTGACAGCTCAAATCGCTTACTTATTGGATGACTCTTGCGGGGAACAAATTTAATTTTGCCCGACGATATTGGGATTCCAACCGAAACACTCCGCCTCGTGTGGGGTGCCCATTTTTCGATGTCCTTGCTGGCGATTCCGAGTAGCTCGTACAATCTTGTGGTATCTATCGGGCCTCGTTCATTACCAATTTGAGATCTAATAGTGCGCGCGTCGTTAACTGCGGACTGCCAAGCAGGTCGATGGCAAGTAGGTAAAACATGTCTTCCCACTCTATTAAAAGTTGGTTGCCCAACAACTCCCCCGGACGAGATAAACTGTTCGATTTCCCTTAGAGGCTCTGTAGTGGCTCGCTTTCCATAAAGAGGGGCCAATTCACCCAATGTTGATAGTCCGACTTTACTCTCTAGTTCGGATGCGTAGATCATTGCATCGAGAGGGCATTCATCTGGATCGAAGCCCATAATGGCCTCGAGTCTGCGGTATTTGGACTGGTTCTCGTCGCTTTGTTCCTCCTGGATAATCTTAATGAGATCAGAGATGGGTGAATCAATAATACCGACCGCCCTTAATTTACTGTCTACAGTCGAGATAAAATCGAACACAGCATTTTTAAAGTCAGCAATTGAAATTGACTCACACTGCGGCAATCCATTAAGGTAACGAACCGATTGGAATTGGCCCGCATCGAATTGGCTAGCCCATATTTGAATGCTTTGGCCATCGCTTGCAAATACGACTTTGGGCCATACGATACCGTGATTGGCGGCGCCAATTTCATGCGCCATTCTCCAGTCAATAGCCGGAATTCCTTGGGCTGGAAGCGGCTCATAGAGAAGGCGCCACCAGGAATTCAAGAACCAGAGCGCCAAAGGATACGTGGGTACAGTCACTCCATCCTGAATAGACTGAGACCAGATATTTTCATTTCTTGTCAAACAGGTCCCATTTACTAGAATATCGAGCTGGGCAGTGGTGTGCCGAAACTCTAACGCCTCTGAAGTAGAGGCGACCCAGGCCTGACGTATTTCGAACTTAGACATTGCGGGCTTTCCACGCTGCTACTACTTCCACAGAGAATGGATCTGATTCCGGCATGGGATACCCGTGATATACACCGGTTTCAGAGTTTTCTAGCTGTGCTTCAATGGGGTAGCCTGAATCAGTTAACGACCATATATTTTGAGGCCAACCATTTACTATTTGCTCGGAAACAAGCCCCCTTTTTAAACCCCTCTTTAAATACTTCATTGCAAGTGATTTCTTAAATATTGCGACACTATCACAGAGTGATTTTGCAGTTCTAGGCGCAGAGGGAGGGGTTAACCCGAAATCCCCGGGATTTTTCTTGTGCTCAGGATTGCCGCCATATCTGACGCTTTCTGAAAGAACAGCGCATTGTTGCAATAACTCAGGCGATAAGAGGTGCATTTTGCGTTTCGAGTTGAATCGGTTAGGTCGTCGTTGCATTTCGCTTCCATCAATAGCTGAATTTGAATTTTGGTGGCTAACTACAATTTGCCCACATCTTCCCTCTGCGGCACTGTTCACAGAAGCGGGCGGGGGAGTCAAGCAGAGAAACGGAGAGATGTGGGACTGGAGATTGATAACATGCTGGAAGCAAAAGAAAGGAGAGCTGTGTCGGGCGTAGTAGGGGAAGAAGGCTGAATCCCAGGTTAGGTGGCCCAGGGAGGTCACCCTCCTTGGGTTCCCACAGATCCGGACGTGGTGCAGGATTACCGCATCCGGTTCCTCAGGTCACGGACTCGCTCCGCGACGGCAGATGGAGTGGATGGCCACCGGCACAGGCAGCGGATACCGCTGGAGGAGCCGATTGAAACGGTCCCACTTCATACATGCTTTGGAAGAGCGGCGGTCAAGCCACTTCACCTTCCTCCCTACCCAGACTTGCCCTGGCGCAATCGGTCTTCGAAGCGGATGGCTACCTCCTTTGGGAGCAAACGAGGCACTCCTTGCCAGCGGGCAGGGAAATGATTAGCGTACAGCTCGGGATCCATCGGAGCACCTGTGTCGCAACCCCTCGAGCGATCCGTAACCCCGCCTTCCAGGACTTTTTTGCTGGCGGGCCAGGACAACGTCGGCCGCAGTACTCTATTCGAGCGCCTGTGCGACCGCCAAGAGCCCGAGAGATCCGGTCATCCGGGGGCGATCCGCAAGGGTACCTGGCAAGACTACCTGGGCGAGGTCGTGCTGCTCTGCCCTCCGGGCGCGAACACCATTTTCATGGAGAACGAGGACGAGGTCACGACCAAGCGGCTGCTCCTCGACGGATCCCCGACCGGGCTCCTCTTTGTCGCCGATGCCCGCAACCTCAAGCGCTCGTTGACCCTTTTACTGCATTATGCCGACTTCGGCGTTCCGCTCCTCATCGTCCTCAACATGGTCGACGAAGCGCTGGTGCGCAACCTGCGGGTCGATGCCGACCGGTTGGCCAGACTGCTCGGAGTCCCCGTCGTCTCCACGGTCGCGGTCGAAGGCGGCGGCGTGAACAACCTGCGCAGCCGCACCGGTGAGGTCGCCCGGTTGACCGCTCAGCTCCCCCTGCCGGGGGCCGTCCGTCGATACCTCGAGGAAGCCGAGAAGGTTACTCCCGGCCGCCGACTCGCCCGCGGTCTCTTGCTCTCGGCCCTCGCCGAGGACGACGTTGTCCGGCACCACCTCGACCGGCGATTGTCGCCCGACGAAAGCGAGGCCCTGCGCCAGCTCATCACCGCGACGAAGAACAGCCTGCTAAAGGCCCCCGATCTCCTGCTGCTCGAGGTCTACCAATCCGCCGCGGAGCACCTCACCGAGAGCGTCCTGGAAACCACCTCCAGCCCCTCCCTCCCGCTCATCGACCGGGTCGGTATGTGGGCCCGCAATCCGATCACCGGCATTCCCATCGCCCTCGCGGTCCTGTCGCTGATGTTCTTGGTGGTCGGGAAGCTCGGCGCCGAATTCCTGGTCGAGCAACTCGAAGGCCGCCTCTTCGGCGAACTGCTCGTCCCGGCCACTCGGACCTTCCTCGAAGGTCACACAGCCCCTCCGCTCCTCGTGCGCGCGCTGGTCGGCGAATTCGGGCTGCTCAGCACCGGCCTCGCGCTCTCGCTGGGCCTCGTCATGCCCGTGTTGCTCACCTTTTACGCCGCGTTCGGTCTGCTCGAGAACAGTGGGTACATGGTCCGCTTAGCCGTATTGCTGCACCGGACCTTCCGCCGGATCGGCCTCTCGGGCAAAGCCGTGCTGCCGGTCATCCTCGGCTTCTCCTGCATCACCATGGCCGTGCTGTCCACCCGCATCCTCAACCACCGCCGCGAACGCATCCTGGCCACGCTGCTCTTGGTCCTGGGGATTCCCTGCGCTCCGCTGTTGAGCGTGATGCTGGTCCTGCTCGGCGACCTGCCGGTCTGGGGCGGCCCCTTCATCTTCGGTTTCGTCCTGCTCCAAGTCGGCCTGGTCGGACACTTCGCCAACCGTCTCTTGCCGGGCCGTCCAACACCGTTGCTCCTCGAGATCCCCCCCCTTCGTTTACCGAAGTTGTTCCCCTTGCTCCACAATGCCCTGCGACGCACGTGGTTCTTCCTCCACGAGGCCCTGCCCGTGTTCCTCCTGGCGACCTTCCTGCTCTTCGTCCTGGACGAGGCGGGAGGCATCGCGCTGCTCGAACGTCTCGCCGCACCGGTGCTGTCCGGACTGATCGGCCTGCCGCCCGAGAGTGTCAACGTCTTCCTGCTCTCGACCATCCGCCGCGAGGCCGGAGTCGCCCTCCTGGCCGACTACGTCCACCGCGGCGCCTTCACGCCGGTGCAGATCGTGATCAATCTCTTGCTGGTGACCTTCCTCATCCCCTGCGTCAACACCATCCTGGTCATCGTCAAGGAACTCGGGACAAAAGCCGCGCTGGCCATCTGCGCCTTCGTGGTAACCTATGCGCTCCTGCTCGGCAGCCTGCTCAACCTCGTCCTGAACCGGGTCGTCGAGTTCTTCAGTTCTTGAAATCCGTATCGCCAGGAGGCTCTCATGACTAGAGAAATGGAAGAAATCCTCGAGGCGGTCTGGATCGCCGAGGAGTCCGGCACACCCACCCGCGAACGGGTCCGGGCCTTGAGCCACGGCGACTGGAGCGACAGCCTGCTCGCCGAGATGGTCGCGGCAGGCCTCGTCGAACTACCGGGCGACGTGATCCGCATGACCGACACCGGCCGCTGCCGCTCGGCGGGATTGATCCGGCGCAAACGCCTGGGCGAGGTCCTGCTCGACCGCGTCCTCAATCTCAAGGGTGACAAGGCCGAAGCCATCGTCTGCGAGTTCGAGCACGGAGTCATCCCCGAGGTCGAGAAGAGCATCTGCGTCCTCCTCGGTCATCCCACCGAATGTCCTCACGGCCGACGGATTCCCCCGGGACACTGCTGCCTCAACCACGAAGTCGACATCACCCAGCGCATCACCTGCGTGACCGACCTGGAGATCGGCCAGAAGATCCGCATCGCCTACGTCCGCCCGAGCAGCCATGACATGCTGCACAAGCTGCTCAACCTCGGATTGCGCCCCGGGGTGGTCATCGAGATCCACCAGAAGCGTCCGACCTTCATCGTCAGGTTCGAGGGCATGGAGGTGGCCATGGACGAGGAGGTCGCCGCCCATCTCCACGGCTGGCGCTGGGAGCCCTGACCCCGGGCAGCCGCTTCCCGTCTCCAGGTCGACCCCCACGGTAAATATTCCGCCCGACCGACTCCAATCCTCCCCGCCTGTGCTAGTATTACGGATGGACTTTACTATTGCAGGATTGCGACCTGTGAACCTCGCCGAATTCCCCGTCCCTCGGATTTGGTGGCCGATCCTGACCACCTTTCTCCTGTGCGCCTGCGGCGGCGAAACAAATCTGATCCGCCGGGACGTGCAAACCCCACCCGCTCAGGAAGTCCCCCTCCCGGCAGAACAAGCCTCTGTCCCTCTCGCCATCATCCCTCTCGCCATCATCGTGCCCGAGGGCTCTATCCGCGGGACCCTCCACACCGAGCCGATCCTCATTCCCGACGACCGACCGGCCGAAGCCTTCGCGAGCCAAGGATTGTCGCTCTCGCTGCCGCCGGGGAGCAGGCTCGTCGGCGCCGGGCTCCGCCTGGGAATCCCCGGGGAGCAGATCCTCGTGGACGAAGACCTCCACATCATCATCCCCGAAGAACGCATTCTCATACCCGAGAACGACATCCTGATCCCCGACGACCGGATCCTCATCCCCGACGACCGCATCCTGGTGCCGGACGACCAACCCGCGTCCTACCGTTTCCTGCGCCAACTCCCTCCCTCGTCCCCGGGTGGGCCCAGTGCCTTCTTGTGCCTGATCCAACCGCCGCAAACAGGCCCAGGCTTCCCCCTCTGTGCCACCGCACCTGTCTCTGGCCACGGCACCGGTACCTTCACAATCCTGTTGCCGGCCCAGGCCTTCGGTACCGTTCCCCTCCCCGGCAGCTCCACGATCCTCGCCGGTCTCGTCGCATGGCCGGCCGCCGGGGCCGAACCCCTTGTCCAAGGCCAAGCCGTGACCTCCCTCCCCTCTGAACTCGCCCCCGCGCCGACCGCCCCTGCCTCCTCCGGCGACAGCGAATTCCCCGCTCCCGTCGCACCGGTCGCTCCCAGCCCGCCCCCGATCGCAGGTGAACCGGAGCCTCCGGTGGACCCGACTTCGCCCTCGGTTGACCCTGATCCTTCCGCTGAGGTCCCCGACCCTCCGTCGCAACCGCTCCCTCCGGCCCCTTTCACCGCGACCTCGCTGACCGTCACCGGGGAACTCACCAGCACCGAGGGGAACACCCTCGACGTGGTGCTCGGCGCACGGCATCCCGCCGGCGTCACCGCCTATCTCCCGACCTTCGATGAAGCGCAGGCCCCGACCTCGGCCGATACGCGCTGGATTCCCTTGTCCGGCCCCACGGCCGAACTGGCCCTCCCGCTCACCCTGACCCTGCCCGAGCGGCTAACCCACCTGCGGCCCATGGTCTGGCTCGCCGCCGCCGACGGCGCGGTGGCCAAGGCCGAAGCCCCGACTCTGGTCCACCGCTACCGCTGCGACAACCAGTGGTGCCTCCTCCACGGTGGGACCTTCCCCCTGGGCTCGAACGGCGCCACCGCAACCCTCCAGCCATTCCAGATCATGGTCGCCGAGGTCACCGCAACGCAGTACGCTGCCTGTGTCAACGCCAGGGTTTGTACCGCCCCGAGCGACACCGACACGCTCTACGGCAGCGGCAATGCGCGTTGGCACACCTACGGAGTCTCCAGCCGAGGGAACTTGCCGGTAAACATGGTCACCTGGGCCCAGGCCCGAGCCTTCTGCGCCTGGCAAGCCCCCGGGGGGGACCTCCCCAGCGAGGCCCAGTGGAGCTATGCGGCAGGCGGGGCCGACGGCAGGACGTACCCCTGGGGCGACGCCGTGCCCAACGGGGCCGAACAGTACTCGAACTGTCAGAACTGCACCGGTTACTTCGATGACTTGCTCGCCGCCGACGCCAGACCAGCCGGCCGTTCCCCGTTCGGCCTCCTGCACATGGCCGGCAACCTGGACGAATGGGTGCTCGACAGCTACACCCCCTCCGCCTGTACCGAACTCCCGGCAGGATCCCCCTGCGCCGATTTCTCCGCGAGCGAGGGTATTACCAAGGGCGGCAGCGTCAGCAACGGGACGGGTATGATCAAGATCGCGTCCCGACCCTCGATCCACCGCAATACCAGCACCTTCACCCTCGGCTTCCGTTGCGTGGCCTCCTGGTAACAGCCCCCCCGACCGAACAGCTCTTGCCTCCTCGTTCAGGTCTTGGCATACTGCAGCCCAGTCAACGACGACGAGTGATCCCATGCCCCTGCCCTGCGCCGCAATCCTGTTGCTGCTCGTCCTGGGTACCGCCTGTGGCGGAAACTCCGAGACCACCCCTGAGAACCCGACCATCCCTCCCCAAACCTCGGTCGATCCCACCCAGGACCTGAGCGCGACCGACGGTTCGGCCGATCGCCCGGCCCCGTTCCAGGATTTTCCCACCCTGGATACCAGCGTGGCCGAGGGGGTACTGAGCTTCCATCTCTCGGGTTACCACATGACCTGCAGTCCTCTCACCATCGTGGTCGAACGGGAGCTCGACGAACGCTGGGAGAAGGTGAACCTCGACCTCCCCCTCGAGACGACCCTGGTACTCGACGACGAGGTTCTATCCCCAGGCATGTGCGACGTCAGAACCTGCGAGCCCTTCGAGCAACTCGACGTGCCGCTGCGCGAGTACGTGAGTCTCGGCAGCAAGAGCTACCCGGACGAGACCGGTCCCCTCGACCTCCCCGACGGCTTCTCGATCGAAGAGGGCAGCGACGTACCGTACTTCCAGTCCCGGGAACTGACCGAACCCCTGCGCATCCGGCTCAACTACTACGCCGACCCGGCCTGCGAGCACGACCGGGTGACCACGACCGAATATACCCCACAAACCCGCCCCTGAGTTCGCCCCCTGCTCGAACCGTCGATCGTTTCGTCCCACAAACGGTCATTGTCTTCTTCTTGCGTGTGCGCTAGGTGACTAGTACCCGTCATCGCTTCGGAGGGACCATGGTCCGCAACCACTTGATCGCCTGCTGGTTCGTCGTGACGCTGTCGTGCACCTTCCTCCCCACGGAAGAGGAGAACCCGAGCAAGGACGAGGGGCAGCCCGAAGGCCGTCTGATCTCGGCGTCCGGCGGTGGATCCATCGTTCTGCCCGAGGACGCTCTGGTCGGCAGCGATGCGGTCGGTCTGGCAGTTCTCGAGCCTTCTGCCGTCGGCAGCACGCTCGAGGAACTCGAGCTTCCCCTGGAGCTGCCCGAGGGTGGCAAGATCCTCGCCTCTCTGGAACTCACCCTGGGAGAAAGCGGTGAGACCGTACAGGTGAAAAAAATGCTCTCTGCCGCTTTGGCTGCTTCGACGTTACCCGCAGACGACCTGCCGCCAGCAGAAATACCCGCAGCTATCGCGGCAGGGCAAACCCCGGCGGCAAGAGTTACCTCAAATATCAAAGCATTGACCCCCGACGAGACCACCGCGACCACGGCCGGGAGCACCGAAGAAGCGGTCCACCTTTTAAAGAGCTTTTATCTGCTCATCGGTCCCAAGGGGAATCTGCTCTCCGCTCCTCTCCGGGGAGAACTGACCTGGGATGCAGAAGAAGCAACCGTTTTGGCCCAGATCAGGCCCGAGCTTTTCCCCGCCGAGGGGGTGCCTGGAGGAACAAGGTTGGTGATCGTGCTGGTGCTCCTGCAGCGCGGTCACGTGATAGTCCGCCTGGCCGGACGTCTGCTGGACGAGCTCGAACCTGGGTTCGTCGCCTTCGTCCTGCCCGAAGAAAAACTCAACCGACCGCCGAAAGTAGCCTCGACCTTATCCTACGACGTTCCGGCGGGAGAGCGGCGCACCTTGACTCTCGCGGTCGACGATCCCGACGGCGATACGGTGACCATTACGGCGTATGACGACCTACCCGCCTTTGTACTGTTGGAACATGGGCACTTGACGGTCGAACCCGGCGCAAGCGACACGGGGTCCTTCTCCTTTCGACTCGCCTACCGGGACGATGGTACCCCCCCGGCCACAACCCTCCAGACCGTCACCGTGACCGTCACCGCGGTCGACGAGCCGGAGACACCACCCGTCAACCGGGCGCCGACCGTACCGACGACCTTGACCTACACCGTGGCCGAGGGGCGGGAAGAGAGCTTTGTCCTGGCCGCGACCGACCCGGACGGCGACCAGGTGACCATCCTACCCGGCGAAGACCTGCCTGGCTTCGTCACCCTTCACAACAACCTGCTCCTCGTCGCTCCCGGCTTTGCCAACGGCGGTTCCTACAGCTTCACCCTTCTGTACCAAGACGACCGCACCCCACCCGCCTCGACCACCCAGACCGTGACCCTGACCGTAACCGAGGTCAACCAGTCCCCCGTGCTGACCACCATTCCAGACCACACCCTGCGCGAGACCGAACATCTCAGTGTGCTGGTCACTGCCACGGACCCGGACGGGGATACCCTGACCTATTCTTTCCCCGATGGCCTGCCGTCCTTCGTCACCTTCGTGCAGGGTCATCTCGCCCTTGCCCCGGGGCCAGGAGACGCGGGCTCCTACGTTCTCACCGTCACGGTTTCCGACGATGGCACCCCGATCCTGACCGACACCCAAACCTTCGCCTTGGAGGTGTCGCCCTATCCCCAGGTGGTCGCTTTCACCCCGCTCACCATCGGCAACGACGCATCTTTCTCATTCGAAAGCAACGTCTTGGAGGCAACCTTCCTGTGCATACTCGACGGCTCGGTGGTGGTCAACCCCTGCACCTCGCCCCACGTCGTCACCGACCTCACCCCCGGCTCCCACACCTTCGAGGTCACGGCGACGGCCTTCGACCTCGTCTCGGGTTCGACTTTTCATTTCTGGGATGTGGCCGCTCCACCGGACTTCCCACCACCCTCAACGGAGCCCTTTGTTGCCGTGCAGTGGTTGTCCCACCACCCGAGCGGAGCCGATCTGCACGCCGTCCACGGAGATTCCTCGAGCGACGTGTGGGCCGTCGGATGCAACGGCCAAGTCCTTCACTACAACGGCCAGACATGGCACGGCGGTCCGGCTGCCTCAGCCCTTGTCGATTTCTGGCACGTCTTCTCCCTCGGCCCGCAGCACGCCTTGGCCGTGGGCTACGACGACCGCAATAACCGCAACACCTTGTATTCGTGTTATGCGCCGGAAGAGGTCTATTGTCTCGAGGCCTTCATCGGGCACCCCTTCCTGGGAGACATCTCGGACCTGTGGGCGGACGGCCCGGGCGACATCTACCTCCCCGGCCTGACCTACGGCATCACCCTGCCCTCCGGGGTCACGGCCTTGCCCTACGTGCTGCGCTTCCAAGGCTCGAACCTCTTCGACCCCGCAGCCTGGACGTACCACACCCCCGTCGGCGACGTGACCGCGGACCTCGACTACCAGGTAGTACAAGACCTGCCGCCTTTCTTGGGCGACCTGACCGCGCTCACGGGCGAGTCCCAAGGCCCCGGGCTCGATCCCTATCTCGTCGTTGCCAGCGCCGGTGGGGAACTCTTCATGGCAGAAGGCACGGATGCGTGGGTTCCCCTGGCCACGGCCTCCGACTTCGATCCCTTCATGACCGGAGAGGACCTCGGTATCAACGCCCTCTGGTTAGACCCGGTGCAGGACACCCTCTACCTCGGCGGTCACGATAGTTCTTGGGCCGCCGCGGCCTTCGTCTTCGATGGAACCTCCTGGGCGCCGGTCAGCACGGATCTCTCGCACTTCGACGGCTCGGTCAGCGCGGTCGGCGGCGTGCCGGGGCAAGATCCCTACTGGCTCACAGGCTGGAATGGCACCGTGGTCCAAGCCTCGGACCCGACGCCGCTGGGCAGTTTCGGCGACCTCGTCGACGGCGGGAGCACCTGGGGCCTGTGGGTGACCCCAGACAATGGCAACCTCTATGGCGTCGGACCCGGGGGCGCGCTGCTCACGTACGACGGCGACTTCGTCAACCGGGCCACCGGACACCTCAATTCCGGCAGCCCCGGCTACGTCATCAACGATGTCTTCGCCCTGGGACCGGACGCCATCTTCGCCGGCGGCCAGGACGGTCTGCTGCTGCGCTACAACCTGGGCACCTGGCACACGTACTTGAACGGCATCAACAACTTCGTCGGTGTCGCGGCCTTGGACGCCGACAACGCGGCCGCGGTCTGCCTGGGCGGCGCGGTCTTCACCTATACCTCGGCCACGGACTGGATCCAATCGGCCACCCCGCTGTGTTCAGCCGCGCGCTGGTACACCGTGACCGCCTTCCCTGATTATGGTTACTTAGCCGCGGGCGAAGAGGGTATGGTCGTCACCTTCGGCCCGACCGGGGATTGTACCTCGCTGCCCGTTCCACCCGAGATCACCAGTCAACACACCTTCCACGCTATTGCCGGGGATAATTCCAGCGACTTCTTCGTGGTCGGCAACCACGGGGCCATCCTCCATTACCACGACGCCACGGTCGACCTCATTTCCCCCCCTGGTTCGCTCAGCGACCCCGATACCATGGTCTGGTCCAGCATCGTCCACATCCCCGTGTATGGTGGTCTGGACGCCTTTTTTATTTCTGGTAAACAGGGGGCTACTCCCCACCTGTTCCACTACTGGGATGGCGGCTGGATAGAGATACCGCTGGTATCCACCACCGGTATGCCCTTTGAACCGAAGGAGTTGCATCTCGATTCCGGGGGATGGTTGTGGATCCTCAGCGTGGATTCTTCGCTCTACGTTTTTAGGAACTGGCCCGATCTCGAGTTGCAGTTCTTCCCACAGACCGGGTTGCCCCTCTCTTCGCTGCACGGAGTAGGAGCGACCTTGTACCTTGGTGGCATGGGTAGGACCGTGCTCTCGACCAGCGGCTACAACGAGTCCGAATAAACGTACCGCACCAGGTGTCCGCATGCCTTCAGTCTTGGGTGGATTGCAGGTTGATTGTCTCCACATTGGGGTGGCGCCGACGGGGTTCCCCCGCCACGGTGGGTGCAAGGATGCACACCTCCAAGTGGTGCGCAGGATGCCGCACCATCGGGCGCAAGCATGAGCATGGTGGGGGCGAC
>Ga0156395_1050_pt1 | contig 17083 bp, 13 predicted proteins | sample RifOxyA3_FD_108039 | JGI IMG/M metagenome (GOLD analysis project Ga0156395, IMG submission 108039) | Deltaproteobacteria bacterium RIFOXYA12_FULL_61_11 | reverse complement strand
GTATTTTGCCGGAGATACCGGGTTCGACCGGCATTTCGAGTTGATCGCCCACACGTTCGGACCCATCCGGCTCGCGTTCTTGCCCATCGGGGCCTATGAGCCGCGTTGGTTCATGGCCGCGGCCCATATCGATCCGAAGGAGGCGGTCCAAGCCCACCTCCTCCTCGGCGCCGCCCGGAGCGTGGGTATCCATTTCGGAACCTTCCAGCTCACCGACGAGGGTGTCGAGGAACCCGGGTTGCATCTTGCCAGAGCCAGGGAACGGGCGGGGGTTCCTGCCGAGGCCTTTATCGTTCCCGAGTTCGGTGAGACCCGGGAGGTGCCCACGTTGCACATTGATCCAGCCTCTGCTATGGGATCGGGGGAGTGACCACGAGGAGGATACCATGGAAGATAAACTCTCAGCCCGGTTGGACCAACTCAATCACGATTATTATCTCGATTGCGACTTCGCCACGCGGGTGATCCACGCGGGCGAACATTTCGGAGAATTCGGCGCGCACAGCCACAACTCGCCCATCTACCAGACCTCGACCTTCAGCTTCAAGAGCGCCAAGCACGGTTCCGACGTGTTCTCGGGCAGGGAAGAAGGCTATATGTACACCCGCCTGGGCAATCCCACGGTGAAGGTGCTCGAGGCCAAGATGAACGCCATCGAGGGGCGAGAGGTGAAATTGCGCAGTCCTGAGACCCGGGTGTCCTCCCTGGTCTTCTCCTCGGGGATGGCCGCGGCCAGCGCCGCCATCATGGCCTGCGCCAAAGCCGGGGACACCGTGCTTATCGACGAGGCGCTCTACGGCTGCACCACCCATTTCTGCTGCGAGGTGTTACCCCAGTACGGCGTCACCTCGATAGAGCTCGACACGAGCGACCTCGGAGCCGTCGAGGCCGCCCTCGGCCGTTATCCGAAGGCCCGGGCTCTGTTGTTCGAGACCCCTGCCAACCCGACGATGAAAATCACCGACATCACCGCGGTGTCGCGACTGGCCCACCGGGTCAATCCCGAGCTGTGCGTGATCGTGGACAACACCTTCGCCACACCGTATTTGCAGAATCCTCTGGCCCTCGGCGCGGATCTGGTCTTCCACAGCACCACCAAATATCTGTGCGGGCACGGTACCGTGGTCGGCGGCGTGGTCACCACCAACAACGACCGGATCAAAGACCGACTCTACATCCTGATCAAAGATCTCGGTCACAGCCCCAGCCCCTTCGATACCTGGCTGGTCAACCAGGGCCTCAAGACCTTGGCCCTCCGCATGGAACGGCACTGCAGCAACGCCATGACCCTGGCGACCTTCCTCGAGAAACACCCGAAAGTTTCGGTGGTGAGGTATCCCGGTCTGGAGCATTTCCCCTATCATCGCCTGGCCAAGGAACAGATGCGCGGTTTCGGCGGCATGATCGCCTTCGATCTGAAGGGCGGGTATGACGCCGGCGTGCGGTTAATGGATAACGTCCGCTTGTTCACCCTGGCCGTCTCGCTCGGTTGCGTCGATTCCCTCATCCAGCATCCCGCCTCGATGACCCACGCGGTCGTGCCCAAGGACAAACGCGAGAAGGCCGGGATCACCGACGGCCTCGTGCGGATCTCGGTTGGGGTCGAGCACGTCGACGACCTGATCACCGATCTCACCCAGGCCCTAGCCAAGGTCTGACCTCTCATCCTCACAAACCTTCCCGCACTACTCCCAGCGCCACGTCGAGCAGCTTTCTCGAACGCAGCACTGCCTCGCGATCGAGCCGGTATTTGGGCGCCTCGGTTTCAACATTGAGGTAGTTGCGGCCATGGAGCCCTGCCCACACAGAAAGCGAACCATCGTCGAGGGCATGGGGCAGGGGGGTGCGTTGAAGCACGACGTTGGTACGGCCGGTGAGCCGGTGGAAGAGCTCGGCACTGGTGGTCAAGCACAGGTCTTTGCCCCTGCTTCGTGGGAGCAGCCCGGGATTGGCTCTACCCGCGAGGATGCCGGGATCGTTTTCGGTTTCGGGTGCGGCGAGGAAGCGCTCGATCGAGAAGGAGCCGGCAGGAGTGTTGGTGTGGACCGCGACCAACCAGGGGACCCCATGCGCCTCGAAGGTTGCCAGGGTAACGATGGCCCGAGCGAGTTCTGCCAAAGAGGCGAGGAGCCGCCGAGGAGGCATGACGACCTCGGGCCGTAACTCTTGCAGGGTCCTGTGTCTGCCCCGAGGGGTGAAGATCCGGTTCGGATCGGCTCTCCACGTTCCGTCTGCTCGACGCAGAGACACGTTGCGGCGACCCCCGCGCACCGCCAGGACCCTACCTCCCGAAGCCGCGATGGTCAAGAGCGCCGCGGCCCTGGCGTTGACCTCGTCGGCGTGGAGGACGAGCAGGCAGGGTGTGAAGAGTCCGGCATCTCGCGTGCGGTATTCCTCGAGCAGGAGCTCGCTCCGGCCGATGGGGAAATGATGCGAACGCACCTCCAGGGGCCGGGAGCCCCGTTCCCCGCTACCCGGAAGCAGGAGGTGCCCGCGGGCCGGTTCGAGCTCGGTCCAGGGACTGACGAACCAAGCGTCCGAGGCCATACCCCCCCATCGCGCATTTCGACCTTCTTGTCCTGCAGCATTGCCGGGCCGGCGTCAAGAGCCCATCGATCCTCTTTGACCCCCCGGCTCCAATACGCTATCGTCGCCGGGTCGTGCCAGTACTCACGAGTTGACGATGCGACCGAGGAAACCAGGGGGTGTCCCGCCCTCCCGCCATGACCGCGCACCTTCCCCGATACCGGTCGCCCTTCGAACCATCACCCGCCTGAAGAGCTTCCGGTTGAGCGAGCATCGCGAGCGGGCCTTCCTCCCTGCCCTGTTCAAGTTCCTCGCCGGCCTCGTCTTGGCCTTGCTCGGCCTGATGGCCCTGTTCGTCATGTATCCCCAACCCTTCTTCTCTTACCGTCATCAGGACGAATTCTTGGACCTTCATTCCACGGAACCCCTTCCCATGGCCCTGGTGTCAACGCTACAACGTGCCGCAGCGCACCGTTCGACCCCGAACGGGAGCGAGCCGCGACGCCTGCGCGTGTTCTTGTGCAACCATTACGGGTTGTACTCGTTGTTCTGTCCCACCTCGAGTCGCGAGTTCGGGTGCAGATCCCTGCTCACCGATAATATCTTCCTGGCAAGGGTGGATTCCGCGGGAAAACTGGCCTTGCGCAACCGGCCGCAAGCCAATCAAGCGCCCTTGGAGGCGGTGCTCGACCGGGCTCTCGCCGGTCAGGAATGACCGTCGAGCCTCTTCAACGGCCGACTCACGCGGAGGGACGAGTGCAACACCAGACGAGCGAAGCGGGCAAGACGCTCGACCCCTTGCAACTCTTCCGGCTACCCTGGTCCACGACCGACAACGGCATGTCCTGGCTCGAGGTGACCACCAAGTGCAACATCACCTGCCAAGGGTGTTATCGGGATAGTCGAAAAGAGGGGCACAAGACCCTGGAGGAAATTCGCACCGAACTGCAAGAACTCCGGCGGATCAGGAAGAGCGATGGTTTGAGCATTGCCGGCGGAGAGCCGCTCCTGCACCCCGAGCTCGTCGAGATTGTTCGGCTCGGCCGGCAGATGGGATGGAAACCCTCGATCAACACCAATGGCCAGGCGCTCACGCCGGAATTGTTGGCCGCGCTTCGCGAGGCCGGGGTAGCCTCCTTCACCTTCCACATCGATTCGACCCAGCGTCGCAAGGAGATCCCCGAAGGCGCGGACGAGGCGACGTTCTTCCCGCTGCGCGAACGCCTTGCGGGTATGGTTCGGGATTGCGGTGGGGTGACCTGCGGCATGAACATCACGGTCTCGGGCAAGAACGTGGCCGAAGTGCCGGAACTGGTGCGCTGGGCAGGGGAACACCCCGACCTGTGTAATTCCATGCATTTCATCCTGTTCCGCGACCCGGTCATGGGTGAACACCTCGACTTCTTCGCCGCCGGGAACAAGGTGAAACTCGATCCCCACTTCTCCAGTCCGGAACTGGCCACCTATCCCCCGCTCCTCGTTTCCGACGTGGTCGAAACCATCAGGCGAGCGGACCCGGTTTTCCAGCCCGCCGCGTATCTTGGCGGTACCCATACCCCGCAAGCGCTCAAGTGGCTCCTGGCCACCCGGTTCCTCTGGGCCGGCGAAACCCTGGGGTATGTCGGGCCGCGTTTTTACGAGCTCGCCCAGTACGTCGCCCATTTCTTCACCGGGAAATGGCTGGCCCTGAGTCCGCGGCGTACCTTCACCATGGGGTTCCTCGTGCTGTTCTTGTTCTTCCCCTTCGACCGGGGAGTCAGGTCCGCGGCGTGGCGTTTTTTGGGGAAGGTCGTGCGTCGGCCGCGTCTCCTGCTCGAACCGATCTACCTGCAGTGGTTCCTCGTCCAGCAACCCATAGACTTCCAACAGGACGGGGCCCTGAACATGTGCGACGGCTGCCCGAACATGACCCTCTACCGGGGCAAGCTCTACTGGAGTTGCCGCCTCGAGGAGCTCAAGAACTTCGGGGTCAACCTGACCGCCTCACCGAAGGCCTGACTATCCTGAAACCCGGGCGAGGGAGGCGCACGGCGGCTCCGGGAGGAAACCCTTGCTACCGGTTCAGCTCTTCCGGCCGGGAGAATCTCCCGGGACTGTGCCCAGGAACTCGCGAAGGCGCTGCAGCCACCCGGGGGGGTCTGTGCAGAGGTCTTCGTAGGCCAACTCGAAGCGGCGGCTTGCCGGGACCGCGGAGAGGGCGGCGCTAAACTTCTTCAGCTCCCGCCGGATGCTCGCTCGCAGGAGGACTCTCACCGCGGCGCGGAAGAGCACGGTCCCAAGCAGGAGGCGTCCCCAGCGATGCACCGCGAGGTAGAGCCACCCCCTCGGGATGGGTGCGAGCAACAAGCCGAGAAAGGGATGGGGTTCGGTGGCATAGGAGACGGCCGCGTTGACCTGGCTGCGGAGGATGGCCTCGGGATCGCGCGAGAGGAAGACGAAACGGGCGGAGGGGAAGGTTGTGACCAACCACGCGACGCGGCCGGTGTCCCAGGGATTCTTGAGTACGAGAGGACCTTCGGGTTCTCCTGTCCTGGGAACGAGGGAACACAGTTCGCGAAAGACCGGCAGGGTGGCTTCGCGGAGGGACATGGAACCACCGGCATAGCGTAGAATCCAGCCGTATTCTTCGACGGTATTGGCGCTGACGTGGATCCGGTCGATCTTGCGGTCGCTGATGCCTCTCGCGCGGAAGGTCTCGTTCAGGGCGGCACGCAAGGTCTCGAGGGTCGAAGGGCCCTCGGGGGCGCTCAGTTCGCGCCAGCAGAGCACATGGACGAGCCGTACCGCAGCGACGGGTAGGCCGTCGGCCATGGTCTGGTAGAGGAAGGTCGTTCCCGAGCGGTGCAACCCGATAATGAACACCAAGGAGGGATCGGCGTCTCTCTCGGTATCGGGGAGGGGGGGGACCATGACGGGCCTTGGTGCGAAAGGATCAAGGTCGATGTACCATGACGGGGATGAGGGCGCAAGGTGTTTGTCAAAGAAATTCAATACGGTTGCTATTTTTCATGACCCGACTAGGATGAGCCGGAGGTGCTCTTCCAGAGGGCTTCCATGAGTTTTTCCCTTCCCTGTGCCCTAGCCGCGTTCGTGGTCCTGCTCGCGGCCTTCGTCCGGGCCCTATTCCAAGCGCGGCGTCTGGCGAGGCGCCCTGTTATGGTCGAGACCGATGAGCATGAGGGGAAACCCTGGCCCACGGTCTCGATCATCATCCCGGCCCGGAACGAAGAGGAGAACATCGACGCGTGCCTTGCCTCGCTCGGCCGGAGCGACGTTCCGCTTGCCCAAGTCGTGGTCGTCGACGATGCCTCGAACGACGCCACGGTCGAGCGGGCCAAACGCTGGAAAGACCGGTTGCCCCTGAAGATCATGGCCGCGCCGGACGTAGGCGAACCCGGCCTCAACCGCAAATCCTTGGCCTTGTGGCGGGGAGCGAGCGTAGCGACGGGCGAATGGCTGCTCTTCCTCGACGCGGATGTGGCCGTGCGCCCCTCGAGTCTCGGCCTAGCCTTGACGCACTGCCGAGTTCACGGTGCCAAGGTCTTTTCGTGTGGCGGGATCTATCCCAACCACAGTCTTCTGGTCGACGTGCTCGAGGACGTGACCTATCTCTGCACCTTCCTGTTCATGCCGCTCCGAGCCATCGACGATCCCGCCGATCCGATCACCTGGGTCACCGGGCAGTTTGTGCTGTTCGATCGCCGGACCTACCTCGACCTGGGCGGACATCGCCGCATCGCTACCTTCACCCAAGATGATCTCGCCCTGGGCCGGCTCTGCAAGCGCGAGGCCTTGCCCTATCACTATGTCCCGCAGGCCCAGCTCTTCGAGTGCCGCAATTATGCGACTTTGAGCCAGGCCCTGCGCGGGTGGGCTCGGATGACCGCGGCCGGCGCACCCTGGCTCGGCTTCGGTCCCGGCACCTTCCTGCTCCTCCTCGGAAGCTTGGGAGCCTTGGGCTGTAGCATGGGTTGCGCGCTGTACGCACTCGCTCTCGGCACACCTGCGGCAACCTTTCCCCACCTCGCCGTGCTGGTCAGCACGGTAGGTTTGCTGGCGCTGCAGCGCAGAGGCATGGGCAAGAGAGTTGCCCCGGCAGCGCTGGCCCCCTTGGGCCTAGGCTTGGCCCTGGTCGTCTATCTATGGGCTTTCGTCCTTCGTTTCGGGCGGGGCAAGGTCCTCTTCGGCGGCCGGGAGTTGAGGATCGACCGGCCGATCTGAGTTCTGGAAAGCCATCCGCTCAGCAAAGACCTGGGAGCGGAGGGGATGGACTGGCGCCAGACCGGTGCACCAAGGGCCTTGCGTGTTTAACAAGTTGAAACAAAGTGATAATTATTTGGATGCAAGGGGTCGCAACTGTGCTATACAGCGGGGGTGTGCTGAACCATGTCTTCATTGAGGGGAGAGGGTGACGATGAGTGACGCTACGATTATCTGGACGAAGATCGACGAAGCCCCGGCACTGGCCACCTATGCCTTCCTCCCGATCGTGCAAGCCTACACGAGAGGGACTGGGATCAAGGTCGAGACCCGGGATATTTCCTTGACGGGTAGAATTCTCGCCAACTTCCCCGAACGGCTGACCGCGGCCCAGAAGCTGCCCGATTATCTCGCGGAACTCGGGGAGTTGACCCAGAAGCCGTCCGCCAACATCATCAAGCTCCCGAACATCAGCGCGACCGCTCCCCAATTGCAGGCTGCCATCAAAGAACTTCAGAACAAGGGGTACGATATCCCCAATTACCCTGAAGAGCCGAAGAACGACGAAGAAAAGGCGCTCAAGGCCCGCTTCGCCAAGGTGCTCGGTTCGGCGGTCAATCCGGTCCTCCGCGAGGGCAATTCCGATCGAAGGGCGGCCAAATCGGTGAAGCGTTTTGCCCAGAAAAATCCCCACAAGATGATGCAACCCTGGCCCGAGAGCGGCTCCAAGGCCCGCGTCGCCCACATGACCGGTGGTGATTTCTACGGCAGCGAACGCTCGATCACTCTGCAGAAACCCTGTAAAGTGAAGCTCGTCTTCGTCGGCACCGATGGCAACATGCTGACTTTGAAAGAGAATCTCGCCCTGCAGCAGGGGGAAGTCATCGACGCGGCCGTCATGAACGTCAAGGCTCTGCGGGCCTTCTACGCCGAGCAACTCGCGGCCGCCAAGCAGGATGGAGTGCTCTTCTCCCTGCACCTCAAGGCCACGATGATGAAAATCTCCGACCCGATCATGTTCGGCCACTGCGTCTCAGTCTTCTTCCAGGAGGCGCTCGACAAGCACGCTGAGACTCTCCGGAAGCTCGGAGCCAACGTCAACAACGGCCTCGCGGACGTGCTCGCGAAGTTGAACAAGTTGCCGCCCGAGAAGAAAGCCGAGATCGAGACCGATATCACGGCGATGTATGCCAAACGGCCGGCCCTCGCCATGGTCGACTCGAGGAAGGGCATCACCAACCTCCACGTGCCCAACGACATCATCGTCGACGCTTCCATGCCGAATGTGGTCAGGGACGGCGGCCGGATGTGGAACAAGGAGGACAAACTCCAGGACACCGTGGCCGTGATCCCCGACCGGTCGTACGCCACCATGTACAAGACGATCCTCGAGGATTGCCGGCAACACGGGCAATTCAATCCGGCGACCATGGGCAGCGTTTCCAACGTTGGGTTGATGGCCCAGAAGGCCGAGGAGTACGGCTCGCACGACAAGACCTTCGAGATGCCCTCGAACGGCACGGTCCGCGTGGTCGACGATAGCGATGCCGTCCTGCTGACGCAAACCGTGGAGAAGGGCGATATCTTCCGGATGTGCCAGGCCAAAGACGCGCCCATCCAGGACTGGGTGAAGCTCGCGGTTTCCAGAGCCCGCGCGACGGGAACCCCGGTACTCTTCTGGCTCGATGCCCAGCGCGGCCATGACACCGAGATTATGAAGAAAGTGAACAAGTACTTGCCCGACCATGACACCGCCGGGTTGGATATCCGCATCCTGCCGCCGATCGAGGCGATGAAGGTCTCTCTCCAGCGCATCCGTCGCGGTGAGGACACCATTTCGGCCACCGGCAACGTGCTGAGGGACTACCTCACCGACTTGTTCCCCATCCTCGAACTCGGCACCAGCGCTCGCATGCTCTCCATCGTCCCGCTCATGAAGGGCGGCGGGTTGTTCGAGACCGGCGCAGGCGGTTCCGCGCCCAAGCATGTCCAGCAATTCGTCAAGGAAGGCCACCTGCGGTGGGATTCCCTGGGCGAGTACTGCGCCCTCGTGCCCTCGCTCGAGCTGATCGCCAAGAACACCGGCAATCCCAAGGCGACGGTCCTTGCGGAAACCCTCGATCAGGCCATCAGCAGCTACCTCGAGCACGCCAAGCTCCCCTCGCGCAAAGTGAACGAGCTCGACAACCGGGGGAGTTCCTTCTACTTGTCCATGTACTGGGCCCGGGCGCTGGCCGACCAGACCAGCGATAAGGAACTGAAGGCACGCTTCGCTCCGGTCGCCGCAAAACTCGAGCAGAACGCAGCGACGATCGATCAGGAGCTGCTCTCGGCCCAGGGCAAGCCCATGGACCTCGGGGGGTATTATCTGCCCGATCCGGTCCTGACCGGGAAGGCCATGCGGCCGAGTCCTACCTTCAACGCCATCATCGATACGCTCTAACCCGTCACCTCCACCATCTCGCAGAACTTCCTTGCCAGGCCGCACTGCCTATACTAGGAGGATGCGTCGGGGTACACGGCCAGGGGGTGCAGTGCATTCGGTAGCAAACGGTGACAGGGGAAAGACCGGGAGGTCGTTGACAGGGCGGGTCTTGGGTCTCCTGCTCGTCACCCTGACCTCCTGTTCGTCCCAGGTCTTCGACGTGCGCGAGGTCGACGGCAGCCTCAACAGCCCGGTCGGCCTGAGCATCCTCAACCAGGCAGGGCAACCCCCACTCGCCCTGGTGGTCAATTCCAACTTCGACCTCTCCCAGACCAGCGGTTCGATCTCGATCCTCGAACTCGAGGCCGGGACCGCGGGCGAACTGGTGCTCGGCGAGGTCCACACCATCGCCAACCTCGGCATGGACCTTCGCCTCGAGGGCGAGGTCCTGTACCTGACGCAGAAGGACGATCACAGCCTGGACCTCTACCGGCTCCACCGGACCGGTGCGCGAGCCATCACGATGACCTTCGACCAACGCATCTTCCTCGACAGCAACCCCGGGGCCTTCGCCTTGCACCGCTCCGATGAAGGGAAGACCACCCTCGCGGCCACCAACACCCTCACCGGGGTTCTCTCGGTCGTGACGTTCGAGGGAGCCCCCCCCCGGGTGGTCGAGTTGGCCCTGGACTCGACCGAGGGTGCTACCTTCCGGTTCTCCCGCGGGATCGGGCTGTGTACCGTGGCGATCACGCCCGACGGACGCTTCGCCCTGGCCGGATCCACCAACGCGAACATCGTCTTCGTGGTCGACTTGGCCAGACCTCAGGTCGAGGGCTATGTGTACCTGGAACGAAACCTCGGCGGCAGCACGGCCGGAGTCCGCGGGATCGCGGTGGACGAGGCCCGATCCCTGGCCTACGTGTCCAGTCTCAGTCAGAACAGAGTGTTGGTACTCGACTTATCCATGCTTGAGGACAACCAGGTCGCGCACGAGCCCCTGACCTCCATGATCATCGACGAGATCCCGATCCCGGGGACCGAACCCTCGACCCTGGCGTTGGCCCCGAACGGTCGATCTCTGTACGTACTCGACTACGAGAGTTCGATGATGACGGTCCTCGACCTCGTGACCCGCAGCGTGGTGAAGGAGCTCGATACCGGCAACGGACCGATGAACCTGGTATTCCACGAGCCGAGCGGCCGAGGGTATGTGACCAATTTCCTATCCGACAGCATCACGGTTTTTGACTATGAACACAATCTGCCGGTCGGCACGATACGCAACCCGCACTAGCCTGGTCTGCCTGGCGGTGCTGATACTGGGGTGCGGGGACCAATTGCGACGCAACGTCCACACCTCCAACCTCCAAGATCCCTTCCGGCTCTTCGGGGTCGAGGTGGGGGAGAAGGAACGCTATCTGGTCACGGTCAACCGGGGTAATAGCTCTGTCTCGGTCTATGCCCAGCACCGCGGCCGCTTTCTCGACCTGTTTCCCGTGTACGAGGACGAGGTCCAACCGGTGTTCGTCGGGGGTCAACTGATCGACGCGATGCTCTGGAGACAGATCGGCCGCGTGGTTTCGCTGGTCTTGGCCACCAGCATCGGCGGCCAGAGCTACTTGGTCGAGTTGGAATTGACCCTCGATCCCTCTAAGCCAACCTATACTTTCAAGGTTCTGGGTTCCGAGACCGTGGCCTCGTCCGAACTCCCCGTGTTCGTGGACAAGGGCCGGCCGTCGAACCCATTCCTCAATGGACTGCGGCTCGACCCTGCCAAGGTCCCGGAAGCCCAATGGAAGGTCAGCTACTCCGAGCGGCGGAAACGTTTCGTGGTCACCGCGTATTCCGCTCAGGGACCGCGGGAAATGGGCGAGGTCGGCCTGGGAGAGACGTTCGAGCACGCGGCCAGCGGGTGTGCCTTCAAGGTCGGCAACGGCAAGTACCTCACCACCTCGAAGGACTTTTTCGCATTCAGGACCAATAGCTTGCGGCCACTCAAGGTGAACCGGAGGACCATTCTCGGGTTGGCCCTCCACCAACATCTCTTGTTCTCGGTGGAAGAAGCCGATGGGCAAGCAGTCGTGGCCCTCTATACCCTCGAGGATCACGAGGAAGTGGCGGTCCTTCCCGTCACGCTGTCCTCGCGTATCGGGACCCCGACCGTGTTCTTACGCCAGGACGTGCCGCATCTCCTCATCCCCGATCTCGAGCAGGAGCGGATGGTCGAGTTGCTCCTCGAGGAGAACGACGATTCTTACACACTGGTGCTGCATCGCACCTTCGATCTCCTCCCCGCGGCCAGCAAGGTCCTCTATCTCCCGGAGACCGATCAGTTGGTCCTGGCTCCCCAGGAACGCCCCACCCTGATCTTCGTCGACTACAAGAGCGGTACCATCGCCGAGCGCAGTGCCCCGTACTTCAGTGCCCAACCAACGTTGTTGGCCCTGAGCCATCCCCTCGTGGCCAGGACGCATGCGCTCTTGGCCGATACCCACGAGGGCATGGTGCAATTGCTGTTGGCGGCCGATCGCAACGGCGACCTCAGGTTCTTCGATCCCGCGAACGAGAATCCCGAACTGTTCCAAGTCGATCTCTATCCGCACGCCCAGGGCAGCGAGAGTGGCTTCGTCATGGCCTATCCGGCCTTCAAGGACGAGCTCGCCACCGGAGAGGTCCGTTCGAAGCCGAGGATGAGCTTCCTCTCCACCACCGATGGTGTCACCAAGGATGAAACCTTCGTGGTGACCTACGAGGGAGTGATACCCGGCAGTGCCGGACGGGGCGTGCTCGGCCAGGACTTCATCCTCACCGCCGCCGACCTCGATTTCACCGAGGTCGTACCGTACCTGCCCTTGCCGGCCGAGGAGATCCCGGTCGAACTCGAAGACGAACCTCTGCGACCGAGGATGTATCCTGAGGTCGACGAGGGGAATACTCCCTATACCCATCCTGCGGCCAGGGGGGGCGCGCCTCGGAACGTGAAGACCATCCTCCCCGAAAGAGCAGATGTACTGGTGCTCGAACTCGACGATTTGCACTATGATTTCGTCCTGGTCGAGGTCCTGGACTCGCACCGGGTGCGAGTCCAACCGCGGGAACTCGACCGCCAGGCCCTCCTCGGCGCGGAGTTGCCCTTCCATCTCCGCGCGAACGGCACCTATACCGTTGTCGGCACCCGTTCGGGACTCCAGCGGCAGAGAGCCCTGGAAGGCTTCGATTACAAGAGCGACGAGGGTGCGGTCGGTTTCCGCATCGATCCGGCGCCGCTCAACCCCACCACCCGAGAGGATGCGTTCGTCTTCGAGACCTTCGACGGACGTGAACCCCTCCCCCTCGGCACCAACCCGGTCGCGGTCACCTATCTCGAGGTCGCGGGCCGTCCGCTGGCCTTTATCGCCAATGCCTCCAGCGGCTCGATCTCGGTGGTCGACCTCTCGAACTTCCGCAAGCGCAACGCCATCATCCAGACAGCTCAGTGACCGAATGCCCCTCGGATGTCCCAGCCTGCCCGAGGACTGGCAGGCGGTTGTTTCTTGGTGCATGAAATCACAAGACAAAAAACGACAACCCTACGGCCCGATCTTTGCAAAACAGCCGAGCGTGGCAGGTCCTCGATCCAATCACGCAAGAGGAACGAGGCCTTGACCGAATTGACATGATGTGTTAAAGAAGGGTGGTTTGAACATGCGTTCCATGGTAGCAATGAGCACGCTCGTGACCATCCTGACGACCGCCGCGCTGGTCGGGACCCTCGTCGGATGCAACAAGAACCTCACCTCGACGGGTACGACGGGGAATGCCTTCCAGCAGGCTGGGGTCCCGGGAGCAACCCAGGCCGCGGGTGCAAGCGGCCAGCGCAAACTCGCCTTCGTCAGCAATTTCCAGAGCAACACGGTCTCGGTGGTGTCCTTCTCAGCCAAGACGACCTCGATGGGGATGATGCCGACCCAACAGGGCGCAACGGGGATGCCGACCGACCTTGGCCTGCTCGACAACAGCACCACGACCGTCAGCGCGACCAGGCACAGCACCTTGGAGCTGACCACGGGCGCCAATCCTTCGGACCTCTTGGTCACCACCGACAAGAAAGTCCTCATCGTCGCAAATGCCGGTGAGGATTCGCTCTCCGTCATCCCCATCGACTCCATCGTGAAGGCCGTCGAAGCAGGCACTACCACGGCGAACGGCAAGACCGTCGCAACCCCCGCGCCGACTCCGGCCACGGTCGAGACCGGAGCCGAGCCCATGCGACTTGTTCAGACCGGTGATGGGAAGTACGTATTTTCGGCCAATCGGGCAGGCCGGTCGATCTCGATCTTCAAGTACGAAGGGGGCGCGTTGACCCACCTTCGCGACGTCGAGGTCCAGTACTCGCCGAACGATGTGGATCTGATCGAGGTATCCAATCTGTTGATCGTCTCCAGCTTCATCGACGGCGGGTTCACGGTCTTCAAGCTCGATCGTCTGGTAGCGGGGAGCGAAGAGGTCGAACCCCTCTTCGTGCAGCAATATGCCCAGGTTTCGGCCCTTGCCGTGGCCGAACGGACCAAGAACATCCTCACCGCCAACACCAGCGTCGTGAACGTCTACCCGCAAGGGGTTGAGAGCTTGATCCGCAATGCCTCGGTGATGCCCATACCGCAAGACGGCGCCAACAGCGATGTCATGTTCGACCGCAGCGGGAAGCTCGCGGTCATCACCAACCAGACTACCAACACCGCGACCCTGATCCGCTTCAACAGCAACATCGCCATGCCGACCGGGTTCCAGGAAGAGTATCAGAACCTCAACTTCGAGCCCATGACCCCGGTGTCCGTCGGCACGATGCCGGTGCGGGTGTGGGTCGATCCCGCGGGCAAATATGCCATCACCGTGAATTCGGGCAGCCGCGACATCTCCTTCCTCAGCATGAACTACGCACGCGGCCTGCAGGCTCTGAACCGGGTCCAGGTCGGAGAATTCCCCTCGAGCATCGCGGTCTACTGACCTCCGTTCCCTTTCGAGTTCCTCCCGCGCCCTGCAGAAAAATCGCATTGAAAATCCGCATCGGACAGGCTAGAAAAGATCTTCATAGCCTGGACCGAGGAACTTCATGACCCTGCTCCGTATACTCTCGATCGGGTGCGTGCTTGCGATGCTCGCCTGTGGTGCGGGGGACGAGACTCCCGCTGATCCTGCCAATCCTTCTGGCGATAATAAAGATGCGGGACCCAGCGATACCCCGCTGACCGATAAGACCAACAAGTTCATTGCGATACCGCAAACGACCTTCGATATGGGCAATAGCCTCGGAGAAAAAGAGAATAAGAGCTATGCCAAAATCGAACTGCGGGCGTTCCAGATCAACCGTTTCGAGGTCACCGCGGAAGAATATCAGGCCTGCGTCGAGGCCTCGGTTTGCAGCAAAGCCGGGACCTATGTGCAGTGCAACTACCTGCAGGAAGGCCGTGCGAACTACCCAATCAACTGTGTGACCTGGGAGCAGGCACGGCAGTACTGCCAATGGAAGGGCGGGGATCTACCAACCGAGGCCCAGTGGGAGTTGGCTGCGCGGGGTACCGACCATCGGATATACCCATGGGGCAATGAAGAGCCCGCGGTTGCCGCGGGGAAACGTGCGAATTGCGAAAACGTCGCGTGCAAAGAGAGCGTTGATGGCTCCTCCGAGGTGGGCTCGTATCCCGCCGGAGCTTCGCCTTATGCCCTGTACGACATGGCCGGCAATGTCCACGAGTGGACCCGGGACTACTACCTCCCGTCGTTCTTCGAACGCTGCCTGCGCACGGTGTGCAGCAACCTTTGGAACAACGAAGCGGGGAGCGAGGGGAAGACCATTCGCGGCGGCAGCTTCCTCGATCCTGCCACGGAGCTCCGCACCTATGCCCGGGCCCATCGAGGTACCCTCGAAGCTGGAAGTTCCATCGGTTTCCGTTGTGTCCTCGAAACCCTATGAACTGGAGGTATTGCATGAAACTACTCCTCGTCCTCCTGCTCGTCACCCTGGCAGTAGCCTGTACTCCGGCCAAGAAGCAACGTTCGACGGACAAGACCTTGCAACAAGCCGCCGCTATGGAGGCGGATCTCGATCAGGATACCAACTGGTTGTTGCAAAACGTCTTGCGCCGGATCAAGGCTCGTCTGCAAGAGACCGACGGCGGTACCTTGGCGATCTTCCCAGTCCTCCACGACAGCGGGAAGACCACGGCGCTCTCGACCTTCCTGCAGGGCGAACTCATCCTGGTTGCAGGAGAAAGTCACACCGTGACCTCGGCAGCGACCCTCAAAAGTAGCATCGACAAGCATAAGCTCGACCTTGCAAGCGTTTTCAGCGGACTCGAGACCGAAAAACTGGGTTCGCAGTGCGGCGCCGCCTACGCCCTCGTGGGAATGTACAGCGATCCGCAGCAGCGCCTCGCGGTCCAGTTCAAACTCCTCGACCTCAAGGCCGGCACCGAGGCCATGACGTTCGATGAGGAAATTACGGTGGACGCGACCATAGCCCAGTATCTCGAATGATCGATACTGAGAGTCCCATGCTCGAGGACCTGCTCATCACCGGACCGGGGCCAGTATGAAACATCACATCCTCATCGTCGATGACGAGAAGGACAACGTCGACCTCCTCTTCAGACTCTTTCGCCGGGACTACGAGGTGCTCCAGGCCGAGAGCGGAGAACAGGCGCTCGAGGTGGTGCAACAAGAAGGTGACGAGCTCGCCGTGATAGTATCGGACATGAAGATGCCTGGTATGTCCGGCGCCGAGTTCCTCAAACGCTCGATCCAGTTCGCGCCCAACGCGACGAGGATCATCCTCAGCGGGTACTCGGACTCCAGCGATCTCCTCAATGCCATCAACGAGGCCAAGGTCTATTTGTACCTGGTGAAACCCTTCGACCACGAGAAGCTCAAAGAACACGTGGAGATAGGAGTGGAACTGTACCGGCAGAAAATGGGGCAGTCCGAGTTGACCCCGCCGCCCGACCTTCCGGACGGGGGTCTCGAGGACCAGGGACCCACGTCGACCGTGACCGAGCTCCTGCTCGAGGACATCACCATGGAAACGGCGGTGCTCTTCGAGGCCGAGCACAACCACGAGGTACGCCGGGAGTTGCTGGTCGACACCCTGTTCGTGGCTTCGGACGTGATTGCCCCCGAGGGCAGCCGTGCCATTCTCCGTATCGGATCGCGCAAGACCGACTTCTACCTGACCTTTACGGGAGAGGTCACGCGCTGTCAGTTGACTCCCCCGAAGGGGATGGAGATCTGTTTGACCGACCTTGATGCCGCCGGCCGCAAGCGCCTGGCGGCGCTGTTCGCCTGAACACCGACGAGGTGTCCTCCATGGCCGTGCGTCGCTACCTCATCTCGGTCGATCTCGAGGGTGTGACCGGGGTCGCCACGCGACATTTCGCCGACACGACGGGAAAACGCTACGAACTCGCCGTCGCGTACCTCCATAGCGACCTGAACGCCGTGATCGAGGGCCTTCTCGCGGCTGACCCGACCGCTGAAGTGCTGGTCCGGGACGCCCACTGCAATGCCGACAACCTCGATCTGCGCCTGCTCCATCCCCGAGCTTCGCTCATCCAAGGGTGGGGGACCGGTCTCTACATGGTCGAGGGTATATCCCCGGAAGTCACGGCCGTCCTCCTCGTCGGGTATCACGCGGGAGGACACTCCGGCACCGCGGTGTTGGCCCATACCTTCTCGGGGCATCTCCGCGAGGTCAGGGTGGGGGGCCGCACCATCGACGAGGCGGGTTTGGCCGGGTTGCACGCAGGGCACTTCGAGGTGCCCGTGATCTTCCTCGCCGGGGACGATCAGGCCGTGGCCGCGGCGCGGGAATGCTTCCCCGGCTTGACCGGGGTGGCGGTCAAGCGCAGCCTGGCGAGGGACTGCTCCGCCTCGTTGTCACTCCGGGAAGCCTCG
>Ga0156395_1051_pt2 | contig 17157 bp, 15 predicted proteins | sample RifOxyA3_FD_108039 | JGI IMG/M metagenome (GOLD analysis project Ga0156395, IMG submission 108039) | Deltaproteobacteria bacterium RIFOXYA12_FULL_61_11 | reverse complement strand
CGTAGAAGACGTCCTCGCCCTGCCCGCGAGGTCGGGACTGAACCATCGTTGTGAGGTCACCCCCCCGTATCGGCTTGGTGGGCGAGGTCGCGGGTCGGTAACGCGGCAACCCTTCCGCGTCGTCCTCGACCCCGGACACGGCGGGGTGGACCCAGGGACGGGTTATGCCGGTCTGCAGGAGAAAACGATCGTCTTGGCCATCGCCCGTGAGCTGGCAGAGGTGTTGGAAGCAGAGGGGCTGGAGGTCTTCCTGACCCGGCAGGAAGACTACGCGCTGGGTTTGGGCCAGAGGGCCGGTATTGCTCGGGCGCTCGGGGCCGAGCTCCTGCTCAGCATCCATGTCAATTGGGGCCAACGAAAAGAAGCCAATGGTTCGGAAACCTTTTTCCTCGATCCCCAGGCTTCCGACGACGAAGCCCGACTCTTGGCCAGCCTCGAGAACGGAGCTTCCGAGTTCCGCGAGGAAGTACCCCAGCTCCAATGGATTCTCAGCGATTTGCGCCGCGAGCGGCAACAACAGCTCAGCATGGTGTTGGCCGACCTGGTCCAGGACCAGGTCGCGACCGCGTTGTTGCGCGAGAACCGTGGCGTCAAACACGCCCCTTTCTACCTACTGTATTCAGCAGACGTCCCGGCGGTGTTGGTGGAGCTCGGCTTCCTCTCTAATGAGGAAGACCGGCGCTTGTTGACTCACGAGCGTGAACGTTTTGTCGGGGCCCTGGGACGGGCCGTGCTGGCCTATAAACAACAGCTCCGGCGGGAGGGAGGATCGAACGATGCGCAGTGAAGGACGGGCTCATGATCAACTCAGAGACGTGCGTTTCCACCCCGGCTACATTCCCAGGGCTCCGGGTTCGGTCCTGATCGAACAAGGCCGGACCAGGGTGATCTGCACGGCCACGGTGGAAGAAAGCGTTCCCACCTTCTTGGAAGGAAAAGGAACTGGTTGGATTACCTGTGAGTATGCCATGCTCCCGGGCTCGACCCGTGAGCGCACCCCCAGGGATGCTACCCGGGGGAAGGTCAACGGACGAGGTCAAGAAATCCAGCGGATCATAGGGCGTTCCCTGCGGGCAGTGGTCGATCGCAAGCGCCTCGGCGAGCGGACGGTCTGGCTCGACTGTGATGTCATCGAAGCCGATGGGGGCACTCGCACCGCGTCGATCACCGGAGCTTTCGTCGCTCTCGGTCTCGCCGTACGCGAGTTGCTCGCCCGCGGGGTCGTGACCACCTCGCCTTTGCGGGATTATCTCGCTGCCGTCAGTGTGGGGCTGCACCACAACGTTTCTCTGCTGGACCTCGATTATTCCGAAGATGCGCACTGCGACGTGGACCTCAACGTGGTCATGACCGGACGGGGGAAGTACGTCGAGATCCAGGGGACGGCCGAGGGTGATCCGTTCGATCGGGCACAATTGGTTTCCCTGCTCGACCTGGCCGGCCGCGGTATCGAGGTCCTGCTCGGCAAGCAGCGAGAGCTCTTGGGCGCCGGTGTGGTGTCGGCAGGCTCTTAGGTAAGGAGGTGGTTCAGCTCGCGACGGCGTCGCGATAGACCTGGGCCGGCTGGACGCCGATGAATTGTCGCGAGACCTTGCCCGAGCGGAAGACCAGTACGGTCGGGATGCCCGTGATGCCGTAACGCGAGGCGATCTCGGGGTTCTCATCGACGTTGAGCTTGAAGAAATCGGCCTTGCTGCCGTCCTCCTCCGCCAACCGTTCGAAAACCGGGCCGAGCATCCTGCACGGACCACACCAAGGGGCCCAGAAGTCCACGATGGTGGGACGTGTGGCTTCCAAGACGTCACGTTGGAAATGCTCATCAGTGGTGTGCTTGACCATGGCGCTTACCTCCTTTGCCGTGGTTGCCGTCCCCAGTTCATCCCTTCCAGGTCAGCAGAGCTCCCAGGGACATGCCGTAGAAGGTGCTGATCCAGGGGTTCGAAGTCAGCGGGCAGGCGCCGGTACTGCAGCCTACCAGCCGGTACCAACCATATCCGAGTAGGCCTCCCGAGAGCAGGCCGAGGACTAATCGAAGGGTCATGGTGTCGTTCCTCCTTGGGTCGAGGTCAGGCCGTGGGCGTCCTCTGTTCGAGGCCCGGCGCAAAAAATTCGCTGCAGGGCGAGGACCAGTTCCACGACGTCCGGATCGGCAATGCGATAATAGACCCGGTTGCCCTCGCGGCGACAAGCAAGGATACCGCGGTCGCGTAGCTTGGCCAGGTGTTGCGAGAGGTTGCTCTGGGTCGTGCCGAGCACTGTTTCGAGTTCCTGCACGCTCATCTCTCTCTCCCCGAGGTAGCACAGCCCGAGCAGCCTGGTTCCGTGTGCGAGCGCCTTGAGCTTCTCGGCAGTCGCGTGGGCGTTGGTACGCAGAGCCGACAGGTCCGTCTTCATGTTGGCAAGAATATAAGGATATTCTAATATATGTCAAGCCTCTTCTTGCAAGCACGCTGGAATGCGCTACACTGGCCGCTCGGATGGTACTGAGCAGGCGACAGGTAGCGAGGACGACATGGAGGAGCGGGGTGGATCGGAGGAAAGAGCCGTGAAGACCGCCAGGGTGAGGGTGATCGGTCGTGGTTTCCTCGTGGTAGGATCGTTGTGCTCGGTCCTGCTCTGTTGGTATCTGTGGCGCACCCTGCACGAAGAGCCTGTTTTGCGGAAGGACAACATCGTGCTGGTCACGATCGCCGCTCTCCGCGCCGATCGGGGGGGGGCGGCAGGGCATCCCGCTTCCGTGACCCCCAACCTCGATACTTGGGCCGAGGAGGCTCTCGAGGTAGAGCGTTGCTACAGCAGCGCAGGTTGGCTGCTCCCGGCCGCGGCCACGGTCCTGACCGGACTCCCTCCCCATCGCCTCGGTCTTGCCGGGCCGCTCGATCGGTTGCCGGACATTACCCAGACCTTGGCGCAACGTCTTCGCGGGTTGGGCTACCACACGTCCGCGGTGATAGGTGATCCCATGCTCCGCCAACTCGCTTCGTCGGAGCGTGGTTTCGATCGCGTCGAGGATCTCAGCCTCAGCCACGGCCCCCCCTACCTGGTGGCCACGGCAGGGAGGAGCGTGTTGCTGGCCCTGCGATCCCTCGAGGCGGCAGAGGAGCCCTTTTTCTCTTGGATCAACCTGCAGGACCCCATGGCCGAATACCTCGAACCGGTCGAGGCCGAACCCCGGAGTGATCAGCCGACAGATCTCTATGATGGCGAAGTGGCGGAGACGGATCGCCATCTCGGACGGTTGTTCCGCGCCTTGGAACGCTCCGCGGTGGGTACTCGGACCGTGGTGGTGATCGTGGGGTTGTTCGGGCAGGAGTTCGATGACCACGGAGGCAACTATCACGAATCGTTGTTCGAAGAAATTGTGCGCGTGCGTCTGGTGATTGCCGTCCCCGGGGATAGACCCCGACGCCTAGCGGGACCGGCGTTGCTCGAGGACCTCGCTCCCACCTTATTGGCGGCGGTGGGGGTGCCGGTCTCGGAAGACCTCCCCGGGCTCGACCTGCGTGCAGCACCGGTACCCGAGACCAGGGACATTTTCCTGTGGAGGGACTTTCCCGGTCGTGCCTTCGGTTTGGTGAGGGGTGGGTTGAAGGCCTTGCGGCATGACGACGTGAGTTATCTCGGAGCGCTGCCGAGGCGACATCCGATGCTCACCCCGGGGTACCTGCTCTTCGACCTGCGGAGCGACCCCGGGGAGCATGTCGAGGTCAGCGAACAACTCGGCGTTGAGGGGGAAGCTTTGCGCAAGACCTTGGATGACTACGCGGCTGAGGCGGTGAGGGCAGCCCAGCCTCCTCCCGAGCGTGCGGTCTTGATGGACGTTCTCCGCACGCTCGGGTATTTCGAGCGATGAGCGATCCCTCGGAGAAGTTGCACGGGGGGGGGACGAACGCATGACCTGGTTCGCCGCCTGGCTCGAAGCGGCAGCGCTCGTCTTGGTGACTGCGGCCTTCGTGGGACTCTTGGTCGGTATCATGACCGAGAACCGTCGCTTGCCGCGGGGAGCGAGATGGGTGGAAACCGCCTCCATACTCGCGATGGTCCTGGCCGTGGGGTTGCGTTGGGTCGAGGCCGGATGGTTGCATCCTCCGGTGACGACTCTGCGGGAAACCCTGGGGCTGTTCGTTCTTGCTGTCTTGCTCGCGCAGCGTGCGCTGGCACTTCGCGGGGCAGGGACCCTCTTCGGGACAGTCCTCGCGCTCGGCGGGATGTTGGCGATGCTCCTCCTCGATGGTTCCGGGAGCACCGCCCTGATCCCGGCCTTGCGCAGCGCCTGGTTGCCTGTGCATGTCATTGCCGCGGTCGTCGGGTACAGTGCGTGTATAGTCGCGGCGGGAGCCTCTCTAACCTATCTCCTGCGTAGCGGAGCAGCCTTCACCTGGCTCCGGGTCCTCCAGGTAACGGCTTTTGCGGGGATTGCATACTTCGTCGCCGAACGTTCAGCCGAACAGGGGAGGGCCGGTTTCGGCCTTGCCGGTTCGGTCTTCGACGGTGCTGCGTGGCGGAGACTCTCTCCTTTGGACCTCGGACGATTGCCCGGAGCTTTCGTCGAACTCCCCGTGACCGAGGGGGTGGGGACGGCGACCTTGTTCCTCGGGTTGAGCTTCTTCGGGCTTTTCGCGTTGGGGGGCCGTTACGAGGCCCTCGGGCCGTGGACCAATCGGGCGTACAAGCTGTTCGTCGTGGCCCTGAGCGGGACCCTGTCGGCCTTCTTGGCCGAGGTGTACCTGCAGCCCCCGCGGGTGGTGCTCCCCGGCTTGAGGGTGCAGGTCCGCCTCGGCAGCGACCCCTTCCTCCTCGCTGCCCTGGTCTGTGTCTGGGCCGTGGGATTGGTACTGTATGTCATGCAGTTCAATCTGTTGGGATTTCTACGGGCCTTGCCGGACGAGCGCGACGTGGAGCGCGTCGCCGAGGGGGCGGTGGATCTCGCCGTGGTAGGTCTCGGCCTGGTGCTGGTTAGCGGCAGTCTCTGGGCCTGGCAGGTATGGGGGCGTGCTTGGGGATGGGATCCCAAGGAGAGTTGGACCTTCTGCACCTGGTTGGTGCTCGTGGCGCATGTCCACCTCAGACATTCGCCGGCCTGGCGAGGCAAGCCCCTGGCCCTCCTGGCCTTGCTCGGGCTCCTCGGCGCGGGGATAACCTATCTCGGGGTCGGTCTGCTGGCCGGCGGACTGCACACCTATGCTGCTGCACCCTGAAGGGATCAGTTGTTCTGGCCGCCCTCTTTGATCCAGGCTCGGATCATCTGATAGTAGGGATCGTCCATGGAGGGGAAACGATCTCCTCCTTCATGGCGATCGCGACCGTCCGTAGAACCGGCGAGAGGTTTGAGCAGCAGGAGACTGCTGTCGATGGGTTCGCTGGTCCTAATACGGATACTCGCAGAGGTAGGGGGGCTAAATTCGATCGCGAGTTCTGCATGCACCGCGTCTTCGTTGTGTTCTGTGCTCAACGCGAGATCGAGGGATCCCGCGTTGGTCTCGGCGTTGTGACATTCGGTGCAGCGATATGGCTGGCCCGACGCGAAGAAAGGGATGAGGTGCAGTCGCAAGCTGACGTTCGAGGTTACTGCGGGGGCACGAACTTGGGGAGGTGGGGTGTTCGGGATGGGGATATCGACCTGCGCCCCACTGGTGGTATCGGCAGGGGGCTGATCCGGCGTCGGGGTCGTCTGTGGGTTCTGGGCCGGTTGGGTCGGGGACTCCTGGGCCGTCGAGGCTGCTGCGATGGGTTCCGGATAGGTCAGGCCGAGGTTGGGGAGGAAGGCCTTTACCCCTTCGGACAGGTCGGCGAAATGCTGTTCTCCGGACCGTAACTGGTTTGGGGAAACCAACTGCGAGGAGGTCCCTACCGTTACCTGGTAGAAGTAATCCGGCTGGGTTGGAAGGGGATCTCCCTTCCCGATGTGAATCGCAGGATCACTCCCTGTCGCCGGGTAATAGAGCACGACCACTCGCTCTCCCTCCCCCAGGGACTGGTGTTGGCGGAGGTAATCGTTGGCAAGGTCGGTGCGGCTTGCCGGGAAAATGGCCGGGGGGGGGGCTTGGAAGGGATTCCCGATCTCGTCGGTGGTGAGGAGCACGACCTGGTATATGGCGCCGGTGTTCGAGGGGTCGGTCGGCAGTTCGATGATCACCTCTTTATAATGAGTCTTATCGCAGGCCAAGAACGCCAGGAAGCCGGTCAGGGCGAAGGCCGACAAGAAGGGGATGCGGCGGCTGCTCATGGGAGACTCCCACTGAATACTTTTTCCATGAACTGGAGGACTTGCAGGTCGCGCTGCAGGGTGTGCAGGTCCTCTACGAGTTGCCCTCTCGAAAGGTGCACGGTCTTGCTGCCGTCCTGCTCCTCGTGGAGGGTTACCCGGGTTCGAACCGTCAATTCCTTGAGGAGATTGGCCGGAGCACCATCAAGGGCGAGTTTGGTCAGGACCTCCTGCAAGGGGAACGCTGTCGAGGTCTTCACCTCTGCGGGAACCATGGTGATGAGCAGGTCGAGCACCTTGAGGATCCGTTTCGTTCCCTCGTCCTCTGCGAGGAGGTGTTCCAGGGGGTTGGGGGTATCCCTCACGACCTTCAGTCGTTCAGCGCACAGGAGCAAGGCCTTGGGGTGGGCAACGGTGTAGGTCCGTTGCGGGCCATCCAGGTTGATGCCGATCAACCTTGTGGCCATGAGGTTGCGCTCCAGAGTAGCGAAGAGGTCTTCATCCTCGCGCATGACCTCGAGGATGACGGAGCGAACCTCTTTTCCGTCGAGGAGGTGGTTGCCTCCTTGCTGCTCAGAGGCTCCGGCCATGTAATAGAGGAGGACGAGGGAGGAGTAGATGTAGTCAATTTCCGACAAGGGGTTGATCTGAATATTGGCGCTGCGGGCGCGATCGACCAGGACCTTGAGGAAGGAAGAGACCCACGGTGAGACCTTGGCCAGCTCCTGATCGAGGAGCTCCTTCGGGAAGGCCAGGGTCACGGTGCGTTCCAGGGCGGTAGCCGTTGCTGAGCGCAACTTGTTGTCGAAAAATGCCATTTCGCCGAGGATTTCGTTGCGTCCGGCGCGACCGAGGATCTTCTTGTGGCCTTTGAGGGTCTTGGTGATCTCTACTTTTCCCTCGAGGATCAGATAGGCTCGGGTGTCGTGGGCCCCCTCGAGGATGAGCTTCTCTCCGGCGGCGTACTCTTGGCGTATGGGTTGGAGGACTTTGGTCATGGCCGTTCTCCCGGAGTGCCCTGGTCGATCCTGTCCCTCGACCTCGACCAAGGAATAGTGTACAAGACTGTCCGGGCAATTGCCACCCCCGCTTGTGCGAGGTGCAGGGGTTGTCCGACCTGCTGGGTTCTGGAGGTGTTCCCCCATGCTCGACATCAAGTTTATCAGGGATAATCTCGATCGGGTTCGGAAAGCGGCCAAAGATAAACGCAGTGCGGTTGATCTCGACCGCCTGCTCTCCTGCGACGACGAACGCCGCCACCTGCTCGTCGCCGTAGAAACGCGCCGGGCGGAGAAGAAACGTCTTTCCAAAGAGATACCCCGGCTGCAGGGCGACGAGAAACGCCGCCTCTTGGAGCAACTCCAGGCCTCGAGCGAGGCGGAAAAGGCCGACGAGGAACGCCTGACTCAGATCGTGGCGGAATTCGACCATCTGATGCTGCTCGTCCCCAATGTACTCGACGAAGACGTACCCTTTGGCCACGATGACCAGGACAATGTCGAGGTCTCGCGCTGGGGCTTACCTCCTTCCTTCTCGTTCCAACCGCGGGACCACGTCGAACTCGGCCAGCTCCTCGATATCCTCGACATCGAACGGGGGGTTAAGCTCTCGGGCTCGCGGTTCTACTTCCTCAAGAACGAAGGGGTGTTGCTCGAGATGGCCCTCTTGCGCCTGGCCTTGGACTTGCTCATGCGCAAGGGTTTTATTCCGTTCATCCCACCGTACCTCGTTAAACGCGAGGCCATGGAAGGGACCGGCTATTTCCCCGGCGGCGAGGAACAGGCCTATGCCATCGAGAAGGATGGGTTGTATCTGATCGGCACCTCCGAGGTGCCCCTGGCCGCCTATCATTATGACGAGATCCTCGATGAGAAGGACCTGCCCAGGCTCTATGCGGGGGTTTCTCCCTGTTTCCGCCGGGAAGCGGGCACGTATGGCAAGGACACCCGCGGGATCTATCGCATTCATCAATTCCAGAAGGTCGAGCAGGTCGTGCTCTGTGCCAACGATGTTGCGGAATCCGAACGACTCCATCGCTTCCTCTTGGCCAATGCCGAAGAACTGCTGCAGAGTCTTGGCATGCCCTACCGCGTGGTCAACGTCTGTACCGGCGATCTCGGGCAGGGGCAGCTCAAGAAATTCGATATCGAGACCTACATGCCCAGTCGCGGTGGCTATGGCGAGACCCACAGTTGTTCCAAGTTCCACGAGTTCCAGGCCCGCCGGTGCAAGATTCGTTATCGCGACGGCAACGGCGGCACCCGCTTCGTGCATACCTTGAACAACACCATCATAGCCTCGCCGCGCATACTCATCCCCTTGCTCGAGCTCAACCAACGAGAGGACGGGTCCGTGAGCGTCCCCGAGATCTTGCGTCCCTACCTGGACGGGCGCTCGGTACTCGAGCCGAGGAGGAAGTGATGGTCAGGCAGGTATGGCTCTTGGGAATCGCTCTGCTGCTGACGGCTTGCGGCGAGGAGGGCGGGCCGATGGAACGGTACAAGGTGATCGAGGGCCTAGCCCGGGTGCCCAAGGGTATGGGCGGGGCGTTACCCGACTACGAGGTCAAGGCCTTGCACTTGAACTATAAATTGCCTGATGCGGATGAGATCGTGGTCGATTTCGAGCCGCGAGAGTTCACCTCGGGCTTGGAAATCGTGCCAAAAGACAAAGAAGTCTCCCTATATACGCTCTCCGAGAGCGGAGAGACGAGCCAGCGCATCGCATGGACGAGGACCGATGAACAGGGACATTTCTTCTTCATCGTCCCGGCGCTCTACTATCGGCATGTCCTCGCGGTCGGACTGGGGAACGACGAGGACCTGCGGCTGCTCGTGCATGTCACCGATCCCGAGCGAGTCCAACTCGAGCCCTTCAACGAGTTCGTCTTCGTCCTGGTCAACCATTTCCTGCTCGGACGCGCGAAGGGGCTCTCCACGCTCTCCTGGGAATCCACGGGTACGCTCGTGCGCCTGTGCGAGCGTTTGGCCAAGCTTGCGCAGGACCTCGATATCGACGTCTCGAAACTCGGCGCGACCACGCTCAAGGACGTCGTGGTCGAACTGGTCCGACGCCACCTCTTCGATCTCGACACGGCAGGGGATGTGGCGGCCTTCCTCTCCAAGGAAACCGGGCTCGACAGAGCCGAGGTACAGACCGCCCTCCTCGGGGACCAGGTACGCGAGCGACTCGTCCTCGGCATTGCCGGCGCCACGGCCTTCGACGTCTTCCAGAGGGAGGAGCTCGTCACGGTCGGGGGAAAAGGGGCTGTGGTCGGGTCGGTCAAGCAGGCCACGGCCTCGAGCGGATTGGCCGAGGAGTATCGCCCGTTGGAGGGAGCGACGGTCCGATTGCTCGATGCCTCCGGGAGCGAGGTCGCTCGGCGCAGCACCGGGAAGTTCGGACTCTTCGCCTTCGCCGATCTCGTGCCGGCGAGGTATCAGCTCTCCATCGAGGTCACTGGGGTCTCACAGCCATTCGAGGTGCCTATCTTCACGGTAGGAGCAGACCAAATCACCGATATCAAGGAGATCGTTGTGCCGAGGCGCGCGAGGTGATCAGCCCTTCTTGCCGAGCCGTTGGAAAAATTCCCTGACCCGTTGCATCGACTTGGCAAGCAGTTCGCGCGGGCCGAGCTTTTCCTTGGGCGATTTCGCCAATTCCTGGGCAAAGAGTTCGGCTTCATCGTTGAGGTCGTTCCAGACCAACTCGAGGAACTCCTCCACGTAAGCGTGGTTCTCCTCGTTGAGGGTCTCGAACTCGAAGGCAATGTAAGCCAGGGTGTCCTTGGCTTGGCCGTGGTGAGCACCCTTGTGGAATCGTTCTTTGAACCAGCTCAGCCAGGACCGGTCGTCTTGTTCATCGCTCATCCCTTTGAAGACCTTGGCCACCTGGCCGCGTACCTGCTTGAGCAGGGACTTGTTCTGTTTCTGCAGGTAGGAGAAAGCATCGTCATAGGAGAGGGTTAGCGAGAGGACGATCTGGAAATATTTAATTTTGTAGTCATTGATGCGTTTCTTCAGGAGCGGTAGCCGCATTTGGGCGACCTTCTCGAGGCGTTCCATGAACACCGCGATCTGGTCGAGGATTTGGATCCAGGCGCGATAGGCCTTGGTCTTCTGCGGATCCTCGCAGTCTTCGAGTTTCTGGTTGAACTCCTCCTGCTCCGCCCGGATGCGGAAGAGGAGTTGCTCGGCCTTCTCGGTCTGCAGGGGTTGGTCGAGGTACAGTTTGAGGCTCTCGAAGGCGTAATCGAAGGAAACCAGGCGCTCGACCGTTTCGAGCGAGGATGTCGTCAGTTGCAGGGCCAGCCGACCTTTCTCGCGTTGGTGGACGAGGAGGTGCTGTACTGCGGAGGTGACGAGGTGGAGCACGCCGTTGAGCACGAAACCGGTGACGATGGCACCGGCGGTCGCTCCGGCGGCGGTGGCAAAGCCGGCTTTGAACAAGGTTTTCGGATCATTGATCAACTCGTAGTACTTGCCGAGGTGTTGGTTCAGTTCGGCGAAGTTGCCGTTGAAGGCATTGGCCTCGGCGACCATTTTCTCGGCGTTCTGGTTGAAGGCCGCCACCTGGGGTTCGTACATCTTGGCGATGTCGGTGAAACTCTGGGTGGTCGTGCCTATCTGCTCGGTCAGCGAGGTGATGCCCTGGCCGAGGTCGTTGATCCCCGGGATGCCGTCCTCGGTCAGGACGTCGATCGAGGCGGTGAGTTCCTCGGTCGCGCCCGAGAACAGGCCGATGTTCTCGTTGAAGAGTTTGAGCTGTTCGGTGAGTTCGCTGAAGTCGGGGAACCCGAACTGCGCGTGTGAGCTGGCAGTGAAGAACAAAAACAGGAGCAACGAGCCGAGAAAACGCATACCAACCTCCTTTGCGCCGCGAGGCCAGGCCGTTTTGGCAAGAAATGTGCCGGCGATGATGGATATAATGCTTTGAAAAATAATGTTCTTGTCGGTAGAGAGGTGAGCGAAGCCTTGCCTCCTGCAAGGAACCGAGCTTTAGGCGTTCGGGGTGTCGATGGCGAGGTGCAGCTCGGCGAGTTGGCGTTGGTCGAGCGGGGTAGGGGAGCCATCGAGGAGGAATTGGCCGTGGGAGTTATGGGGGAAGGCGATGACTTCTTTGATGCTGTCCTCGCCGCAGAGCACGGCGACGAGGCGGTCGAGGCCGATGGCTGCGCCACCGTGGGGCGGGGCGCCGTACTCGAGGGCGTGGAGGAGGAAGCCGAACTTCTGCTCGGCCTCTTGCTCGGTGATGTTGACCAGGGCCATGACCCGTTTCTGCAACTCGGGTTTGTGGATCCTGATGCTGCCGCTGAGCAGCTCGGTGCCGTTGTAGACGAGGTCGTAGAGGTACCCCTTGACCTTACCCGGGTCCTGCTCGAGGGTCGGCAGGTACTCATCGCAGGGCATGGTGAAGATGTGGTGCATCGGGATCCAGCCCTTGAGCTCGTCGTCCCACTCGAACAGAGGGAAGTGGTTGACCCACAAGAAGCGTTGCTGGCTGCGGTCGATACGTCCTAGGTCGTGCCCGAGGGAGCGGCGCAGATGGCCCATGAGCTGGAGGACGCGCGGCGCACGGCCGGCTGCCAGGAAGACCACGTCGTGTTCGGCCAGATGGAGCTGTTGGATCAATTCAGCGCCCAAGGTGCCCTCGAACTGCTTGGCCACGCCGCCGGTGAGGCCTTGGGGGCCGACCTTGGTCCAGTACAGGGCGTCCAAGCCGAGTTTGCCCAGTTGCTCCGCATACCCTTCGAGGACCTTGCGCGAGCAGACCTCATCGCCATTCGGCAGCGGCAGGGCGATGACCCGTCCGCCCGCGATGAGGGTTTCGGTGAAGCGGGAGAAGGTGGTATGGGCAGCCAGTTCGCTGATGTCGTGCAATTCGAGAGGGATGCGTAAGTCGGGCTTGTCCGAGCCGAAACGCGCCATGGCTTCGTCGTATTCCATGATCTCGAAGGGAGTTTTCAGATCGATGCCGCGCAGTTCTTTGAAGATATGGGTCATGAGTTGCTCGACCACGGCGAAGACGTCCTGCTCCCGGATGAAGCTCATCTCGAAGTCGATCTGGGTGTGCACGGGCGCCCGATCCGCGCGCAGGTCCTCGTCCCGGAAACAATGGGCGAACTGGTAGTAGCGGTCGAAACCCGAAATCATGAGTAGCTGCTTGTAGAGCTGCGGACTTTGCGGCAGGGCATAGAAGAGACCGGGCGCGGTGCGGCAGGGGACGACGTAGTCGCGGGCCCCTTCGGGAGTACTGCGGACGAAGAGCGGCGTGTGCAGTTCGAGGAACCCGTTGGCATTGAAGATGTCGCGGGTCAATTGCACCACCGTGTGCCGGGCGAGGAGGTTGGCCTTGAGGTGGTCGCGGCGGAGGTCCAGGAAGCGGTACTTGAACCGTATTTCTTCTTTGACCTTCTCCCGGTCGTCGATCTCGAAGGGAAGGTCGAGGCAGTGGTTGAGCACGTCGAGGGCCTCGAGTTCCACTTCGATCTCCCCGGTGGGTAGGTCGGAGCGGCGATCTTTCTCGCCGCGGGCTTTGACCTTGCCGACGATCTCGATGCAATCTTCCTTGTGCAAGGCCAGGACGCGTTCGGAGAGGTCCGAGCCCTCGAGGACCTGATGGACGAGTTGGGTCAGTCCGTAACGGTCGCGGAGTTGCACGAAGACCAAGCCTCCGAGTTTCCGCACCCGAGCCACCCAGCCGCACAAGGTGACTTCCTGGTCGCAGTGTAGGCTACGCAGGTCATGACAAGTATGAGTTCGGCGCATGATAGTACTCCAAATACATCAAATGGATATTGTTTCACCGGGTACGAGGACCCGGCAGGCGATCCCGTGAGCGGAGACCTTGTCCCGGAAGACCTGGGCATCGACGCTGATCGGCGGGAAGGTATTGTAGTGCATGGGCACGACCAGCTCGGCGGAGAGAAAATCGGCCGCTCGGACCGCGTCCTCGATACCCATGGTGTAGTTGTCGCCGATGGGCAGCAGGGCCACGTCGAGGCGGTCCAACTCGCCGATGAGCTTCATGTCCGAGAAGAGGCCGGTATCCCCCGCGTGGTACACGTTCTTCCCTCCCAGGTTGACGACAAAGCCGTTGGGGTTGCCTAAGCTAAGCACTTTGCCATTCTCGATCAATGAGTTACCATGCAAAGCTTGCGTGAGTTTGATCCTTCCGAAGGGAAAGAGCTTGGCTCCGCCGATGTGCATGGTCACGACCTCGATCCCCTTGGTCTGGAGGTAACAACCGACCTCGAAATTGCAGACGACCGGGGCCTTGCAGCGGCTCGCGAGCGCGATGGTATCCCCGAGGTGGTCCCCGTGGACGTGGGTGAGCAGAACGTAATTCACGCGCAACCCAGCGGTGTCGAGACCTGCGGCGAGGGGATTGCCGGTGAGGAAGGGGTCCAGGGCGAGGGTGACGCCCCCGGCCTCGAGCAGGAAGGCCGAATGACCCAAGAAGGTGAGGTTGAGCATAGTTCCTCCTGGTGCTGAGCCCACGGTCATCGCGCCGTTCCGTGAAGGGGCGATGCTGGAGCGGCAGTGATCCTGACTGGATCCTTCCTAGCCAAGTCGGGTCGGATTTGCAATGGCAATTCTCGGTCGAGGCAGACGCGAAGACGCGCGGGGAGCGGTGGAGAAGAGGGGAGAATGCAGTTGCAAAGCGGGGTGGGGGCTGCTATACCGTCTGCCCAGACGCCGGAAGTCCGAGTGCCTTGAACGTATCCGCATAGCCCAGCGCCCTGCTCTGGAGCATCGACAGCATGCAAGAGCGACGTTGCCACTCAGGAGGAGACGACCGATGAAGGTTTTCGCAGGTAGTTCCCATCCCGGCCTGGCCAAGGAGATCTGCAGCTACCTGGGGATGCCTCTCGGCCAGAGCGAGACCGTCAAGTTCCTCAACGGCAATCTGATGGTCAAGATCCACGAGAATGTCCGCGAGGAGGACGTCTTCGTGGTCCAGACCTCCTGTGACCCTGTCCACGAGAACATGTTCGAACTCTTCATGATGATCGATGCGCTCAAGCATGCCTCGGCCAAGCGCATTACCGCGGTCATCCCCTACTATCCCTATGTCCGCTCCGACAAGAAGGACCAACCGCGGATCTCGATCACGGCGCGCTTGGTCGCTGATTTCCTTGAGACTGCGGGCACCAATCGCGTCTTGACCATTGATCTCCATTCGCCCCAGATCCAAGGGTTCTTCAGGATGCCGGTCGACCAGCTCAAGGCCACCAACATCATCTGTCAGTACCTGCGCAAGCGCACTATGTCCGATTTCGTGATCGTGGCCGGGGATGCCGGTGAGGCCAAGGACGTGACCCGCTATGCCAATCGGCTCAACCTGCCCATGGCCATTATCGACAAGCGGCGGTACGGCAACGACGACAAACCTCGCGCCGTCAACATCATCGGTGAGGTAGAAGGCCTCAACGCCTTGCTCATCGACGACGAGGTCTCGACCGGGCGGACCTTGCTCGAAGCCGCCGAGTTCCTCCACAAGAAAGGGGTGAAGAAGATCTTCGCAGCCTGCACGCACCCGGTGCTCTGCGCCGATGCGACTTCCCGGCTGCGCGATTCTCTCATCGAAGAGCTCGTGACCACCAACACCATCCCCATCCCCGAGGAGAAGCGCAACGAGAAGATCGTTGAACTCTCCATCGCGCAACTCCTTGCTTCGGCAATCAATTGCATTCATAGTGGCAATTCCATTAGCGCCCTGTTCAACTGACGAGGCCGCGCATGGACGCCAGGACGCAAGAGCTATTGCGCCGGAAACTCGCAGATGGCCACAAGGTCTTCGTCCTTGAGGTCCGGTTGCGCCGCGATACCGCTCATCCCAGCGTCGTGATGCTCGATCTGCTCGGGGATCTCTGTCGCAGCGAAACCGTCTTCGCCTCTGAACCGGACATGTTCAAGGGACCGCTCGATGCCGAGTGCCGAGAGTACCGGTTCTTCCTCGAGACGCCGCGCGGACAACTCGATTTCCGAGCCTTTGTGGAGACCGTCATGCACACCAGGATAGAACTCGAGAGTCAGACCATTTCCCTCCTGACCATCGAAGACCTCGATCGCGAATTGCCCCAGCATCCCCAGACCATGGGGTCGAGGAAGACCATTGGACGTACCGGCTCCCACGGCAAGAGCATTCGCGTCGACCAGAACGCTCTGTACGAGATGGGCACGCTGATCCATATGTTCGCCGCCCTGCAGTATGAGCTACGCTCGGTCCATGAACGACTCGAGAACGGTGCGCTCCTCGATCCAGAGCGGATTGCTTGTTTCGAGGAATTGCGAGGCCTGGACAATAAATACGGTCGAGTGGTCAAGAAGATCGGCGACACACTCAATATGCTGAAATTGGAGAGTTTAGCAAAACTCTTCGCGTCGTCGGCTCAACTGGCCAAGGAACTGTCCCTCGAACTGGGCCGGAAGGTGAACATCCAACTCCTCGGCAGCGAACTCAAGGTCGATAAAGTCATCCTCGAGTACCTGCGCGAGGTGTTCATGCACCTCCTGCGCAACAGCCTCGATCACGGCATCGAGTCACCCGAGGAGCGGCGCGCCGTGGGCAAGGATGAAACCGGGGTGATCCGCCTCGCCGCGCACGAGGAGGGGGATGAAGTGGTCCTCGAGCTCAGTGATGACGGCCGGGGGATCGACCTGGACAAGGTTAGGGCCACGGCGCTGCGCAACGGCCTGATCAAGGCCGAGCGTCTCGCCGGGATGGCCGAGGACGATTTACTGGCTTTGGTCTTCGAACCGAACTTTTCCACCCGGGAGACCGCCTCGGCGCTGTCCGGGCGAGGGGTCGGCATGGACGTGGTACGCACCAACCTCGCCATCGTCGGCGGCACCATTGCCATCACGACTCGTCCCGGGCGGGGCACGCTCTTCACCATCCGCTTGCCCCGCCATGTCACCGAGGAAATCATCCGGGCCGAGGGCGACCGAGAGGAGACCTCGGAGGAGGATTACCTCCTCTGCATGGCCGAGATCGACGAGCACCTCCAGGAGATGGATCTCGGGCTCGAGACCCTGCGTTCCGCCAACCAGGGCAAGCGCGACATCTATTACGACGTCTTCCGCCGCGCACACACCATCAAGGGGCTCGCGGCCTTCTGTCACGAGGACGGCATCGTGCGGATCTGCCACGGTCTGGAGGAAGTCCTACAGCACGTCCTCGACGGCAAGCTCTGCGACGCGGCCGAGCTCGACGAGATCATCTCCTCGGTCATCGACACGGTCAACGGCATGGTCGCCGGGGCTTCCCTGGGCGCCGGTTTCGAGGTCGACACCAGCGCGGTCCTCGAAAAACTCGAGACCTTGCTCCGGCAGTGCCAACTGCACTAATACGCTGATATTATAACGGAATAGAGCTGGACTCGGTGAGCCTTCTCAGGCCTCGCCCTCGTGCATCCACTTGGTCAGCAGGGGGGAGAGCGCGAAGCAGATGACGGAGGAGGCGATGGCGGTGAGGGCTATGGTGCCGAAGACGCCGCCGTAGAGGTCTAGGGTCTCGAGCGGCGGGGGGATGATCTGCTCGGCGCCCTCGGCGCTCTCCACGCCCGTGAACTTGGCGATGAAGCCGGCCAGGTAGTTGGAAAAAGCAGTGGCCAGGAACCAGGCCCCCATGATGGTACTGACCAGACGGGTAGGCGAGAGTTTGGTGACCATGGACAGGCCGACCGGGGAGAGGCAGAGTTCTCCCGTGGTCTGGAAGAGGTAGGCAAGGAGCAGCCAGGCCATAGCGACCATACCGCGGCTATCGGCGTGCTGGGTGCCGTACCACAAGGTGCCGAAGCCGAGGCCGAGCTGCAGCAGGCCGAGAGCGAATTTGACTGTGGTGCTCGGTTCGAGCTTGCGGGCGCCGAGGAACGCCCAGAGCGCGCTGAAGAGGAGGCCGAACACCAAGATGAAGATCGGGTTGGCTGCTTGGAACTCTGAAGCCGG
>Ga0156395_1049_pt1 | contig 17236 bp, 13 predicted proteins | sample RifOxyA3_FD_108039 | JGI IMG/M metagenome (GOLD analysis project Ga0156395, IMG submission 108039) | Deltaproteobacteria bacterium RIFOXYA12_FULL_61_11 | reverse complement strand
AAATAATTCGCAGCTACTCGGCAGTGTCCCTCATCGCTCGAGTTTCCTGAGTTTCCTGCGCGAAGAATAGACGCTCTTCATCGCTGACCCACTCGAGTGACACCTTTTCCCTGTCCCGGTGTTCCAGCAGGAGGTCGTGGTAGCACCGGCTGTACCCTTGGTAGGTCGAGCCGACTCTGCTACCGTGGTCCTAGCATTCCCTCGATGGTTCTATCCCGAAGGAGGATGTCATGCGTTTCCCGACCCGACCAGCACTCTTCCTCTGCTTCTTCCTGCTCCTCCCAGCCCAGGTGCACGCAGACCACGGCGGTCTGCAACGCCTTGCCCTGCTCGTCGGAGCCAACAACGGCGGCCCTGCGAGGACGCGCCTGCTCCACGCGCACTCGGACGCCTCTGCCTTTGGCAAGGTCTTGCGCGACCTGGGCGGCGTGGAAGAGGATCGTCAGGTCCTCCTGACCCAGCCGAGTGTCGGTACCGTGCGTCACCACTTCGCGGAGCTGGGACGACGCCTCGGCGCAATCAACGCAACAGGGGCGCGGGCCGAATTCCTGTTCTACTACTCGGGGCACTCGGACGAGCGCAGCCTCCTACTCGGCGACGAGCGACTCGATTACTCGACGCTGCGGGAGTTGTTGGAGAGGCAACCAGCCAAGGTGCGCATCGCCATCCTCGATTCCTGCGCCTCCGGAGCCCTGACCAGACTGAAAGGGGGTCAGTGGCAACTCCCCTTCATGGTCGATGCCTCGACCTCGGTACAGGGACATGCCTTCTTGACCTCTGCCTCGGCCGAGGAATCGGCACAGGAGTCGGACCGCCTCGGCGGCTCGATCTTCACCCACTACCTGCTCTCGGGCCTCCGAGGGGCAGCGGACACCAGCAAGGACAGCAGGATCACCCTGGGGGAAGCCTACACCTATGCCTTCAACGAGACCTTGACCAGGACCCAGGTGACCCAGGCCGGCCCCCAGCACCCGCACTATGAGATGCAACTCTCCGGCAGCGGGGACGTGGTCCTGACCGACCTGCGAGGGATCTCCGCCGCCCTGGTCCTCCCCGAGGCGCTCAGCGGCCGCCTGTATATTAAAGACGCCAACGGCGCCCTGGTCGCCGAGATCAATAAACCCACCGGCAGAGCCATGAAGATAGGACTCGGTCCAGGTCGGTACCACCTCACCCTCGAACGTCCGGCCGAGCTGCGCACCGGCTGGTTGACCATCGCCGAAGAGGGCGAAACCGTCCTCGATCCAGACCTCCTCGTCTGGGAGGAGAAGGAGCAGACCCGCGGTCGTGGCGGTGAGACTCCCGCCGACACCAGCGACGATCGTGCCGCGATATCTGAACCTCCCGCTCAGGAACGGCTGGTGCGGCCCTTCTCGTTCGCTTTCGTGCCAAGCATGAGCACCAACGATCGCCATCGCGCCCCAGGCCGCTTGATCGTCAACAATGCGGCCTTCAATATGCTGCTCGACGAGGGGGATATCCTCGAGGGCCTTGAGTTATCCGGCATCGGCGCGATCCGCTCGACCTCGGTCACCGGCGTGCAAGCGGCCGGTGTCTTCAACCTCGTCCACGGGCCGGTCCAGGGCCTCCAATTCGCCTCGGCCTTCAACCTGGCCAAAGGGGACCTTACGGGCGGACAGCTCGCCTCGGGCGCCAACGTGGTCCTCGGGTCCTTCACCGGCGCCATGGCTTCGTCGGGACTCAATGTCGCGACCGGCAACGGCCGAGGCGCGATGCTCGGGACCTTCGGCAACTTCCTGGCCGGGGACCTCGACGGCGCCCAACTGGCCGTGGTGGGCAACTACGCCGCGACGGTCGACGGAGTGCAGGCCGCGGTGCTCGGCAACTACACCGAGAACCTCACCGGTGCTCAGCTCGCCGTGCTGGGGAATTACTCTGCGACCTTGCGAGGAGCCCAAGTCTCCGCCTGCGCCAACATCACCGGCCCACTCGAGGGTCTCCAACTCGCCCCCACGCTCAATGTCGCCCGCGGGGTCAGCGGGGTGCAAATCGGCATTATCAACCTCTCGACGGAAAAGGTCCGCGGCGCCCAGATCGGCCTCATCAACCTCGCCCCGGAGACCGACTTCTCCTTCGGCCTGATCAACCTCCTCTGGAAAGGGCGTTGGAACCTGGACGCCTACCTCGACGAGGCGGGTTTCACCCAAGTGGCGCTCAAGCACGGCGGGCGCTACTTCCACTACCTGCTCTCGCTCGGTCGGAGGAGCTGGGGCCTGGAGGATCGCTACAGTGTCGGCTACGGCCTGGGTGGCCACCTGCCCGTGAACGAAACCTTCTTCGTGGACCTCAACCTGCACGACCAGCACTTCTTCGCCAAGGCCGACCGCGACGACGCCCTGCTCCACCTCCAGGGGAACCTCGGCTGGCGCCTCACCCCCTACGTGGCCGTGCTCTTCGGACCCTCCGTCGGCCTGTCCTATACCGCCGAGCCGCACCCCGAGTTCGCGGCATGGTCGAGCCGCCTGGCCGGGGGCGACCCCGGCGACACCACCGTCCGCCTCTGGCCCGGCTTCACCCTCGGGGTGCAGGTGTTCTGAGCACCCGACGGCACGCTTTCCCGGTGCTACCCTCGACCAAAGCGACGACCGCGGTTGACCTAGTTGGGTCTCAGCGGGCGGGCTCCCTTTCGACCTACATGTCCTGTCAGAATCCCTTGGCGCTGGCCTCTCGCGCACCCAGCTCGGGATCATAGGTGCAGTACCGGCTCGGATCGAACGGTTCGTCCGGTATGCTGTCGAGAACGGTCGTATCTTCGGCCCGGTCGACGATGCGCACCAGGTATTCGCGGGGTTCCTGCCCCCGGAACACGAACTCGAGCTCATGCTCGTCGTACCTGTTCCTGCTCTTGACCACGAGGTGCTTGGGCACGCGGTACATCTTGAGGTAGCGGCGATTGACCCCGATCTCGTGGCAGAAACCCGGCTCGGTTGGATCGTCGACATGTCCGCCGAGGCCGAGAGAAACGTAGTCGTCCGCACCGCCGCCGGCATGGGCCATCAATTCGAAGACCTCGTCAGGCTCGGCCTCGACGAACCGCCTTATCCCCTCTTCGGTGCAGGGGAACTTCCTGGCCGCCGGGTCGTATGCCCAGTCTTTGCAAAAATAGTCGAGGTCGGCTGCCTTGAAATCACGCAAGAGTTCTTCACCGGCTCTCTGACGCTGGCCCTCAATACGGAGTCGCCGTCCGTCGCCCTGTTGATAGCCCCGCGCTCGCTCCAACTCGGGGTGATTGGTGTAACGCACCAGCTCCACGTAGCTAACCGCAGGATTTTCCAATTGTTGCTGAAACAGCTCCAAGACTCGATTGTCCTCGAGACCGTCGGACAGGACGTTGTCGTCGTGCGGGATATAGGCTTCTGGGGGGCACAACTCACGATACAATGCTTGGATTTGTTCAGGGGTCTGATACCGACCGGACATGATCTCGCGGTACATCGCAGCTTCGTCGCACGTGGCGGCAAGGCCAAACGGTGCCAGGAGGAGGAGCACACCGGTGCAACTTGCTGCGAGGATGGTACGCATGACGTGTCGCCCTCTTGGAACCCGAATGACCTCGTGCACAATGCAAAAATGTTACCACCACCAAGAATTACTACTATTTGTTTTATTTGATTCTTGTAGCAATCCCTGGCCTCAACCTACTACGATGATGCGGCAGGCTTGTCGCTATCGAGCTCCTCGTTCTAAGATTGCTGGTACCGTACGACGATCGGCAAGTGGTACAGCTCAGCGCGGACCGCAGGGAGAGGCGCCGAGGTCGCCGCGGAGGATCTGGAACAGCGAGCGGTCGGCCAGGGCCACGACGTCGGGGTCGTCGATGGCGTACTCGCGCAAAACCCACGAGGAGATGGCGGCGCGATAGTTGTCGAGTGTCAGGTCGGGTGCCCAACGCGAGGAGAGCGCGGGCCTTCCGTCGGCCTCAGGGGTAGACGTCCAGGGCACCGGGTGACCGCTACGGTCCAGAGACAGGGTTTCGAATTCGACCTGATGGGCATAGCGCTCGGTCAGGTAATTGATGAAATCGACATTGTAGTGCCAGGTGCCGCGGTCGAACCGGCGCACAAAGCATTCCGGCAACCGTTCGGCCAGAGCCCAGTGATGCTTCTCCATGAACACGTAGAACCGGACGTGGGCCAGCTCGTGGATGAGCATGAGGAATTCCTCGATCCTTCCCCCATCCGGCGTGAGGATAACGTCGAAACCAAGGCTCAGCCCGTCCAATTCTTTGAACATGGTATCGTAATCGAGACCGTTGGCCACAACCTGGTTGAGGTTGCTCGTGGACGGATTGAAGTCGATCTGCCTCCAGGACGCATGATAGCGCGGTTCGGTGTGCATGGTTATCGCGCCGGTGCGCGGGTCGATACGGAAGCGTTCCCGGCGCTGCGGTGTCAAGGCGTGGAGCTCGAGCGTCGCCAGTAACGCTTGTAGAATCACCCGTTTGAGGTTCTCCGGGACACTCCGGTCGAGCAGGAAGCGCGTGGTCAGGTCGAGCAGGGACGGTAGTTCGCCGTCGTTGAAGCGATAGGCGAGCCAGTCATTAAATTGCTGCAACTCTTCAATGCCGGTGGTGCCGAGATAGGGGATCAGGGCGCGGATGGAAGGGACTTCCGGATCGCTGGAGGTATCGGAAGCCTGACCCGCCGTCGGCGCGAGGAGGACTACCGGCAGCACCAGGTACACGGCAAGGAACAATCGCCACCTGCATCCGCGAGTTGTCGCCGCCCAAACCCACCCGTACACCACCTTCCACCTCGACAATTCGGAATGGTTGTCCCCGAAAGCAAAAACCATGCACAAGAGATTGGATTTCGAGGTACAAAGGGATATCCTTCGGCAGATGATTATTTGCAAGAACGTTCGAGGTGTGCGCATGAAAGTATGGTTGATGATTGTCCTGATTTCCTTTGTATTCTCCCTCACGTCCTGCCTGGAAGAGGAGGATGCTGCTACCGGTGATGATACCACCAGTGGAGGCGCTGAAGTGACCTTCATATTTCCGATAAATCCACAGTACTTTACAGAGGAAGCAGTGCTCACGGTGAGGATCTTCAACGGCGTCCAACTGGCCATCAGCGACAGGCAGGCAAACTGCACGGTGAGCTACAACATGGAGACCGAGACCATCTCCTGCCCGGATGGAATTGACTACCAGGAGGTCGAACCCGAGGAGATAAGTTTTACGCTCTCCTCCACCACCACTGAGATCACGGTGGTCAGCGATTCGGTCGGGGTAGGAGAGGAATACCGGCTGCAGGCTTCCGCCCTGAGCAGCGACGAGTGTAATGGCAGCTCTGCGAGTAGCGAGGGGACAGTGACCTCCGGGGTGATGAATCTGGGGGACCTTAGCTGGATGACCACCCAGATGGCCTGCAACGTGGGTCCACCTCCCGGGCATGGAAATGACGATGAGTTTGTCACCTTCATGGTCCCAGTGGATTCAGACATGTTCGAGCAGGGCGTGACCCTGACGGTCAGGGTTTATGACGGGGTATTGATGGAGTTCTCGGATCTCCAGGCTGATTGCACGGTTGGCTATGATACTCAGACGCAGCAGGAGACCTATTCCTGCCCCGGAGGCAGGGAATACCAGCACGTGCTGCCGGAGGAGCATCTGTTACAGTTGACAACGAATACCCGGACCTTGACGATCCAGAGCGAGATCGTCACCGTGGGAGAGGAGTACAGGCTGAGAATTACGGGTACGAGCAACGACGGTTGCAACACCACCTCCACCGCCTACGAGGGAGTGGCCGAGGAAGGGGCGGTGACCCTGCCGGAACAGGGCTGGGGGACCACCGAAATGGCCTGCGTGTACTGAGAGAGTCCTCCGTCGCGATACCTCAAGGTCTACGACTTCTTGCAGGAAGAGCGTAAACGTGTAACCAACCCCTCTAGGCGTTCTGGGAACAAGCCGCTATCCTTGACCACGAGTGGTTGCGAAAGCGGGGAGGCGGGGTATGGAGCAGGCACAGCGGCAGAGCGGAAGGTATGCTTGGCAAAGGAGGTATGCACGCTCTGGAAAAAACTAGAGAACGCCCTAACCGTGCGAATGCGGAGGAGGAGATGGAAATGGCTGTCCAGAAGGCAACAGTCTATCAGGCTGATACCATAATGCTTTTTATATTCTGCCAGAAGGTTCAGATAGGATTCCTTTAAAAACAAAATACTACCTACAGCAGACCACGGGCATTCGAAAAGGCGATTCGGCTAATTGAAGTCCAACTTGGTTACAACGTATTCCGTGATTTCAAATACCCGCCCCTTGCCACTCGCTTACCCTCCTTGAGTAGGAGGGGCTGGCTATTCTCCTGATGATCCCGAAGGGAAAGTCTCTCCCAGCAGTCTGAGGTAATCCTTCTGGGTTTCCTTTACGGCTTCGGCTATCAGCAGTAAAAAGTCGGAATCGCTGGTGTGAGCCTTCTCAAGCGCCTGGAGATAGTCCACCCTCCTCACGGGAGGAATCAAGGCGATGGTGTAACCCTCTTGGAGCAGGACGAGGTTCATGAGCAGGCGGGAGACCCTTCCATTTCCGTCCACGAAGGGGTGGATGAAGGCCAACTCCTTGTGTACCCTGGCTGCGTAGATCACTGGGTGATGAGCTGCCTTCAGTTTTGGTAATTTCATGATCAATCCTGTCATGAATCCTGGAACTTCCTCCGGAACTGGCGGGGTATAGCGGGATCCCGTGATGATGACCTTCCCTGTCCGATACATTCCTGCCTGATCAGGATCAATTTTCTGGTAGAAAAGCCTGTGGAGTTCCTTGATCTGCTCCTCTGAGAAATCAGAAGCGCCTGTGAACTCTATCATGCGTTCATAGGCCTCTCCATGCCCGGCAGCTTCGTAGTGGTCCCTGAGGGGTTTTCCCGATACGGTGAGACCGTCTTCCAGTATGACCTTTGTCTCCGTTTCGGTGAGGGAGTTTCCTTCCAGGGCGTTGCTGGAATAGGTCAGTCCGATCTTGAAGTAATCTCGGAGTTGCCTGAGGAAGTTTTCCTGGAAAGGTCGGTGCTTGTTTATCCGGGACTGAAAGCGGTCGATGTCTTCTAGGATCTTCATTCAGGCACCTTCATGAGCGGATTTCATGTACTCGTCTATCATGGGTTCCACTAGTTCTTTTTGCCCCAGGAATATTCCCATAACTATCAGAAAAATAGCAAGTTGCAGGAAAATACGACAAAATAAAGTTGGACTTCCTTCCTGCGAGGCTCCTCCCTCTGCGTTATCAGCACCGTGATAAGAGGATTGAAGTCCAACTTTGAGGATTGAGGATTTCAGGAGAACTTTGAGGAGGATTTTGTACCACTGCCAAGACATGATCCTCACCCCCAGGGGACACTCTGGTGTACCAGAGGCGCAACCCTGCTCACCTTTTGCCTCGACGAGTCCGATCGTCTGAAACGCTGCGACGAACCCGATGAACCCAACCCCTTCGGTCCGCTCTCTACTCTGGAATGGTTTATCGATGTCCACAGGATGAACCAGATGCCCCGGCACCACCGCCTCACCGACGGCAAGTAGGACCTCCCTCCCGGTTGTCACCACCCCTCGGACCGGGGTAGGATGCGGCCCGAGGCCACGAGACGTAGCTACCCACCCCAGCGAGGTCGACCCTTCCATGAATCCCCCGAACCCAACCTCCCGCCTGAAGCCCCGCGTGCGTCAGGCCGTCACTTCTTCCCGCAGTTGGCTCATGAAGGATTTGCTGCGGCGCTGGCCCCAGGGGGCTGCGCTCCTGTCGGAGCAGGGCAATCCCGAATCGGAGGTCGCGGTCACGGCCCCGGACGGTCGGAGCTATGCGTTGCGTGCCATCCACCCCTGCGACATCGAACGGATGAAGCGGGCCTTCGCCCGACTGTCGCCCACCACGGTCTACCGCCGTTTCCATGGCCACGTCAAAGAGCTGTCCGACGACAGTTATCGCTTCCTGACCAACGTCGACGGACGGCACCACCTCGCGCTCGTCGCCCTGGAGCAAGGGGAGATCGTGGCCGTGGCCCGCTATTACCAGCCCGAGCACAGCGACGTAGCCGAGGCCGCGATCGTGGTCACCGACGACCTACAACGCCGCGGCCTGGGAGGACTCGTGTTGGCCGCCCTCGTCGAACGGGCGACCAAGAACGGTATCGCCGGTTTCGAGGCTTTCATCCAGGCAGATAACCTGCCCATGCGGCGCATGGTCGAACGGAGCGGCTACCAGCTGCACCAGCGTTGCGCCGACGGAGTCCTGCACGTCTGGTTCCGCTTCGCCGAACGCCACGAGAAGAGCCAGAGGCCACCAGAGGTTATCCACCTCGCCGGGCTCACCTCCCTGCCCCTCCTCTGTCACGGCTTCTGCACCCGCCGCGGCGGCTCGTCCCCTCCCCCCTTCGATACCTTCAACTGCAACGCCAAGCCCCCGGGCGAAGATCCCAACGTGCGGCGCAACCTCGAAACCCTCCTCACCGACCTGAACCGGCACGGCACCGCGGTACATGCCGCCGTGCTGCTCGACCAGGTCCACGGAGCCGAATTCGTCGACCTCGACCGCGAGCCGCCGCCGGAGCGGATCAACCTGCTCTACCGCCGAGCCGATGCCTGCCTGACCAGCCGCAAAGGCCTGCTGCTCGGGGTCTTCACCGCCGACTGTGTCCCGATCCTGATGGCGGATCGAACGGGGCGTTTCGTCGCCGCGGCCCACTCCGGGTGGCGCGGGACGGCGAAGAACATTGCAGGCACCCTCATCCATGCCCTCACCACCCGAGGGGTCGATCCGGCCGAGCTGCACATCGGGATCGGACCTGCCATCGCCGGCGCCTGTTACGAGGTCGGCGGCGACTGCCTCGAAGCCTTTGCGACCTCACCGCATTTGGTCCCCACCACCAACGGTAAAGCACTGCTCGAGCTCAGTGCCGTCATTACCGAGCAATGCCTGGCGGCCGGTGTTCCCGCTTCGCAGCTCTCGGTATACTCCGGCTGTAGTCACTGCGACCGCGAGCAGTTCTTCTCCTATCGGAGGGACGGTTCTCCGGTCGGGTGCCAGCTCAGTTTCGCGGTGTTGCGTTGACGTTGCCGTCTTCGTGCCGACAACGGCACGCTTTGCCGTAGGCGGCCAGCTCACGAAGCAGGGTCAGGGGGTAGATGCCGGAACGGTGCCCGTCCTGCCAGCGCACCGAGAGGGCATAATTGCCCAACCAGTGCAGCTCGACCGCGACAGGTTCCGCCGGTAAAGCCGTCTCATCGTAGACTCCCCGCCTCCGGGCATCCTCGCACTCGGCGCAGCGGCAATGCCGCCGCAAGGCCTTGAACTCGATCACCCCGAGCGTACTATCGGGCCAGTGGAGCTCGAGCCGCGCCGGACCGAGCACGGCCTCCGGCAGGAGGGTGTGATCGCGCGTCTCGGCGAGGGCCTCGAGTACGGCCTCAGCCATGACCTTCAGCTCACCGCGGGCGGCAAGCTCTGCTGGGGCGCAGGCAGCGCCGCTGAGCAGCGGCAAACGGGCAAGACAGCGCAGACCAAAGCGTTCTTGCACTTGTTTGGCAGCAGAACCGCCGAACACCTCGTGTTTCGCCCCGCAGGAGCCGCACTCGAACCAGGCCATATTCTCGATCAACCCCAGGACCGGAACCGCCACCTGGGAGAACATCAAGAGCCCGTTCTCGACATCGGGTCTGGCCAAGGCGTGGTTGGTGCTCACGATCACCGCGCCGTCGAGTCCCACGATCTGGCTGACGGTCAGGTGGACATCGCCGGTGCCGGGCGGTAGATCCAGGACCAGGTCGTCGAGCTTGCCCCAGGCCACGTTGCAGAGCAGTTGCCGGACCACGCCGGCGAGCATGGGACCGCGCAGAACCGCGGGGTTGCCCCCGGCGAGCAGACCGAAGGAGAATAAGGAGATCCCGGCGTGCTGGTACGGCACCAGGTTTTGACCTTCGTTCTCGACCGGGACCTGCCCGAGCCCGAACAAGGTCGGCAACGAGGGACCGTGGACATCGAGGTCAAGTAGCCCGACGGCCCGACCACGGGCGGCAAGGGCCAGCGCCAGGGCCGCGGCCAGGGTCGACTTCCCAACTCCGCCCTTGCACGAGGATACGGCGATCAGATTGCCGACTTCGGCCATAGTGCCGGGACGACGTAGTTGCGACATAATGTTCTCCTCTCCCACCCGTTCGGGCGACGATAGTCCGGCCACTCATCGGCGTCAATCCCCCTCCCCTCACCGCAAATACTATGGGCCTGCCATCGCGGCTTCCTTGAACCTCTAGGAGAGAACAACCTGCTCCGGTATACCCACTGTCGGGTTCTCAGCACTTTGAACGGAAAACTCCCCACCATCATCTCTGTCTATCACATTGTTATTGCAATAGAAATGTTAAGACCCCGCCGAGGGTATCGGCGAGGCTTTCGGTAAACCTACCCGATGGGGAAACCGTCGGGATGGATCATTGTTGCTCCCCATCCTTGGGTGCGGCGACGGCGTAGCTCCTCGCCAGGCCGGCGACGGTCATGTTGTCAGCGATCGCATCGTGGGGGATGAGCAGGTAACGCCATGGTTTGCCCTTGTTCGCGGTCTCGTGTGCGGTGGCGTGCTTGCACCAGATCGTCGCCGCTCGCGCTTTGGCCAGCACGACCGGGTCCTGCATCTGATCGGCGCGCTTGGGCTCACACAACAGCTTCTCGGTCTCAGACTCGACAACGAAGTCCGGCTCATAGTCGTTGTCCGCGGTGTAGCGGATCTGGAAGACACCCTTGCCGGGCTTGAACCACTTGATGACGGAGGTGTCCTTCTCCAGGACCACGGCGAAGCGACGCTCGGGATCGGAGTCGAATTTCTGCGTCGGGTAGAGGCACTTCTTGAAGCCACCGAACAGCATCTTCCGGATGTCGGACTTGTTGTCGATCGGCGTCCCGAACGCGCGAATGGCCTCGTCGGCCGACGCGGCGAAGGCCTGCGGCCGCACCTCTGTGAATCCCTGGCTGACGACGGCCTCGTAGGAGGACGCCTCCTCCCAGGCGTACGGCTGCATCTGCGTGTGGACCAACGTTGAGAGCTGCCGCTGATGGAACAACAGGACGTTACGGACCTCGTCATCGTCCTTGAGGTAGCCCCGCAGGTGGGTCACAACTTGCCCCGCGAGCGAGTAGAGCAGATCTGCCTGCTCGTCGTAGCTCACGTCGTCATAGTCGATGAGACCGCGCACCACGTAGTCCTCGAGCCGTACCTCGTCGTGACCACCTTCGAGGGCACCGATGAGCTCCCGCGTGTCGCTGGCGAGGTGCTGCACCAGGATCTCCTGCGACACCGGCTGCAGGTGGAACGACGACAGGTCGAGCGTGAAGTCTCTGAAACCGGCACGGACCTCGCCTTTTGGCAGCACGATGACGCGAGGGATGGCGATGGTGTGGGCGACGTACACGGCGGTGACCTCGCGCACCAGGCGTGATAGTTCCTCCTCGCTCAGCGCAGGAAACAGCGTAAGTTGCGCGTCGTGCCGAGGCTGTGCAATCGCAGCGACGAGCATCTGTTGCACCGTTTCGCATTGTAGCGCCTGTTGCCCCGGCACGACCTGAGGGTCGCGCACCATGCTGGCGATAGCTTCTAGCGTCGCCTTCGCGGCCGCTACCTCTTCGGGCTTCTTGAACCTTGGTCCCGAAGAAGTGGCCTCCAGCTTCGCAGGGTCGCTTGGTGTCGCCGTTACCTGTGGAGTATCCACCTCGCCGTGAGGCTGCTGAACACCAAGGATCGTCTCATACGTCGGCGGTACCACCAAGGTCTGCTTTGGCGTCTCGGGAACATCCACGCCGATGTTGATCGTGCTGAAGGTGTAGCCGCCCTTCTTGGCCTCATCGACGATGTCCTGAAAGCGGTCGTGCGCGACGATGGTCAGGCGGTCTACCGCGGGCACACCCGTGCGCTTCCCGTAGGGTAGACGAAGCCCACGGCCGATGGACTGCTCGACCAGCGTGCGCGAGTCGGCCGCGCGCAGCGGGACTATCGTGTAGAGGTTGGTGACGTCCCAGCCCTCCTTGAGCATGTTCACGTGGACAACGATCTCCGTCGGCTCGTCCGGGCGCTCGACGAAGAGCAGGCGTTCGACGTTCTCGTCCTTCTCGGCGCCCTTCTGGCCCGAGTGGACCTGGATGACCCGGCCCTTGTAGCACCCTTTGAAGAACTGGTCGTCCTCGATGAGCCTGACGAGTGTATTGGCATGCTCGGTGTCGGAAGCGATCACCAGCATGAACGGCTTCACCTTGCGCACGCCGTTCTGCTGTGCATACACATCGAGCTCAACCTTGGCCGACTCGTGAACCCGAATGCCGTCCTCGAGCTTGAGGCGTTCGAGCGCGGTCGGGCTCATGCTGGCGGGGTTGAAGTTGGCGCGCGTGGCGACCGCCGGCTCTTTCACGTAGCCGTCGCGCATCGCCTGGGCGAGCGGATAGTCGAAGATGACGTTCTTGAAACGCACGGGCTTGTTGCCCGGCTCGACCTGCGGGGTCGCCGTCAATTCGAGCCCGAGGACCGGCTTCAGCTCCTCGATCGACTTCATGCTGGAGTCGGCGCGATAACGGTGCGCTTCGTCCATGATCAGCACGAGGTCGTCAAGCCCGGCAAGGTAGTCGAAGTACGACTGCCCCAGGTACTCGGAGAGCCGCCGAATCTTGCGCGATTCTGCCGCTCGTACGTTGAACTTCGAGATATTGAAGATATTTATTTCAATGCATTGTAAAGCATCTTCCTGAGGGGCAGCAGCCGATCGGTGCTCGTAGTTGTCCGAGGTGATGATTGCAGGCAGTACGGCAGAAAACTCGGCGATGCCCTGGAAGACATACTTCGGCGTGTTGGGAGTGAAATCGGCGACGAGCTTGTTGTAGATGGTCAGGTTCGGCGCGAGCACGAAAAAGTGCCGGATGCCGTGTGCGAGATGGAGGTACGCGATGAACGCCCCCATCAAACGGGTCTTGCCGACGCCGGTGGCAAGGGCGAAGCACAGGCTGGGGAAGGATCTCTCGAAGTCCTCCACCGCCGTGAACTCGGAGCGGATGACGGACAGAGCCGCCTGAACGTCGCGGTTCCTGTGCGGCTGGGCAAGGTCCATCACGCGATCGAGGAGCGCGAGCGACTGGCGCTGCGGCGTGCGTAGGCTCAGGCGCCCGCTGATGCTGTTGACGTGGCGGCTGCTTGCGCTCATTTGGTGCTACCCTTCTTCGCGCGGGACGGCTGCTTGGCTTCGATGCGCTTGATTTCAGCTTCGAAGTCACTTTCGAACTCTCGATCCTGCCGGACGCGAAACCGCTCGTATTGCTCCTCAGCCAGGCGTTTGGCGACCTCCGCCGAGATCACTCCGGCGTTCGTAAGTACCTCGTATTCATTGAACGTCAGGAAGGAATCCAGGCGTCTCGTCCAGTCCGACATCCTCATCGGGATCTGCCGTTCAGCCTGGTTCTCGGCGTAGTCGAGGTACATGGAGACGATGCGCTCCAGCTCCTTCACCTCGTGCTCGATCAAGTAGTTCTTTGCGACACCAACGTCGGATTTCAGGATTTTGCCTTTGGGCGCGTTCTTCCACGTCGAAAGACCCATCGAGGGCTTTGCCGCATCAGCACGCTCCGCGACGATCTCGGCGGCGGTCTTACCAGTGACTGCCCAATGTAGCTTGTTCTGCACAGTTTTAAAAAAGGTCTTCGTCGTCTCGGAGTTCCGATCGTAGTCGATGCTGCACTGCTCGTAGATGTCTGTAATCTTTAGATAGAAACGACGCTCGCTCGCCCGAATTTCTCGGATCCGTTCAAGTAGCTCTTCGAAGTAGTCCTTGCCGAAGCGCTCGTTCAGCTTTAGCCGTTCGTCGTCGAGCACAAAGCCTTTGACGATAAACTCGCGGAGGGTTTGCGTTGCCCAAATCCTGAACTGCGTGGCCTGGGCGCTGTTGACCCGGTAGCCGATCGAGATGATGGCATCGAGGTTGTAGAATTCAATTTCGCGCCGAACCTCGCGATTTCCCTCGCGTTGAACTCTTAGAATTTTTCGAAGTGTTGCTTCCTGCAGTAGCTCCCCGGCCGCATAGACCTCTTTCAGGTGATAGCTGACCGTCGGGACCTCGACACCAAAGAGTTCGGCGAGCCGCTTCTGATCGAGCCAGAAGGTCTCTGATTCGTAAAGCACCTCGACGCGGATGGTGTCGTTTGCTGCGCGGTACAGGATGAGCTCGCCCTCCTGGGGCGCTCGCCGGTCATTTTCGCTCATATGCGATTCCCTCCCCCCTTCTTGTCATCGGCGAGTCCGGCGAACAGCGGCAAGTCCTGCATGGCCGACGCCTTCTTACGGCGTCCTCCGCTCGTGGCTTTTGTGCCCTCGGCCTTGGTGCTGCCGTTTGCGGTCACCTCGACCTTCGCCTCTTCAATGGCTTGCACCGGGGGCAGTTCCTCGACGTTGAGGCTGTAGTCGTCGCGTCCCCACTCGCAGCGCGACATGACCGCACAGGGGATCTTCTTCAAGGTCAGGTTGGGGAAGTCCTCCTGCCTGGCACGAAAGGCCGAGCAGCAAATCAGCAAGGTGCGCTGCTCGCCGACCTGATGACTAATGAAGGTAAGCTGCTCATGGCTCAGGTTCTGCGTGGTCACGTAGATGAAGTCGCGCTCGGTGGACTTGCCGTGGATCCAGAAGACCTCGGAGTCGGGGGCGTAGTGGAAGCCCTCGAGCTTGCACATCGCCTCGGCCAACATCTCCGGGCGATATTCCTTGCTGACGATCCAGTTGCCCCATTTGTCCTTCTCGAGTAGCGACGGCGCGAGCCTGAAGAACCGGAAGCCGCCGCCGCCTTGCCAGTTGCAGGTTTTGGTAACGCCGCCGGGGTCCTCGCCGTCGATGACCTTTCGTAAACGCGGGACGATGTGGGTGTGACAATGCTCACCCAACTCGACCATGATCCAGCGGCGCCCCATCTTGTGTGCGACCGCGCCGGTCGTGCCGGAACCGGCGAAGGAATCGAGGACGAGGTCGCCAGGATCTGTCGCGACTTGGATCACCCTTTGAATCAGCTTTTCTGGTTTCGGCGTACCAAACGGCTCTTCCCCTGAAAACAGTTGTAGTATTTCCTTCTTGGAGTCTTCAGTTGTGCCGACCTCGGAAGAAAGCCAGAGCGACATTGGGACAAGCCCTTTGCGCTCCGACAAGTATTGTTTGATGCGCGGCTTTCCATCACCGCTCTTGGGGAAATACACGCGACCTTCGCGAAGGTAATTGTCGTAAACAACTTCAGTTGCTCCCCAACATCGCCCAGTCGGTGGATCATGCACCACCCCTGTAGGCGTCGTGATCTTGTACATTTGATTCGGACGCCAGCCTTGAGCAGTAAAAGGGATTGAGTCCCACGGCCCTCTCGGGTCATTGTCGGGGTTCGATGCTTGCTTTGACGATTCTGGCAGTGGGTTTCGACTTTCCTTCCATTTCACTGGGGGGACCTTCCCATACACAAGGATCGTGTCGTGGCTCGAACCAATTGCCGCGCGATTTTCCCTGGAAGTACGCTTTTGCCAGATCACTTCCGCGATGAAATTGCTGCGACCGAAGATTTCATCGCACATCACTTTCAGATAGTGCCCTTCTTGCCAGTCGATGTTAATCCAAATACTTCCGTCCTCGGTCATAAGAATAGACAGCAGTTCAAGGCGATCTCGCATTAGCGACAGCCAAACTGAATGTTCTAGGCCGTCGTCGTAGTGTTCGAAGGCATTCCCAGTGTTGTACGGAGGATCGATGTAGATGCACTTGACCTTGCCGGCGAACTCCTGCTCCAGCGCCTTCAGCGCGAGGAGGTTGTCGCCGTGAATCAGCATGTTGTCGAAGATGTCGTTCTCTGTGACACGCTTCGCTGCGTGATACGACAGCGCGGGGTCTTCGAGCAGGATGCGGGGCTCCAGGCGCGGCCGCTCGTCTTTGCCGATCCAGGTGAGTTCTAGGCGGGGTTTGCGGGTGGTCATATCGTTACGCTCGTAACATCTGCACCGGGAAACGCGAAATATTTGCACGCATGAGCTGGAGCCAGAGGGAGTGCTCAATCCCGTCATCATAGTGCTCGAATGCGTTTCCAGTGTTGTACGGTGGATCGATGTAGATGCACTTGATCTTGCCGGCGAACTCCTGCTCCAGCGCCTTCAGCGCGAGGAGGTTATCGCCGTGAATCAGGCGATTGTCGAAGAGGTCGTGGTCCGTCACACGCCTCGCCGCGTGATAGGAGAGCGCGGGGTCTTCGAGCAGGATGCGGGGCTCCAGGCGCGGCCGCTCGTCTTTGCCGATCCAGGTCAACTCCAGTCGTTTCAGTCGGTTCGTCATTGTTCAACGCCTTCCAGGCCCCGTGTGATCTCCTCCAAACGCGCCTTCAGCTCCTCCTTCGAAGGGAGGTAGAGCTGGTACTTCGAGGCGAAGATGTTGGCGCCCTCTGGCAGAGTGAGCTCGACGAGGGCGTCGTGTTTGTCATGGCAGAGCACGATGCCCACCGTGGGCAGTTCGCCTTCCAGTTTTACGTGCCGGTCGTAGTAGTTGACGTACATCATCATCTGGCCGAGGTCCTGGTGCGTGAGCTTGCCGCGCTTGAGGTCGAGCAGTACATAACAGCGCAGCAGGCGGTTGTAGAAGACGAGGTCGATGCGGAAGTGGTCGTTGTCGAAAGTAAACCGCTTCTGCCTCGCCTCAAACAAGAAGCCCTTTCCAAGCTCCAAGAGAAACGCCTGTAGCTTGTCGATGATGGCCGACTCAAGGTCGTCCTCGGAGTAGTTCGGTTGCTCGTCAAGCCCGAGGAACTCCAGCACCAGCGGGGTCTTTACGAGGTCAACCGCTCGCTCGACCACCTGGCCCTCGGTCGCTAGCCGTCGAATCTCGACCTTGTCGCGAGACAACGCGAGGCGCTCATAGAGCGAGCTGTCTATCTGCCGCCGCAGCTCGCGCACCGCCCACTGGTTGTGCGCCGCCTCGATCTCGTAAAAGCGGCGCTCATCGGCGGCGGCGATCCGCATCAGCTCCAAGTAGTGCGACCAACCCAGCGGGAACGCGTTGAGCAGCGAGGCAAGCTGGGCCTGACCGAGCCGGGTAGCACCCTGGAACACAGCCAGCGTTTCGTTCGGCTGCCCCGGCGTCTTGAAAGATTCGCTCAACAGCGTTGAGCCGATCTCGGAGGATTCGGTCAACGCCGTCGACCGAATCTCTGGATGCTCACGGTAGAAGCGCCGAAACCGGTT
>Ga0156395_1048_pt1 | contig 17268 bp, 11 predicted proteins | sample RifOxyA3_FD_108039 | JGI IMG/M metagenome (GOLD analysis project Ga0156395, IMG submission 108039) | Deltaproteobacteria bacterium RIFOXYA12_FULL_61_11 | reverse complement strand
GGGGCTCCAGAACTGGACAACACGTCTTCCACCATTCTCGTTGTCGAGGAGAAGTCGAGGAGAAGTCGCACTCTGTTGAAGTCACCCTCCGTCCCCCTGACTCTCCCCTGACTCCATGACTCTCCCTTAACTCTCGACCTTGAACCTTGTGACTGCCGTGACTTTCCTCAGGGATCAATACTGTAGATCGCACCTTGGTGTGGGCCGAGGCGGAGGTTTCCATGAAGAATATGAGGCGCTACCCCATTGCTGTGAAAGAGGAGTTCGGATAGGGAAGGCAGTTCCTGGAGCGCAACCTCGGTAGTCCTTGCGCCGAAGTGCGCGAGGATCAGTCGATGATCGTTCGCTTCGCTTCGAACATAGGCCAACACCTCGGAGTTGGAGAGGGGGAGGAGCCGGAGAGATCCTCCCGAGAGGGCGAGCTGCTCGCGACGCAGGGCCAGGAGGTCGGCGTGGAAACGGAGGAGGCTGGTGTCTTCCTCGAGTTGCCGCACGACGTTGATGAGGCCTGCGTCCGGGGACAGGGGTAGCCAGAATCGGTTTGGGTCTGCCGTAGAGAAGCCGGCCCCAGGGGTTTCGTTCCATTGCATCGGGGTTCGACCTGCATCTCTGGAGACGGGCAACGGCCAGAACTTCTTGCCGAGGGGATCCTGTAACCGTGCCCGCGGCACTCGGACGTTCCGCATACCCAGCTCTTCGCCATAGTAGAGTACCGGGGTCCCGCGCAGAGTCAGGAGCACGAAGGAGAGCAGCATTGCTTTCGCCCGATCGCCGCCGTGTTGCGAGATGATCCTGCTACGATCGTGGTTGGAAAAGGCATAGCAGGGCCACAGCGGGTCGGGGAGGGTCGTCTCGATACGGGCAATGCGTTCGGCGAAGGCGCGGGCCCTGTACGGAGTTTTCGAGATGCTGTGCGAGGCCAGTGAGAAGTTGAAGGCAAGGTGGAGCCCGTCTCCTTGCTGCCCGTAGAAGCTGCGCACGGTCTCCGGTGGGCCGAGGGTCTCCCCCAGAAGAAGCACCCGCGGATCGAGCCCTTCGACATGGGCGCGCAGGCGTTGCACCAACCGTAGAGTTTCGGGCCGGTTCCAATCGTAGCGGTGTTCCTGGAAGAGCCAGCGCATGTTCAGGTCCGAGGGGGGGCCTTGCAAGCAGCGAGGGTTGTCGGGAAAGTCGGGATCCTCGAAGAGGGCTCCGATGACGTCGAGCCTGAAACCGTCCACGCCCTTGGCGATCCAATGGTCGAACACCGAGAACATGGCCGCCTCGACGGCCGGGTTGGTATAGTTCAGGTCGGGTTGGAAGCGCGAGAACTGGTGGTAGTACCACTCGCCGCTCTGCGCTTCCCGGGTCCAGGCCCGTTCGCCGAAGCTGGTGATCCAGTTATTGGGCGGCAGCTCTCCGTGCTTCCCCCGTCCCTTCCGCCATACATAGAAATCCCTTGTGGGGGTCTTGTTGCCTTTCACTGCACCCTGGAACCAGGGGTGGAGGTGTGAGGTATGGTTGAGGACCATGTCCAGGACTATCTTGAGCCCGCGGCGATGAGCCTCGGCGATGAGTTCTTCCAGGTCCGCCGAAGTGCCGAAGAGCGGGTCTACCCCATAGTAATCGGCGATATCGTACCCGTGATCGTAGTGAGGCGAGGGGTAGACCGGAGAGAGCCACAGGCCGTCGACTCCGAGACTTGCGAGGTACTCCAACCGCGAGGTGATCCCCTTGAGATCGCCGACACCGTCACCGTTGCTGTCCTGGAAACTGCGCGGGTAGATATGATACAGGACCGCACTTCTCCACCAGGCCTCGGGGGTTGCGGCGGGGGCTGTCGGAGAGAGGAGGGAGGCTAGGAAGACGAAGGACAGGGGGTAGTTTTCATTTCGACGACGCTTCGTCATATCCGTCCCTCCTGGTAGCATGCACGTAGTGCCCCTACCACGATGAGGCCTGATTGTCCAATATCCTTGATACCATTGTCGCTACCCATTCTCTCTGAGCTACCTTGCCGATTCCTGGTGCAGGAAGGATTTCCTCCCCCTGCGTTGCTCGGGTTGCTTAGACCTGGTATACACGCCGGCTGATGGGTGGTACGAGCATCCCTGTGGAAACCCCGAGATCCCGCGAGCACCTGCTCGAACTCTGGCGCATCGCCTACCTTGACCTTGCGGTCCCTCCGGACAGAGCTGTCTTCTTTGCAAGTCCGTTCAAATACTTTGTGAAAAGAAGTTGCTGAGCTCTTCTTGGATCGCTAATCTCGGGCATCGGGCGCCATCGCGTTCCTCCTTCGTTGGGTGTCCCAGCCACGATGGAATCAAACGCTGATGGCCTTTCCAAGCTCTTTCTATAGCTTTGGAGGGGTCCTGAGGAAGCACGAATGCAAGAGATGGAGACTCATGTTCTTGCGGTATCCTCTTCTTCTCTTGCTTGCCTGCGCGATGAATTTGGTCATATTGCAGGTATGTTGGCATTCTACTTTTAACGATCTGTCCTGTCACGATAATTTGCCCCATCTTGCTGGCCTGATGGATTACGAAACGAGCGTGCTCGATTTCGTTCATGCGCCATCCTTGTCCAAACTGTACAACTTGCTGATCGGGCCCGACCCGGTACACCGCCCTCTGACCTATATCTTGACCCTTCCCTTTCTGGCCATTGGTGGCCGATCCTTTTTTTCCCCCTGGGCTTTAAACCTCGTGATTGTTCTGCTCATCTGTCTTCTCCTTGTCTCCTTTTCCAAACGACTAGGACTGACTGACCGATTTCTGAGCGTTGCATTACTGCTGAGTTTCCCAGCTTTCATCGGTTTGACAAGGTACTATACCATCGATTTGCCGCTAACTGTCTGGTTCCTCGGTGTGGTTTACGTAATCTGGCATCATCCCACTCGGGTTTTCGGTCCTTGGGCAGTGATCATCCTTCCCTTGTTCTTCTTGGTCGGTATTGGCCTCAAGAGTACTGCTCCGCTCTACATAGTGGCAGCATTATTCTGGGGGGCAAAGCGTGCAGCCCGTAAGTATTGGGTATTTTTTCTATTGGGAATGCTCATTATAAGCGGTTACGGTTTCCTTGTGGTCTGGACTATACAATGGTACTGGCCAGCGCTTCTGCCATCATGGATGGTGCAATTTCTCGAACTGGTTCAAAGATATATTCATGCTCCATGGTACTACCTTTTCCTGGCAAACCCCTACACCATCATGTTGCGCACCGAAGGTACCCCACTCTGGGTATTTTTCATGTTCTACCCTTACTACCTGCTCAAGGCGATTCTTTTCCCAAGCGTGTTGATCATGCTTTTGGGTCTATGGTCGGGGGGGCGCCCGCATGTAGAAGGGATACTTCATCTCTTTGGATTAATCTGCTCTGTGGCGTTCTTCCTGACTTGTATTGGCTTGAAAAATCTGAATTACCTTCAGCCTGTATTACCATTGGTTGCTGTAATAACAGCGACCTCCCTCGAGAAGCTTCCACGGTCCATGACTGTAATTTTTAGCACCCTGATCGTCTTGTTCAATGTCACCATCGGTTGGGATGCTTCCTTCGGTCATCCTCTGCGACTCGCATCTGCAATACCACGGGATCAGTTTGATCGGAATATGCTTGGATATTATCCCCACCGTCCCGAACCCCTGGACCAATCCTGCGTTCCGAACCTGGAGTTGACCTCCTCACCTGCCATCATCATGCTCGATTGTAGCGATAATGGTGCTATTAGTCCACGGTATCATCGCTATCTTTATGGTCTCCGCCAACCTGGCCTGGAGGTGTTTCTGCCAGATCGCCTTCCAGATGGTACTTGGCCATCGATTACAACCGCATCCAAGCAGTTGTTGCTCTTTCTTCCCCCGGGACTCTTCGCTGACCAGGCAGGGGATCTCCGAGTGATTGACATCTGTCTGCACCGGATGTTCTCCAGTTTCGATTTTCGTATACTCCGTACCTTTACAAACATCGGTGAATTCTGCCCAGATATCGTTGAAATTACCCTTTCTTCCGCCATTGATCCCGATGTTTCGCCTGATAACCTTTCAGGCACTGGACACTATACTACTGAGACTACTGATACACCCCTTGTCAGTCCTTTTAATATGGGTGCTGCAAGTTTCGAGCGATTATCGAGATATCTTATCGCGTTAGATGTTCCCTTTGTTGTTGATAACGAACCGTCTAACATTCTTGAATCGGCTCGTTATCTTCTCCTGTCACATTTAGGCACTACTAGACCAGGATATGAACTCGATGATCATGACCGCAAACCACTGATCTATGTGACACTTGGTTTGAACCACCAATCTGGATCTCAGATGGACGCTGGGTGTACACACATGTATCATGAAAACATTGAGATGAAATTTTTTTCTCGAAATGGCATTTCCGTGTGTCTGATTATCGATGTTCAAGATCTTCTAGTCGACCTCCATAAAAATTCCAGCCGGCAAGCGCAAATGGTGATCCTTCCCGAGAAGTTGTATTCTGGATGTTATCTCGATAAATTATTTTCAAAACTTGGCTTGAACGAATTACTGTGGTTGTTGGAACGATTGAATCCCGAAGTGTTACCCTGGCGAAACCATGCCTTTCGTCTCATGTTAGGGCAACGACTGGTTTCGAGGCTTGATGAACTTCCCGCTCAAACGGTACTTCCTGGATTGTCGCAACTCCTCGAAAGGGTACTACACGAAGAACGTGTGGATCGACTGCGACAAGATCTCCACTACAGCCTGAGCCTCGTTCACGAACAGCAAGGTTCACCGAGAAAAACCATCGAACAGATAGAAGAATGCCTACGCCTGGGGAAAAATACCTCTACCGGCATATTATGTGGTCGATTGCTGCGTGAACTCAATATTCACCCCTGAAAACATCTCATATGATTCAACCACCTCGGACTATTCCTGACTATGATTATAACATGATGTCCATGAAAAAGTATGGTTTAATGACCTTCTTGAGTTGGTACAATGGATCGATTGGGAGCATGTTGATTACTCGACGAGGATAGGAAATATAATGAAATATTTCAGCCAACCTTTTCTGCCGAAATGCGCTTTCGTGGAGTTTTTCCTCCCAAGACAATCCATCGATTTCATCGTAGGGATGTGACATAATCATCATCGGATTCTTCGGATCACAGGGGTCCAAGCAAGAGAGTGCATCAGCGCTTTGTTCTAGGTGACGAGGTATTATTCCTAACTCAACGGTTCTGTGAAAAGCTGGAGCACCATACTTGAGCGCAAATGGATATACGGTTCCGTTAGCGGCGTACCAACTTAGTCGTCGTGCTAGCGTAAGTGTTAATGCAAAGTCTCTGTCGCTTTCTCCTGGAAAACTGTGCATGAAATACAGATGATTATTGATTCCCGCTGCATACAATTGGCGCAAAATCATTTCAAGCTTTGGTGAAGATGGAATTTTCGTAATTCGGAACAATTTCCGTATTCTCGGACTTCCGGTTTCAATACCTATATAGGCATATCTGCAACCAGCAGTAGCCAATAATCCGATGCTATGTTGATCCAGTCCTTTTACTGACAGCGATCCACCAAAATGAAGAGAAAGATTATTCTTGATTAATCTATTACAAAAATCATCAAGATACCTTGTATCATTGTTCAGGTTTACATCTGTCAGATATATATTGTCAGGCCGATAGGTTCTCTGGAGATAATGAAGATCGGAAATGGCTTTTCCCACCGGCATACTCTCAGGATGGATGCCGACATTTGTACAATATTGACATTGAAAGTGACACCCCTTGGTGAGTTGGTAGGGGAGAATCAGTTTTCTTCTTGCGCTACTGTTTCTTGAAGTCATTAAATCCAACAGGTCAAATCGAGGTATTAAATTGAGGGGTAGAGGCTCATCAGGCATTGTTATCAAACGTGGTGCATCTGCTTTTACGAGTAAAATCGGTAAGATATGAATACCAGGACCAACAACGAGGTGATCGATCCAAGGTAGCCTATGGAGGCAAAGAAACTGTGGTTCGAGAAAGACACTTCCCCCGAATATTACTCTTTGTTTGCACTGCCTACGTTTTAGCCACGAAGCCATTGCAAGCGCAATTGGCAAAGAATATTGTGTTAGCACTGAAAAACCAAAGACTTTGGCGGAAATATTTTCACCAAGGAGGTTCCACAATATCCCGGCTGCTTTATCAACGTTCTCGACATTTTCCCCACGAAGATATTTTTTCAAGGGTTCGATCGCCATGAGTTGGGATACCGCCTTCCTGTGGGGATTGAACCATGGATAATGCGATCGAATCATTGTGGTCATGTTGATTGTTCGAATTGAAAAACCCAAGTTTTCAAGGTGGCTTTTGAGAAATGCAGGCCCTAAATGAGGAAAACAATCGGGTATACCATCAGGGACAGGGGCGGTCAGAAGTAGAAGGTCGTGTTTCATATAAGTTATTCTAATGGTTGGTGTAAATAGCATTCATATGAAAAAGAAAAATATGTCCTATTGCACCTTTATCTCAAGTACTGCATCTACCAAGTTGAGAGGGTGTATGCAAGTAATAGCGACGATATTCCTTTCTCGTGGAGCGGTGTTTACCAGAATGCATGAATCATAAAAGAAACTCGAGATTGTAGTACGGTCTCAGAAGCATCTTTTTTAACTGGTATAACGGGCCGTATGCAGCCATGCGCCAGAGTTGATGAGGATAAGTATAATAGTGAAAGACCGCTGCCAACCTGTCTTGGTTGTTTTTATTCTTGGCAACTCGTTCCTCCCAAGACATCCCCTCGATTTCATCAAAAGGTATTGATATGAGATAATCTGGTCTTGTCGGATCAAGGGGGTCGAGACAAGAAAGCGGGTCAGCAGAATTATCGTTGTGTCGAGGTTTTATCCCCAGTTCTGCAGCTTCTTTGAAAGCAGGTGCGCCGGTCATGAGACCAAAAGCATGCACGGTACCGTTTGCGGCATGCCAACCAAGACGGAATGCAGCGGTGAGGGTTTGCTCAAAATCGCTGTCCAGTTCTCCAGGAAAACCGTGCATGAAATACAGATGTGCGTTGATATTTTCCTGCCGAAGATAGCGCAAGGTTCTTTCCATTACGAGTAAGGAAGGTGTTTTTTTTATTCGGCACAACGTGCGGATGCGCGGACTACCTGTTTCAATGCCGATCAAGACAAACTTGCAACCGGCTGCGGCCAGGGACTTGATAAGATTAGCATCGAGTCCCCTTGCTGAAACTGGACACCCGAAGCGAAGGGCCGGTTTTCTGCTGCTCAGGGTGTCGCACAATCCCTGGAGAAATAATGGATCATTGTTAAGATTGACTCCAGTAAGGAAGAAAGCATCGGGTTTATACGTTGTCTGGAGAATACCGAGATCAGTGACAACTCTGTCGATCGGCAGATGCTGGGGAAGAGTGTTTGCTTCCGTGCAGTAACGGCATTGATAGCGGCAACCTCTTGTGACTTGATAGGGGAGAATCAATTTGCTTCTGACACCACTTTTTCTAAATGCCTGAAGATCCTCCCGTTCGAAACTGGGAAGGGGATTGGAAGCAAGGGGTTCATCTACTGAAGAAATCCAACGTGGAGCATCAGACCGATCAAGAAGGAGAGGTAGAACATGCATTCCTGGCCCGGATACGACATGGTCGAGCCAAGGAAGCGCAAGCAGGTCACGATACCTGGGATCAGAAAAAAGACAACCTCCAATGATCAACCGTTGCCGTGGTTGTCTGCGTTTGAGCCAGGCTGCCATAGCCAGAGTAGCATGCAACGAATATTGAGAAAGAACTGAAAAACCATACACTTTGGCTTCCGGACGTTTACCGAGCAGGGTCCATAGAACCCCTGCTGCGCTATCGACACTTTCTACACGCTCCCCCAATAGATAGCGTTTCAAGGGCTCGCGACTCACGATTTGAGCCAAAGCTTTTCGATAGGGGTTGAGCCAAGGGATGTGGGAACGTACCCTTGAGGTGAAATTAACGGTTTGTATACAATACCCCAGGCTCTCGAGATGACTTTTTAGGTAAGCGGGGCCCAGATGAGGAAAAGAATCGGTGGTAATATCGGGAGATGGAGCGGTCACCAGGAGAAGATCCGGTCGGCTATTTGCCCTGTATGGTTTGTGTTGAAGGCAAATGCTGCGTAGCATGGTAAATATTACAACCTATTTCAACCTACTTCCAGGGAACACCCCGTTCGGAAATTAACCAAACGGAGAGTTGGCAATCTAGCAAGTTACTCTCAATATTTCAAGAATAGAATATTGCTCTACGCTATTGTATGCTATAGTGTTGCCCGCTCTAATGATATGTACCGTCAATCCATGCTAATCCCTGGACGTTATCGGAAGGAGGCTTCATGTTCGAAACGTTGCGAGAGATTCTCGACCGACACCACTACCGGTACATTTCGATGATACCCGCCGATATGGACGTTGCGTTTTCTCGAAACGAGTGGGGTCTATTGACTCTACTCTCTTCGTATCGGCAACGTACAACCCTTCTTTTTTCGTATTCTCGACTGCGCAGATTGATTGAATATTCCATCAAGTGTCTGAAACCAGAGACATATCTACTGTATCAATTATTCTTTCGCGGCCTTGTTGTACGTCCCGACCTCGTTGAACCATTGTTGGATGGGGTGCTAACGGAACTCCTCGACGCCTCGCTCCTGTTCAAGGTAGGTTTCGATGGATATCGAGCTCGTCAATGTATTGTTCCTTTTAAAAACTATTATCTGTTTTGTGATTTTCCAATCAGTCATCAAGATCACGTGTACCTCGGGGCAACTTCCTGTTTTATGGCCCAGTATCTCTTGTCGCATTCCTGGCCTGCACATGGTCGTGGGTTAGATATCGGCAGTGGTTCCGGTATCCTCACCTTCATGTTACGTCGCTTCTGTCGGGAGGTTGTGGGAATCGACATTTCAGATGAAGCGACTACAACCGCTTCATTGAATCGTACATTCAATAATATCAGCGGAGTGCAATTCATCACGGACGACTTCAACCAGTTCCAGGAAACTGGTTTTGATTTTATCGTTGGCAATCCTCCCGCCGCCGATCTCCCTTCATCGTTCCAGGGGGTCCGAAATGCTTACGGAGGGAAGTACGGCATTGAAAAGACAATAAAAGTCATTCGTTATATTGAGAAAGCGCTCCATGAAAATGGGCAAGCATTACTACTGACAGGTGCACCGGTGGTCCAGGGGGAGAATATACTCTATTCCTCCCTCAGGGACTTGGTCAAAGAATCGGGGTTGTCGATCGCCGTCGAGGTACAAGCTTTTTGGCCGATGGCGCGTGTAGACTGGCACGAACCGGAATTTAGCCCAACTCATAAGTATCTGGTATTGCTTCACATAAGGAGAAACGCGAGGCCAGAGGTCATTCTTCGCCCGCTACCATTCTATCGTCGGTTGGAATATATCTTCCAGGGGCTAGGAGGTTCCCGATGAGAAGTTGACCTAATAAGGGCACCTTGTGTTGTATACCTTTTGGTAGTGCTAGAAATTACAGGTATACATCGTAGTGAAAGTACGGCCGGAACCACTTTTTTTTCAATGCGTATAATGGACTACAGGGAGAGATCCGAAGAAGGTGCCGTGCATAGACCTCATTGGTCAGGAACCTCTGCAGGCTTTGTTGTCGACGAAGATTCTGGGAGAATTTTTCGGCCCAGTTCATGCCGTTGATTTCATCGAAGGGAATAGTGACCATATGTGTCTTTGGAAGCGAGAACATAGGCTCAAGAAAAGCCAGGCTATCGTTGCGGTGAATAGGTGGGTGCAGTCTGATTCCGAATTCTTCTGGATGCAGAAAGATCGGCGTCCCTGGTTCTACACTGAAAATGCTGACCACACAGGTTGCTGCATACCGGCTGAGCCGATGGAGCCAATCTACTGATTGGGCAAATTCTCTTTCGTTTTCATGGGGAAACCCGTGCATGAAGTAAAGGTTGAGCCGAATCCCTGCAGCGCGTAAGTTGGCCAAGATAGATTCGACTTCTGGTAGGTTAGGTACTTTGAAGATGTTAAAACGTGTCCGAATTCTCTTGCTGCCGCTCTCGATGCCTATCTGTAAATATCTACACCCTGCCTTGGCCATCAAACGAATGAGTGTAGGGCTCAATCCGATGAGTGAAGCAAAGCCACCCCAAGGGGTTCTCAGGCCAGAATCCAACATGCATTGGCAAAGTTCACTCAGGTACATTGTTTGGTTATTGAGGTTAACTTCAGAGAAGAAAAAAGCATCGGGTGCATACGTTTCTTGGAGTGCTAATAGTTCTGTCGAGGCTTTTTCGATGGGCATGAACTCCGGAACAGCTCTGGAGGAGGGACAAAATTGACATTGGTGGCGACAGCCTCGGGTGAGTAAATATGGCAATAGTAGCATTCTTCGGATACTGACCCGGCGATACCACAACAAGTCCTCGTTTTCAAAAACGGGACAGGGCAATGTTTTAAGCGGCAATGGTTCACTGATGATGCGTTGTGAGACTGGTTCGCCATTGGTCAGCTTTTCCACGGTATCTTCCCCAGGACCCGATACAACGTGGTTAGCCCAAGGAAATGCTGTTATGTCATGATAAAGGGGGTCGCTGAAGAGCCAACCTCCGAAGACGATCTTCTTTTTCTTGTCATGGCGTTGTAACCAGGCAGCCATAGCCAAAGCGGGTTTTAGAAGATGTCGAGAAAACACCGAAAAGCCGATAACTCGGGCTGTTCTGTCTCGTGCAGGAATGAGTTCCCACAATCTTCCCGCCGCCCGATCGATCTCTTCTCGGTGAAATCCATGCAGATAGGCGGATAAATCCTTGCTATCATTGAGCAACAGCACTGCATGGTCGTATGGATCAACCCACGGTATCCTGGCTCGAATTCTGGCCGTAAGATCGATCAGTTTTACCTGCTTTCCCTGACTCGAAAGATGGCTTTTCAACAAGGCAGGGCCGAGATGGACAAAGGACTCACGGGTGAACCTTGGGGCCGGAGGGGTGATTAGCAGGAGATCCATGCCAGTATTAGCTTTTCAGAATGAGACGAGGGGAGAATGAGTATTCGTTGAGCCAGTTCCTCATGCTCAATGCAACAGCATTCTCGAACAGTTCGGTGGGTTGACGACAGTGAGGGGGGAGAATTTGAAACTCATCTCGGTATCGAAACGGGCATTTTCCACCATTTCGATGTTCAATTCCGGTGCAAAGTCAGCGAGGGCCTGACGTAAAGCTTGCGGTGTGCTCGCGGTGAACCGAGGACCACGTTCGTAGTGCAGGGAGGCACCGTGACCGTCAGCAGCGAGTCGAAGTTGGAATTCACCGAGGACAAAATTACGCTGGAAGCTGTTTTCAAGAAGGGTAACCACAGGTGACCAGAGACGAGCCAACGAATTTTCGCGCACGCGATAATCACCAATTTCCGACAATACCAGGGCGGTGTTTCCACAAGAACAGGATTGAGAGCTGAGTTTACCCTCATCGCCGTTCTGATAGCGAATGAGCGGAAGATGACGATGAATCAAGCTGGTGCAGACTAGTTGACCGTGTTCTTGAAATACCGGTAAACCGTCTTTGATTACCTCGAGATGAACTAAATCGTCCTCTACATGCAGGTTGCCGTGGCGGCATTCATAGGCCATGGCCCATAGTTCCACACATGAGTAACGGTTGTAGACTCGGCAGTGGAACGAGCTTTCGATCAGTTCTCGAGTTGTCTCGGTGAGCAACTCGCCACCGAGCACGATACCGCGTGCGGCAAAACCAGGCTGTTCGCCACGTTGTCGCATGAGGGCTGCAATGCGACGTATTGTCGAAGGCATACCCATCAACCAATCGGGTTGAAAGGATCGAATTTGCTGAAGCTGTAACTCTGCGGGAAAACTTTGGTCGAACCAACCGCGTTTGACCATACCCATGCGGTGGTAGAACCGGGTCGGCATGGTTGAACGGTAATCTCTGCACACATCCAAAGCACGCCAGGCCGGCGGTGTCGGTTGAGATGGTGGTGCTTTGATTGCAGGAGTATCCATTGCTTCCGTGGAGGCAGTAGGAGCGTAGGTATAGCATTGAATACGCTCACCAGGCCGAAAACCGACGGACCAGAGCCAACGCCCGAAGACAGCGGCATAAAGTTCCAACCCTTTCGATTCATAGGTGATGGGTATCTTCTGGCCAATTGTGCCGGCGGAGGTGAAGGTTACGGAGTTACTCTTCTTGGAAGCAGGTTGGGTTACTATTTGGTCGTAATGTGCTACCAGGTCATCTCTGGTCAGCAGGGGGATATACTGGACATCTCCAAGCGTGCGGAGGTGCCTCGGATGGAATCCCGCAGCGTCGAAGTGTTGCTTGTAGAAAGGGCTGTGTGTATAAGCATGAGTCACAATGGCCTTCAGTCTCGGCAAGGTTGAAACTGCCCGATCTTTTTGCCCCACGCGTAGAAAGGAACGAGATATATACCAAGGAAATCGTAGGCTCATGGTCCCCCCTTAATCGATGAAAACATGCACACACTGATTTTTCTATAACACAACCTCAAATCGACAGGAAGATTTTTTCTTGCTGGGATTCTTTACCAAAACCTACTGTCTCTCAACATTATTGAAATCCAGAGCTGGGCCATGGTTGGTCAGCCGGACCCAGATGTAGCGGCTCGTGATCTTGAGTCAGCATGCCACCCTGAGCAGGCGTAATCGAAGGGTGGCAATGTTCTCCTCCCCTGATCGCTTGTGAGTTCCTGCCTTCATACGCTTCACTCTTCATTGCTGACCCTAGAACAGGTTGATTGCAATCAATGGCAAAAGTGGTTTATTGTGTACAAGCGAAAAAATAAGGGACCAACATGACCGTACCGCTCCTCTCAGTGCAGTCAGTCTCAGAAGTGGCGTTACTCCAACCTTTCTTTGGGGGGCTGCCTTTCATCCTTGACGTCAAGGATCCTGAAGCTGGGACTCTCGGAGCGCCGCGACCACATGTTCTGGCTGGTATTGCTGCGCGAGTGGGCGGACGTTGCCCCTTGAGCATCGCCCTGGGAGATCTCGGTTACCAACCGGGTACGGCAGCACTGGCTGCCCAGGCTGCCCTCACGTATAAACCATCTTATCTGAAGGTTGGCCTCAACTTGCCCGGACCTGCCAGGATGGCAACCGAAGTACTCGCTGCGGTGCAGGAGGTGTTGACCGAGCAAGGCGCAGAGACCCTTTTAGTTGCGGCTGGTTACGGTGACTATCGCCGACAGGGCACCTTGTCGCCGTCTGGAATGATCGAGGCCGCAGTGGCTGGCGGTGCCACCATCGTGCTCCTGGATACCTTCAGCAAGCAAGGCGAGACCCTGTTCGATCATCTCCCGCCCAGCGAACTCGCTCAGGTCATTTCCGAGGCCCATGCTGCAGGTCTCGGTATAGGTTTGGCGGGGGCACTCGGACCGAGCGAGGTCCCCGCGCTGCTTGAAATCGAACCCGACTTCCTCGGCTTCAGGGGTTGCCTGACCTGCGGGCATCGCAGCGACACCTTGGATCCACAACGGGTGAGAGCCCTTTTGCATTGCTTTGATGGGCGATAGACCAAGCATCGGCAAGACGATCTCGTCGCCGGTCCTGATCAAGCTAGGCGGTGCACTCCTTGCAAACCCCCCCATGACGTTGAGGGTTGTGGCTGAACTCGTCGGCCTAGCGAAAAGCGGACTCCGCCTTCTAGTGCTGCCGGGCGGAGGGAGTCTGGCCGACCAGGTTCGTCTCCTTGATCAACGATACAGTTTCCCCGATGATCTTGCCCATTGGCTTGCGATCGATGCTATGGACCTGCATGCCCGCATGCTGGCAGGGCTCGCACCGCGCTGCCGGTTGGTTGCCACCATGGTTGCTCTCGATTCTGCCTGGTTGGGTCGAAAGGTGCCAGTGCTCATGTCTCGGCCATTGCTCGAAAGCTTTCCCGGCTTACCGGCGAGCTGGGCGGTCACCTCGGACAGCATTGCCTTGCACCTGGCAGGAGCGCTAGGATGCCGCCGCACCGTGCTGGTCAAGATGTGCAGACCTGGCCTGGGCCCCGGTATACTGACGAGAGGTCCAGGGCCTTGGATCGAAGGAGGGCCTCTCTGGGAACAGATGGTCGATGCCCACCTGCCAGGACTGCTCCGCGGACTCGACCACGAACTCGCCCTGTGTTGGGCGGACGATCTGACGGGGTTGAGCGCTGCTATCCGAGATACCGACGATGGCTCCTACCTGCTGGTGCCGGGAAGGCCGACCGTGTCTTTTTAACCGGACCTGGTCTCCGTTTCTGCCCACCTCGGCTCACATCTGGAAGATACTGCCGAATAAATAGAGAACTACATAACACCCTCCCTCGTGCAGACTGTAGCTCTTGTGCCAAGAGGCGCGCAGTCCTGCGAAGTAGGCTTTACTCCAATCTGCCCGCGCAACGAGGAGGAGCCGCAAGAGCGTGAAGCCGATGGCGACGAAGAAGGCCCAGCGGTGTCCTGGAACAAGGAGTAGACCGGAGATGGCAAAGCCGAGGGCTGCGAGGAGAAAGGCCAAGGAGGTTCGGCCGGCACCGCGCAGGCCCAGCGCCGAGGGTAACGACACGATGTCGTCCTCCCCCCAATGGGCGAGCTGATGGACGACCTCGTGGAAGGCGAGATAACAGAAGAAGAGCACGGAGAAGAGCGCTCCGGCCAGGTCAAGGTCGTTTCGAAGCACCAAGTAGGGGTGGAGGAAGGGAATGGTGCCGAGGCACAGCGCGTTGATGAACAACGACGGGACGTAGTGGTGTTTCCAACGGAACGGTTGCATCTGGTACCCGGCAAAGAGGAGGATGTAGAGCAACAGAAGGAAATGGGCGGGATGGGGGCTGATTAGTGCTAGTACGGCAAGAGGTAGCAGGGGGAGGTGGACGAGTATTTGACTCACGATGAGACCGTAACGCGCGTGAAAATGGCCGAGAGCATTGGCTTCGTCCCAAGCCAGGTGGTCCTGCAGGTCATTGGCCGAAAAAGAGTGCATTTGAACAAGGATATGCATGATCAGTACAACCAGGCCGTTCAGCACCGAGTCAGGTTTTCGTGCCGCTAGGATGGCGACTACGACCAGACCTTGGTCGCGCAGCACGAAGTCGAGCCGGTACAGCGAGAAGAAGTGTTTCCACGTGCGAATCAGCATGTTCTCAAGAGGAGACATCAGTACTAGAACTCTGGGTGGAGCACCGGATGAAGCCGCCATTTCCGTACCAGGTAATCGGGTCGTACGGCAAGTACTTGCAATAATGGTGGTAGCTAGGCATTGAAGAAGAAGTAGGGGGACATCCTGGCCTTCCTCCTCGCGGCTCTCGCCACCTTCTCTGCCCAGGCCAGCCCTTCGCATTCTTCAAAGGCCCGCGCATGGACATTCGTATTTCCTGAAGCCCCCTCCGAAGCTGCGAAAAGAGCTTGAAAAGGCCATCAGCGTTTGATTCCAACATGGTTGGAAAACCCAAACGGAGGAGGAACGCGATAGCCAAGCAGCCGAGAATAGCAATCCAGGAAGCGCTGAGCAAGCTGTTTTCGGCAAAGGATTTGAAAGAATTTGCAAAGCAGACTGGGCCGTCCAGCGGGACCGTAAGGACAAGAGCGGGGCCTTGTTCTGGACCTTGGTGCTGGGTTCGGGGCAGGACGGACCCGTATCCTACTCGGTAGTGCCGCTCATCTCGAGAGTTTCCCGAGTTTCCCGCGCGAAGAATTGTGAGGCTCTTCATCCCTGATAAGGAGATGTGCCTGCTTGCCGCTCGCCAAAGGGGCGATACGTCCGACTTCGAGCAGGAACAGTTTTACTGGAATACCCAAATTGTACACTAATTGTTCGAGGCGATGGGGATCTTGGGGTTCGAAACGTGCACCGCGCACATAGCGCACTACGAGTTCACCGGTCTCAATCTGTACCTCGAGTTGCACGGCAGCAAGGTTACCCTGGCCTATCAGCGTCTCCTCGATACTACTAAGGATCTTTTCCCAATGGGCGAGGGCCGTCTTCTTCTTGCTGCGGTAACCTCCAACCTCGACTAGCGAAGGGCCGCGATAGCCACAGGCACAGACAGTGTGTTCCAAGCGGGCCTCATCGCCGACCACGTAACGTATTAGCGGCATGAGGTCATTGTGTAGACTGGTACAAACCACCGTTCCGCGTTTTCCGATCACGGGGCGACCTTCGTGGAGTACCTCGAGATACGTCGTTTCTGGTTCAAGGTGCAAGTGACCACACTCCCGGCATTGTCCCGCCAGTCCCCAGAATTCGGTGCTGGCATACCAATTATAGATTGGCACCTGCAATCTCCCTTCAAGTATCGTGCGAATTTGGGGCGAGAGGTATTCTCCGAACGACACGACTGCTTGCGGTGCAAAGCCTAGGGGCTCATCGGGAGCCAGGAGGTGCGTGACGATCCAGAGAAGAGCATAGGGATAGGCAAAGAGCAGGTCAGGTTTGAAACGCCGTAGTTCCGACAACTGCACAGCGGGTTCGGCCGCAGCATCGATCCAGAGTTTCTTCATCAGTCCGAGACGGTGGTACCAGAAGCGGGTGGCGGTCGCCAACTCTCCCGGGGTCCGGTACATGGCCAGACGCAACGGTGGGTGGAAACCGAGTTTCCACAGCCAACGGGCGAAGCAGGCTGTGCTGCGGTCCACCGCCTCTCGGGAGTGGATGACACGCAAGGGCTCACCCAGGGTCCCTGAGGTCGTCAGCACGACCTCGTGCGGAGGTCTGGGCCGCCTGAGGTAGAGTGCCTCAGGACTGGCATCAAAGTCGTGGCGGTGCAACAGGGGAACGCGCTCGAAATCTGCGAGGCTTTCGAGCATCGACGGATGGAAACCCGCCGTTGCGAAGTGTCGCCGGTACCAGGCATTGTCGCGGTGAGCGCGCTCGACCACGCGACGTAGGGCGGGAAGGGACTTGTCGGGGGTAGGTCCGGCAGGCCATCGGAGCAGTGAACCGGAGAAGTACCACCCTTTCCGGAGGCTCATAGTTTATCTTCGAAGAGCGGTGGAATTACCATGTAATCATCGCCCGAAGACAAGGGCAAGGTCAATTGCGACCGCAGTGCTGCTTCGCGCTCGAGCGGCGGGGGGTGTTCGTACTCCAACAGCACCAGTGCGGGGTGAGGAGTCGGATGAAAAAGACCATCCCTGGTCAGCGCAAGGTGTAGATTCGCCAGTTCCGCGCCAGCCCCGGAGATTTTTTCGGCAAAAGCGTCGGCAGCGAGTTCTGCCCGGCGTTTCCATGCGTTTTTCGCGAGCCGGAGCGGCAAAAGGAAGGGGCCTTCCAGCAGAAAGGTCAAGAAAAGA
>Ga0156395_1043_pt2 | contig 17393 bp, 14 predicted proteins | sample RifOxyA3_FD_108039 | JGI IMG/M metagenome (GOLD analysis project Ga0156395, IMG submission 108039) | Deltaproteobacteria bacterium RIFOXYA12_FULL_61_11 | reverse complement strand
GTTGTGTCTCCCTCTCTGCCCGCTTCGAGGACTTCTGGGAATCTCGCTGTGCTGCCTGAAAACCCACTTTTAGGACGCACACCCCTCTACAGCCGTCTTTTATAGGCCGGCAAGGTACCATCAGGTCTCTTTTGCGACAAGCAATTATGCATTCCAAAAGTAATCCTTCCGTCTTGGTTAGGGTAAGGGGTCCTGTCGCCTCTCACCCCCACCATGCTCATGCTTGCGCGTGGTGGGGGTCCCCCGTCGGCGCCACCCCAATGTGGTGACGAACAATCTGCAATCCAGCCCAAGACTGAAGGCATACTTACAAAAAAAGAAGACGCACCACAATACTTCGAAGTCAGACCTGGGGATTCGGGCATGCTTCATGACCGCACCGTACGGCGCAATGCGGCATCCGTATTACTTGAAATATGCAACGAAAATCAAATCGTTGATGAGTATTTATCGATCTTTTCCCGCTTTGTCCGGAACATTTCTTGACCTTTTCCGCAGGATCCTGTAGGATGCGCCCGTTGCAGGATAACTGCAATGATATCTTGGAGTTATAAAAAATGAGCAGGATACGAACCATCATCATGGGAGCCGCCGGCAGGGACTTCCACAACTTCAATGTGTTCTTCCGTACCAACCGGACCTACGAGGTCGTTGCTTTCACCGCGACCCAGATCCCGGGCATTGAGGGACGCCGCTATCCCGCGGTTCTGGCAGGGGAACTCTATCCAAACGGTATCCCCATCGAGGCCGAGCGCGATCTCGACCAGTTGATCAAGCAACACAACGTCCAACAGGTCGTGTTCGCCTATAGCGATGTTTCCCATGAGTACGTGATGCACCTGGCCTCCCGGGTCAACGCTCGTGGCGCGGACTTCGTGCTCATGGGCACGGGCAACACCATGATCGCCTCGACGAAACCGGTGATTTCGATCTGCGCGGTCCGCACGGGTTCGGGCAAGAGCCAGACCACTCGGCGCATCGCGAGCCTGCTCAAGGCCCAGGGTAAGACCGTGGCCATCATCCGGCACCCCATGCCTTACGGTGATCTCGCTCGCCAGGCTGTACAGCGTTTCTCCACCCTCGACGATCTGGTGACTCACCAATGCACCATCGAGGAGCGCGAGGAATACGAACACCATCTCGAGCAGGGCATGCTCGTCTACGCAGGAGTGGATTACGAACGCATCCTGCGCCAGGCCGAACAGGAGGCCGATGTGATCCTCTGGGACGGGGGTAACAACGACACCCCGTTCTACCGTCCAGATCTCGAGATCGTGGTCGTCGATCCGCACCGGCCGACCCATGCCGATACCTTCTACCCGGGCGAGACCAACTTGCGCCGCGCCCACGTGATCGTGATCAACAAGATCGATACGGCCTCGCCGGAGAACATCGCCACGGTACGCGGGATCATCGAGCGCTGCAACCCCAAGGCCCTGGTCATCGATGCCGCCTCGCCGTTGTCCTCGCCGAACTTCCAGGATATTCGCGGCAAGCGGGTCCTGGTCGTCGAGGACGGTCCGACCCTGACTCACGGCCACATGCGCTACGGCGCCGGAACCATCGCCGCCAAGAAGCATGGGGCCAAGGAACTGATCGACCCCCGGCCCTTCGCGGTGGGTGAGATCGCGACGACCTTTAAAACCTATCCCGACATCGGTATCCTGCTCCCGGCCATGGGGTACGGTGCCAAGCAGATTGCCGATCTTCAGGCCACCATCGCCGCTTCGAACGCCGAGGTTGTGGTCATTGGCACCCCCATCGACCTCAGCCGGATCATCTCGATCAAACAACCCACGGTGAAGGTCGGGTACAGCTTGCAAGAACTCGGCTCGCCGACCCTCGCAGAGGTCCTGACCGAACGGGGGCTGCTGCGCTGAGTACGCGCGCTCCTCGGTCCCCCGGCCCTGAGACAGGGCCCGCGTCCCAACCCTCATTGAGGAACATTGCATGAATACCTTGCGCGGCCGTCACTTCGTTTCCTTGATGGATTACACCCGTGAAGAGTTGGTCTCCATCTTCTCGCTCGCGACCAGGCTCAAGGCCGAGCTCAAAGCCAATCACCCTCACCGGCTCCTCGAGGGGAAGACCCTGGCGATGATCTTCGAGAAACCCTCGACCCGCACCCGCATCTCCTTCGAGACCGGTATCTACCAACTCGGGGGTACGGGACTCTACCTCAGCCGCAACGACCTGCAGCTCGGCCGCGGTGAGACCATCCCAGACACGGCACGGGTGCTCTCCCGTTATGTCGACTGCATCATGGCAAGGACCTATGCCCATAAAACCATCACCGACCTGGCCACCTACAGCTCGGTACCGGTTATCAACGGGTTGACCGATTACCTGCACCCCTGCCAGGCCTTGACCGATTACTTCACCATGCAGGAAGAGTTCGGACCCATCGCAGGCCGCAAGCTGTGCTACCTCGGCGACGGCAGCAACAACATGGTCCATTCCCTTTTGGTCGGCGCGGCCATCTTCGGAGTTTCCATCAGCATCGGCACCCCTGAGAAGTATCGCCCCGCCGAAGAAATCCTGGCCTGGACGCGCAAGCACGGCGCCGAGACCGGGGCTCGGGTCGAGATCGTGCATGACGCCACTGCCGCGGTGAAGGACGCGGACGTGCTCTATACCGATGTGTGGATGAGCATGGGCCAGGAAGAGGACCGCGAAGCCAAGTTCGCCCTGCTGCAACCCTTCCAGATCAACGCCGCGCTGCTGAGCAAGGCCGCGCCCAAGGCCATCGTCCTGCATTGTCTCCCCGCCCATCGCGGTGAGGAGCTTGCCTCCGAGGTCATGGACGGGCCGCAATCGAGGGTCTTCGACCAGGCCGAGAACCGCCTCCACGTGCAGAAGGCGCTCATGGTCAAATTGTTGGCCGAATGAACGCGCCGCGATGACCTCACTATTCCGAGCTGCTCCCTTCCTCCTGACCCTGGGCTTCGCCGGGTTCCCGTTCGCGGTGCTCGGCGCTGAGAATGCGGGGCCTCCGAGGGTTTTTGTCAGCGTGGCTCCTCAGCTCGGTCTGGTCCGCGCAGTGGCTGGCGAGCTGGTCCACGTGGAAACCATGGTCGAGGCCGGTCACTCTCCCCACACCTATGCTCCGTCCCCTGCCAAATTGACCCGGCTCAGCGGGGCTGTCCTGTACTTCTCCATCGGCCTCCCCCTCGAGGCTGGTTGGTTGACCAGATTACGGAGTCTCAATCCGGGACTCGCGGTCGCGGACATGCTGAGGTACGTGCCCCGGCGGAGTCTCGAAGGCCACGGCCACGAGGATCACGGTCGGGAGGAGGGAGCACTCGATCCTCACGTCTGGCTCAGTCCGCGGCGTTGCGCGATCATGGCTCACACCATCGAGCAGGCCCTCGCCCGCTTGCTGCCCGAGAAGGCCGCGCTTTTCGCTGCGGGACGCAGGGCCCTGGTCTCAAGAGCCATGGCGCTCGACCAGGAGCTCCTTGAGCTTACTTCGAACCTCCAGGATCGTACCCTTGCCGTCTATCATCCGGCCTTCGGATATTTCGCCGAGGACTACGGGCTGCACCAACTGGCGGTCGAACTCGAGGGCAAGCTACCGACGCCTCGGCAACTGACCGGAGTTTTGCAACAGTTGCGTCGGGCGGGCACCAAGGTCTTGCTCGTCCAACCCGAGTTCGACCAGCGCACCGCCGAAACCCTCGCCCGTCAGGGAGGCGTGCGCGTAGTTCCGTGCTCGCCCCTGGGAGAAGACCCTCTGACCACGGCCAAGACCCTCGCGACGCTGCTCGTTCCCTCCTCCCCGGCCGGCCGGTGACCATGCACGCAAGTACCCCCGAGGCTTTGGTCGAGATCCAGGACCTCTGGTTCCGGTACCACCACGAGTGGGTCCTCCGCGAACTCGAGTTGACCGTCCAGGTCGGTGATTTCATCGGTATTGTGGGCCCGAACGGAGGCGGGAAAACCACCTTCTTGCGCCTGCTGCTCGGCTTCCTCCGCCCCGATCGGGGCAGCATCAGGTACCGCGGCCGCCGGCTCGATCGCCTCGGCCGACTCCGCATCGGGTACGTCCCGCAGGGATTGGAGCTGGACCCGACCTTCCCGGTCACGGTGACCGAGGTCGTCGGTATGGGGCTCTTGCATCGGCTCGGCGCGAGATTGTGGCGTTCTCGGCAGGAGAACGCGGCGGTGGAAGCCGCGCTGCTCCGGCTGGATCTCGGCGATTACGCGGGCTATCGCTTCGGAGACCTCTCGGGCGGGTTGAAACAGCGCGCCCTGCTTGCCCGGGCCCTGGTCCACGAACCCGAACTGCTGGTACTCGACGAACCCACGGCCAACGTCGATCCTCCGACCCAGCAGCGCATCCACGACCTGCTCTCGGAGCTGAACGAACGCACGACCATCCTCATGGTCTCGCACAACCAGGACTTCATCACCGCGCACGTCAACCGCGTGGCCTGCATCAACGGCACTCTGGCCATTCACCAGGCCGGGAGGATCACAGACCAGACTCTCCTGCATCGCTATGGGCCCACCACCCTCCGGGTCGACCATTCTTCCAACTGCTGCACAGGTGAGGGTGATGAGTGAGTTCTGGCAAGCCCTGCAGGACTATCCCTTCTTGCGCAACGCCCTGATCGCTGGACTCTTGACCAGCGTGGCGTGCGGCATCGTCGGCCCTTACGTGGTCGTGCGCCGCATCGGGTATCTCGGAGGAGGGATCGCCCATGCCGTGTTCGGCGGTCTGGGTCTGGTCCACTGGGCCAACACGGTCCACGGTACCTCCATCCACCCTCTGCTCGGCGCCACCGCCTTCGCCTTGCTCGCCGCCTTGTTGATCGGCTGGATAGACCTCTCCGGCAAACGTTCTGCGGATACGGCCATCGGCGCGCTCTGGGCCGTGGGTATGGCCGTGGGCCTCTTGTTCTTGGCAAGGACCCCGGGGTATGCCCTCGACCTGACCAGTTACCTCTTCGGCAACATCCTGATGGTCGACCACAGCGATCTCGTCCTGATCTGCATCCTCGACCTGTGCATCATCGTGGTCGGCGGTCTCGGGTACCGGCGCCTGGTGACCGTCTGTTTCGACCAACGTTTGGCCGCGATGCAGGGCCAGAACGTCCCCGCGCTCTCCCTGTTGCTGCTCGTGCTGGTCGCCCTGACCGTGGTCGCCCTGGTGCGCATCGTGGGACTGATCCTCGTCATCGCCCTCTTGAGTCTGCCCGCGGCCATTGTCCTGCCCTTCGTCGGCTCGATGTTCGGCGCCATGATGCTGGCAATAGTGCTCGGAGCCCTTTTTACGACGTCGGGTCTCGCGGCTTCCTTTGTCTTCGATCTGCCGACCGGAGCTGTTATCATCCTCCTCGCTGGTCTGGTCTACTTCCTCTCCTTGGGTTTGGCCCGCTGGACCAAACGTTGACCCGGCCGAGGTCTTGTCGGCTCGGATTTCGTGCTTATGCTGCTCTGGTAAGCCTAACCCCATGACTGCATGGGAGGAGTACCCAATGAGAATGGACAAGCTGACCCAGAAGGTCCAGGAAGCCCTGGCCACGGCCCAGGAGCTCGCCACCGAGCACGGTAACCAGTTCCTCGATCCCGAACACCTCGCGTTAGCCTTGGTTCACCAGCACGACGGTCTCTTCGGGCCCATCCTCGACCGCCTCGGTTGCAACCGGGTGTTCATCACCGAGGCTCTCCGCCGCCTGGTCGAGGCGAAACCCAAGGTCACCGGGGCGAGCCTCGACAGCGGCTATGTCTCGCCGGGACTCACGAAGCTGGTCGAACAAGCCGCCCGCGAAGCCCAGGAGCTGCGGGACGGTTTTGTCAGCACCGAGCACGTCCTCCTCGCCATGCTCCAGGGCAAGGACGAGGTTGCCAGGTTGCTCCACAGCCAGGGGATTACTCGGGACGCGGTCCTTGCCGCGCTGAAGGACCTTAGGGGTAGTCAGTCGGTCACGGACCAAAACCCGGAGGACAAGTACCAGGCCATTGCCAAGTACTGCCACGATCTCACCGAACGGGCCAAACGCGATCAGATCGACCCGGTGATCGGCCGCGACGAAGAGATCCGCCGCGTGCTCCAGGTCCTCTCGCGCCGGACCAAGAACAACCCAGTGCTCATCGGTGACCCAGGGGTCGGCAAGACCGCCATCGTGGAAGGTATCGCCCTGCGCATTGTCCGCGGCGACGTCCCGGATTCGGTCAAGAACAAGCGTATCGTCGCCCTGGACTTGGGCGCCCTCATCGCCGGTGCCAAGTACCGCGGCGAATTCGAGGATCGGCTCAAAGCGGTGCTCAAAGAAGTCGACGCGGCTCAGGGCGGCATCATCCTGTTCATCGACGAGCTGCACACCCTGGTCGGCGCCGGAGCTTCCGAGGGCTCGATGGACGCCTCGAACATGCTCAAGCCGGCTCTTGCCCGCGGCCAACTTCGCTGCGTCGGCGCGACCACCTTCAACGAGTACCAGAAGTACATCGAGAAGGATCGCGCCCTGGAGCGGCGCTTCCAACCGGTCAAGGTCGAGGAACCCACGGTCGAGGACACTATTTCGATCCTCCGCGGGCTGAAAGAGAAGTACGAGATTCACCACGGCGTCAAGATCCGCGACGGCGCCATCGTCACCGCGGCCACCTTGTCCAAACGGTATATCACCGGCCGGTTCCTGCCAGACAAGGCCATCGACCTGATCGACGAAGCCTGCTCGAAGTTGCGGCTGGAGATCGACAGCCGGCCGGCAGCCTTGGATGACGCCGAACGGAGAATCACCTCGCTCCTGATCGAGCGCGAGGGTCTGCGCAGGGAGAAGGACGAGCAGAGCGCTCAGCGCTGTGCCGACCTGGAACGCGAGCTCGCCGAACTGCGCGAACGCTCGGCCGCGCTCCAAACTCGCTGGAAGGCCGAGAAGGAAGCCATCCAGGCGGCCACGGCCCTGCAGGAGAAAGAAGAGGCCGTGCGCCTCGCTCTCGACCGGGCGGAACGGGAGGGAAATCTCGAGCAGGCCGCGCGGCTCAAGTACGGCGACCTCCCCGGCTTGCAGGCCGAGCTGGCTCGCCAGCACCAACGCTTGACCGAGCTGCAGGAGCACGGCCGGTTGCTCGTGGATGAGGTCACCGAGGAGCACATCGCCGAGATCATTTCCAAGTGGACCGGGATCCCCCTGGCCAAGATGCTGGAGAGTGAGAAGGAAAAGCTGCTCGCCATGGAGGTCAACCTCCACCGCAAAGTGGTGGCCCAGGACCGCGCCGTGCTCGCGGTCTCGAACGCCGTACGCCGGGCGAGGGCCGGTCTGGACGACCCGATGAAGCCGATCGGCTCCTTCATCTTCCTCGGCCCGACCGGGGTGGGCAAGACCGAACTCGCCAGGGCCTTAGCCTGGTTCCTCTTCGATGACGAGAACGCCTTGATCCGGCTCGATATGTCTGAGTACATGGAGAAGCACACCGTGGCCAGGCTGATCGGTGCACCTCCGGGGTACGTCGGCTACGAGGAGGGAGGGCAGTTGACCGAGGCGGTGCGCCGCCGGCCCTATGCCGTGGTGTTGTTCGACGAGATCGAAAAGGCCCACCCGGATGTGTTTAACGTCTTCCTGCAACTCCTCGACGACGGTCGTTTGACCGATGGCAAGGGCCGCGTGATCGATTTCAAGAACACGGTGGTGGTGATGACCTCGAACCTCGGTTCGCAGCTCCTCTACGACCTCTCCGATCGGCCTCGGGAAGAGGTCGAACACGCCGTGCTCGAGCTCCTGCGCCGGGAGTTCAAACCCGAATTCCTCAACAGGATCGACGATGTGGTCCTCTTCGATCAACTCTCCGAGCCCGACCTCCTCGAGATCCTCGAGCTGCAGCTCGCCCGATTGACCGGCATGCTCGAACAGCGCGGGCTAGCCCTGGAGCTCACCCCCGCGGCCAAGAGCTTCCTCATCAAGGCCGGTTACGAACGCCAGTACGGAGCTCGGCCGCTGAAACGCGCCATCAAACGGTATCTCCAGGACCGGTTGGCCGTGCTCGTCCTGCAGGGGAACCTCGGCACCGACCGGCGGCTCGTCGTGGACCATGTACCGGGGGAAGCAGAGCTGAGGATAGGGTAAGAGAGAATGTTACTGCAAGAGGTACAAGAACAGGAGCGGGACACTGTAGTAGACGACCAAGGGGCCTACGAGGAGGCGATGGCGTTTGATACCTTGGAGCATGATCCTGGTCCATACCGTGTCCCGAACATATTCTCTGCAAAGATGGGACCAAGAAGTTTACTTGTAACTTGTTGCAAATAAATCTATTTACTGTGCGGGCGGGTGCGTTGACGGTAGGGTTGGTGCCGAAAGGCCCTCGGCGACGTCACTTGGACTTCGGGGCCTCTTCGGGGGCCATCTCGAGTGTGACCTCGGGCGCGGTGGGCTTTTCGAGGTCATCGAGGCAATAGACCTTGCGCACCGCGTCCTTGAAGAACCCGCCTCCGTGACCTTGGGCTTCGGCCTTGAGTTCTGCCAGGGCCGGGTGGAGGAACTTGTTCATGCAACGCCGGGTGACCTCGTCGAGCAGCCGGAGTTGCTCGGTGTCGAGGCGATGGCGCACCCGGTCCAACTCGATACTCCGGAAGCTCTCGAGCCGTTCGCGCAATTGTCTGATCGTCGTCTCGACGTCCCGGGTCTCGATCCAGGAGAAGAAGCGTTCCAGTTCCAGTTCGACGAGGTGCAGGGCCTCGTCGAGTTGGGCTTCGCGCCGGCGCTGGTTGCGGTCCACGACGGGTTGGAGTTCGTCGATGTTGTAGAGGAAACAACCCTCGAGTTCGGCAATGGCCGGATCCAGGGACCTCGGCACGCTCAGGTCTACGAATAAACGAGGACCGCCTTCGCGCCGCGGCTGGAGATCCGTGGCGCTGATCAGTGGCGTCGCTCCTCCGGGCAGGGCGACGATGACCATGTCGAAGGCGTCGACCGCAGGCTTCAGGTCGGCGAAAGGCACGACGTCGCCTCCCACGGCCTGCGCCAACTCCTCGGCCCGGACCTTGGTCCGATTGGAGATGAAGAGAGAGCGGCAGCCCTGCTTGGCCAGATGTCTCGCGGCCAATCGGCCCATCTCTCCCGCACCCACCACGAGGACCTTGCGGTCCCGGAGGGAGGAGAAGACCTTTGCCGCGATGTCGACCCCGATATAGGCGAGCGAGGTCCGCCCCTCTCCGATCGCTGTGTGCAACCGCACTACTTTATTGACGTTGAAGGCGCGGGAGAAGAGGCGATCGAGATACCGTCCGATCGTACCACGGGCCAGCGCTTCGCGGAACGACGCTTTGACTTGCCCGGAGATCTGGGCCTCGCCGAGGACCATAGAATCGAGGCCCGAGGCGACCTTGAAGAGATGCCTCACCATCTCGGCCCCGGCCAACTGGTAGCAATAGGGGGCGTAGAGCCCCTCGCTCACCTCGTGGACGGCGTGGAAGAGCAAGGACAAGCGCTCTGGAGTCAACCCGTCCTCGCCCACGACGTAGAGTTCGTTGCGGTGACAGGTCGAGAGGACACACGCTTCGCGGACCTCTCCGAGCTGCCCGAGCATGGCATACGCCCGGTCCAATTTCGCCTGGTCGTAATCGAGGCGCTCGCGCAACTCGACCGGGCAGGTCCGATAATTGAGTCCCAGGCAGAGCAGGGTCATGGTCCCTCGCTCAGAATGCATGGGAGCCGAGCCCGAAGATGCCTAGCGCCACGTTGCACAGGAGCAGGCCGAAGCCGAAGAGGGTGAACCGGGCCTGGCGGAGGCCTGTCAGGCCGATGCGGTGACGGTAGGCTGCCCCGGCGCAGTAGAACAGCCAGATCAACACGGTGAAAACCGTTCGCAGGCCCATGACCCCGATCACCGGATCCTGATACGCCCAGGCATACCCCGCAAGGATGCCGAGGGTGAGGAAGAGCAGCCCCCCGCGCTGAGCGACGAGGTCGAGTCTCTCCAGCCGCTCGAGGGAGGTGAAGCGTTCGAAGAAGAATCCGGGTCGGCGTCGTTTGATCTCGGAATAGAGGAAGACGTACATCAGGGCCGCGCTGAAGGAGACGATGAAACAGGCGTAGGAGATCATGACCATGAGGATGTGGACGCCGAGGAGAGGACCTACCTGCAGGCTCCCGACGTGGTGGTAATACGGTATGAACTGGGTCGAGAGGTGGAGGATCGAGCTGATCAACAACAAGAAGAGTCGGAAGGAACGGTCATGGGTGGCCGCTTCGAGATAGAACAAGAAGAGCAACAGGAACCACCCGATGATCACCAGGAAGTCCCTGATGGAGAAGAAGGGCAAGATCTGCTCCTCGAGCGCGAAGAGCACGAGGTACCAACTGTGGAGAGCGAAGGTCAGGGCGATGGCGAGGGTCGAAGCGCGCTCCCAGCCCCGTTCGAGGCGGAAGAAATGGGCTAGGTTGGTGCCGCAAGCGATGGTGTAGGCTGCGAGCACCACGTAGGCCAGGACCTCGACGGACATGGGCACGAACCTCCAGCCGTAGCACCGATACGGTCCCTATCTACGAGTGAGGTCTTCGTCGAGTCAAGCGGCCTGACGCAGTCCGTTCACCTCGGGTGGCGGTCACAGTAGCGCAGACCCAGCGGTGGGCGCAAGAGGCTTGACTTCTCTCCCGGAGGACCGTAGGCTTTCGCCGATATTGGAATCTGCTGTCCGGCCCGCATGGCCGAGGGGGTTACGTTGTTCAAGATCCTCATTGTCGACGACGACCGAGAACTGCGCATCTCGATGCGCACCGCGCTCAGTCATAACCGGAACTATTTCCTCGAAGAAGCGGTCAACGGCCTTGATGCGCTCGAGAAAATCGAAAAGATGCGCTACGACTTGGTACTGCTCGATGTCGACATGCCCAAGCTCAACGGGCTCGAGACCCTGAAACGGATCATCGGCCTCGACAGTTCGATCATCGTGATCATGATCACGGCCTACACCAATCTCAAGGACGCCGTCCAAGCCGTTCGCGACGGAGCCTACAATTACATCTCCAAGCCGATCAAGCACGGCGAGATCAACAAGATCGTCGAACACGCCTTCGAGGCCCACACCGCCCTCGAAGAGGTCGCCTTCTCGGCGCCGATCCTCAAGGTCGACAACACCAAGGAGTTCGTCGGCAAGAGTTCGGGAATGCAAAAAGTTTTCAATTTCATCCACAAGCTCTCCAAGGTCGACACCACGGTGCTCGTTCGCGGCGAGAGCGGCACGGGTAAAGAGTTGGTGGCCAAGGCCATCCACCTCAACAGCAACCAGCGCGCCGACCGTTTTGTGGCCGTGAACTGCAGCGCCATTCCCGAGAACCTGCTCGAGAGTGAGCTCTTCGGTCACGAGAAGGGCTCCTTCACCGGGGCAGATCAACGCAAGATCGGCAAGTTCCAGTACGCCGAGGGCGGCACCATCTTCCTCGACGAGATCGGCGATTTACCGGTGAGCATGCAGGTCAAGCTGTTGCGGGTGATCCAGGAAAAAACCTTCACCCCGGTAGGGTCGAACAAGGACATCGAGGTCTCGGTGCGGATTATCGCCGCGACCAACCGCAACCTCGAGGAAATGCTCAAGGTCGGGACCTTCCGCGACGATCTCTACTACCGGCTCAACGTCCTGCCCATCTTCCTTCCGCCGCTGCGCGAGCGCAAGGACGATATCGAACCCCTCATTAAATACTTTATCCGTAAATTCAACAAGGTGCATGGCAAGAATATCAAGGGGGTTGATCCCCAAGTGATCAACCTGCTCAAACGCTACAACTGGCCCGGCAATATCCGGGAGTTGGAGAATATCATCGAACGGGCTTTCATCATCGAGAGTACCCACCTCATCACCAGCGCCGGGCTCCCGGACGTGATCTCGGACCCGAACTGCACCGAGCCGGTTATCGAGGGCGATATGCTCGATTACACTCAGATGAAGGAACGTTTCGAGAAGGAATTCATCATCAAGGCCCTGAAGACCTTCAACGGCAAGATCAACCAGACCGCGCTCAACGCCAATATTCCCAAGAAGACCTTGCTGCGCAAGCTCGAGAAATACAATATCAATGCGCGGGACTACCGCGACAATTGACCGCTGCTCCAGGTATTCCCGACGTGTTCCGTTGCCCACGACGCTGGCTGAGCTTCGTGCTCCTTCCCGCAACCCTCTGGGCTGTTACCGGACGAGCGGACAATGAGGCCTGCGACCTCGCGGACCTCGAGGACCGTTTGGAACGTATGCTCGAGCTCATCGACGAGAACTATCTCTATCCGGAACAACTCGACTACAAGGCCATGATCGTCGAGGGGCTCGCCGCCGCCGACGAGGGCATCCCCGACCTCGTGGTGACCCACGATCCGGCCCTCGGCACGGTGCGGGTATCCACCTGTGAACAAGGTCTCGACCTCGCCCTCGGAACCCGTCCGGCTAAGCAGGACGCCTTGCTGTTCTTGACCCGGGGGCTGGGTTTCGCAGTGAGGACGAGCTGCTACCGAGGCAGGTTCGCCATGAGCTGCGCCGACCTCCGCGATCGGGTGTTACGAGGTCTCAGCGAGACCTTGGATCCCCACACCCGCTATCTCGGGCAGGACGACCTGCGCGAATTCAAGATCAAGACCCAGGGCCGTTTCGCGGGCATCGGCATCGTCATCTCGCTGGCGGGGAACCGGCTCACCATCAAGCAGGTCTATCCCAACACCCCTGCCGCTCGAGCTGGTCTCCAGGCGGGCATGATCATCCTGCGGATCGACGACGAACCGGTGACCGATCTTGGCATCGATCAAGCCGCACGCAAGCTGCGCGGTCGTCCCGGTACCAACCTCGTCCTCGTCGTGGAGGAGGGCAACGGCACCCCTTTGCGCAGCGTCACCTTGGTCCGGGCCGAGATCGTCCTCCCTCCCTTCGAGGCCGAACTGCGGGGCACGACCCTCCGACTCGTCGTCTCGAAGTTTCAGCGCGGTTTGACCAGGGACCTCAAGGCTGAACTCAACCGACTCGCGGGGGTCTCTTATATCAAAGGGATACTCTTGGATCTGCGGGACAACCCCGGGGGGCTCCTCGAGGAGGCCATTTCCCTGGCAGACCTGTTTTTGCTCGAGGGCGAGATCGTGGCCACCAAGACCTCGGGGGGGAAGGAGCAGCGCCGTTCTACTGCCTCCCACGGCAAGGACGACCTCCTGCTGCCCTTGGTGGTGCTGGTCAACGATCAGAGTGCCAGCGCCAGCGAGATCCTGGCCGCCGCCCTGCAGCGCAACGACCGCGCTCTGGTCCTGGGGCAGACCAGCTTCGGGAAGGGCACCATCCAGCGAATCTTCCAGTTGCCCCAACAGACCGCCCTGAAGATGACCATAGGCGAGTTCTTCGGACCCGGCACCATGCCGATCCAGACCCATGGGGTGCAACCGGACGTGCTGATGCTGCCGATCACCGTGAACGGCAAGGGTATCAACCTCTCGCAGTCCTCGCATCGTCGCCGGGAAGCCACCCTCGCCCACGTGCTGGCCACCTCGCAACCGTTCTCCCCGCGAGGGCAGACCCGCCTCAATTACCTGGTCACCGACGCGCAGCCGCCCCGCGACGCGCTGCTCGAACTGGCCACCCAATTGGTGGAGAGCCCCCGGGACCGCCGCGCCCTGCTCGACGACTATTATCTGGGCCAACTCGCCGCCGTCGAGCGGGCGATGGCCGAGGCCGGTCTCGATTGGCGGGTGGATGAGCGGGCCGCGCCGGCCCCGGAAGTCCGTCTCCAGCTCACCTCGGGCTCCATAGTGCGACAGCGGAGAGTGACCCTGGAGGTCCTGGTGCACAATCACTCCTCCCTTCCCCTCTCGCGCTATCGCCTGACCTGCCGTTCCGAGCTCCCGGGCATCGAGCGGGAACTGGTGTTGGGCCGTATCGGTCCGGCCGAGACCCGACAGGCTGTCCTCGAGCTCGACCTGCCCGCCAACCTGACCTCCGGCGTGGTCGACCTGACCTGTCGCCAGGCCGACCTGCATCACGATGCCGCGGCCGTGGCGCGACTCCTCCTCCAGGTCGATATCCCCACGCCGACCTACCGCTATACCTTGCTCGGCCAGGGAGAACGCGAACTCCACGCGGTGCGTTGGTGCCTCGAGGGTTTCGGCGCACTGCCGCTCGAGGAATTGCGGCTCCAAGTGCGTTCGCTCACCCCCTCGGCCGGGAAGCTCTCCCGCGATCAGTTCGCCCTCGGTACCGACCTCGATGCGAAGGGCTGCCTCGGGGTCGAGGTACTACCCGGCCCGTACCTCTGGCGAGACGACCTCGAACTCGAGGTTCTCCTGACCAGTGCTTCGCACGGGCAGCTCTTCAAAGGCCGCCACCGCGTAAGCCGAGTTCCCCACGGCGCCTCTCCGCTCCCCGGCGATCGGCCGACCATCACGGTACAACGCGATGCCTCCGGAGGTATTCCCCTCGGTAACCCTTTGGTTTTGCGCTTCGAGGTCGAGGATGCCGATGGGATTGCTCACGTGGTCGTCTGGAACGGTAAACGCAAAATCTACTACGCGGGAGGCAACGAACGCACTCACCTGGTGAAAATTCCGTTGTCGACCGGTGCGAACTATATTAGGATACGCGCCGACGACATCCGGGGCACCGCCCATCGGCATGATCTCTACTTGCACCACTGGGAGTAAGTCCGCGAGGTCGAACGCGGTGCCCGGGGCTTCCGGGGTCTCGAGACGATGAAGGTCCGTGTCACGCTCTTCACAACCATTGTTGTGCCTCTCATTGTATTGACAATTATTCCAGTAGGTTACTATGCACTGAGCAGCATGGTCCGCGTCGAGAGCGCACGCAAGGTCTTCACCGGGCTCAAAGTCGAGGACGAAAAGGAAGAAATTCTCCTCCAGGCCAAGCGCGCCATTAAAAAACTCGACCAGGGCTTGTCCCGCGACCGTTTCAACGGCATGTTCCTGGCGCTCATTCTCTTCGTGGCCTTCTTCACCCTCTGGTACTTCAAGGTCCTGATTCCGGTCCGCGGTCTCCAGAATATGGTCCGCAATCTGCTCGAGGAGGAACAACCCGGACACGAGCATGCTCCTCCGGGTAACCTCGATGAGCTGACCATTTTGCGCGAGGATCTGCAGCACCTGCTCGAGCTGCGCGCCGCCGGTGGTAAGAAGCAGAAGGTCATGACCGACCTCCAGGCAGACCTCGAGGGTCTCGTACATGGGTTGGATCGCCTCCTCGGCGGTGACTTGACCCACGAATGCCACAGTCGCAACGAAGCACTCGACAACCTCGTTGGCGTGCTCAACCAGTTCTCCGCCAAGCATCGCGAAATCCTGGCAGCCCTCCTGCAACCCCTGGAGAGGACCTCGCGCGCCCTACACAGTCTCAATGCCTTGACGACCGAGGTTTGTCGCAGCACCGAGCGCGAGGGCATCGAACTCGACCGGCTCGATCTGCAACTCTCGACGATAGCCTCGTCGCTCCGCGATGAGGGAAAAGCCTTCATCGAACAGTACCGCAGACTCAAGACCACGTTGCTCACCTTGCGCCAGTTCGAGGTCCTGCTCGCCAAGGTCCGCGGTCGGCAGGTCTCCTGGAGCAAGTTCGTGGAAGATTCCGAGGACCTGATCACTCCGCAGCTCTTCAAGATCGGTCCACTGGAAGAGCACCTCGGCAAGCTCGAACGGCAACTCGCCGTTCTCGAGGAGAGCGAGAGAATGGCTCCCCAACAGGAGATCGATTCCCTACGCTCCATCTACAAGGAATTGTTCCAGGAGCTGACCCGCGAAGCCACCCTGCTCAAGGAGATGAAGAAGCGGAACAGCGCCGGGGCGATCCTGGTCGAACGCTTGGCCCGGATCCATCGTGAGCTCGACTCCTCGTTGGGCGGGGGCTTGGCCTATTTGCGCCGGCTCTACAAGGGGACGCGCGCCAGTTTCTCCCTGCTTCTGGAGAGTAAAGCAGCCCTGCCCGAGGTCTTCCGCCTGAGCAAGTCCAAGATCGACTCGACCCTCGGCAGTGGGGAGGAAGTTGCCGTGCTCGAGGCTTTCTGCAACGAACTGCGTCATCTGCTCAGCAGCTTCGAACTCGGGGCGCAACAGGCCCAGGAACCCGCCGCCGCTGTCGCCGTCGCTCCCCCTGCCGATCCAGAGGATGACGAAGAGGAAGACCCGGACCGCCGCACCGCGGTCTGAGCCACAACGATGAACCACCTCAAGCGCCTCGGCACCATTCTCGTCGAACTCGGCCACCTCACCAAGGCCCAACTCGACCTCGCCCTGCGCTTCCAAACTCACCAACAAGCCCAAGGCCTGAGTACCAAACTGGGGGAATTCCTCCTCTCGCAGCGCTGCATCAGCGCGGCCCATCTCGAGGAGGCCCTCAACCTCCAGCAACAGCTCGAAGACCTGGCCAAGGCCACGAGCAAGGATCGGCCGGCCGAGGCGAGCATGGTCCTCTACCCCGATCCTCGCCTGTTCGAGGTCGCTCCTCTGGACCTCGCGCGCAAGTATCGCTTCGTCCCTCTGGCCCTGCGCGAGGACCAACACGGCAGGACCTTGTACCTGGCCTCGTCGAACGAACGGCGCAGCTACCTCGAGGAATTGCAATTCGCCTTGGGGTGTTTTATCATGCTCATCCCGGCGACCGAGGAGAAGATCGCGCTCCAACTGGGACGCCTCGGCGAACAGGCGCCGAAGGTCGGGGGCAACCTGCTGCAGCGCTTGCGTCGCCGCACGCGGAGTAAGAAATGAGGATATCGGTGCTCGCGCTCCCCGCCCTCCTCTTCCTCCTCTTGGGCTGTAGCCCGGACGATGAGACCATCTATTACAATCGCAAGATGGTCAAATTGCAGATGGTCTGGACCAACAACGAGGTCCTCACCGGCTTCACCAAGATCCGCAAGCTCAAGATCATGGTCGACGGATACCTGGACAACGCCCTGCAGGTTCCCCTTACCGAGGAGCACTACGAGGTCGAGGACACGCTCTACGACGAATACGTGCCGGCTTGGATCGTTATGAAGAACACGGTCGCTTCCAACGGTGGGGCTCTGGTGTGGTATCAGGTCTCACTCATCTTCTCTACCCAGGAAGGCCTTGCCTGTGTCATCGGGTATTCCAACGTCTTCACCCTCGAACCGATCCCTGACGACCCCAAGGTCGAGAACGAGTACATCCAGCAACTCGAACTCCCCCTGCAGAAGGCTGGCTCCTACGACGCGGCCAAGTGCTCATGACTCAGCAGCAGAACCGCTCCGAAGAAACAACCACTATCCGGGTGCTCTTGTGTACCGCCCCGCCCGAGGAAGCCGAGACCCTGGCCGAGACCCTCGTCGGTGAGCGCCTGTGCGCCTGCGTCAACCTTGTACCGGGCCTGCGGAGCATCTACCGTTGGCAGGGCGCGATCGAGCGTGCCACCGAGACCTTACTGCTCTGCAAGACCTCCACCGAGCTTGTGCCGAGGCTGCTCG
>Ga0156395_1047_pt1 | contig 17394 bp, 14 predicted proteins | sample RifOxyA3_FD_108039 | JGI IMG/M metagenome (GOLD analysis project Ga0156395, IMG submission 108039) | Deltaproteobacteria bacterium RIFOXYA12_FULL_61_11 | reverse complement strand
CCCTGTCGATGAGCGGCTTGAAAACCATCTCACGGAGGCAGAAGAATTCCTTCCTTCCCCCCACTTCGCGATAGAGGCGATCGGTGTGGGCAAGGGCCCGTACAAGTATTTCCGGTACCGCGATCTGGAAGCGTTCCATGAAGGCTACGGACCTGCGCAGACCGAGGATGTCCAGGGTTTCAATAGGCCCCACCTCCTTGGCAAATCCCCATTTGAGCGCATTATCGATGGTCGCTATGTCATCAGCGATCTCTCCTACCAAGGAAAGAGCATAAGCAGCAGAATCGAGAACCAATTCACAGATACAACGCGTTTCAATAGCCTCAGGATGATAGGTCATCACCGAGCGAATTTTATCCTCGGCCGAGGCGAATGTCTTTGCCGTGCGAATGGCATCCGATTTCGGATTCCTCGTCGGCTGATAGGTAAAGGAGTTCAGGTCGAGGATCTCGACCGATTTCTTCCCTGTACCTTTCTGCTTGCGATAGAATCCAACACCGGTTTTATCGCCAAGCATCTTCTCACTTACCATGCGTTCGAGAAAGGCGGGGGGCCGGAATAACTCCCGTCTCGAATCTGTGGTGCAATTCTCGAGACAGTTCTTGGCAGCGTGAACAAGAGTATCAATACCGACCATGTCAGCCAATCGGAAGGTTGCAGTTTTCGGGTTGCCTACTGGAGGACCCGTGAGCATATCGATGGTTTCGACATCGAGCCCAAATTTCTCTTGAAGCTGCAGAACCTTCATCATCATGAAGATGCCTACCCGATTGGCGATGAAATTCGGAGTATCTTTACCAACAACCACCTTTTTACCGAAGGAACCGAATAAAGCTCCGACCTTGGTCACAACCAAGGGGTCGGTATCGGAACAGGGAATAAGTTCGACTAGCGGTAGGAACCGCACAGGGTTAAAAAAATGGGTGCCCAAGAAATTGCGGCGGAGGTCGTCGGAACACCCCGCAGCAATTGCATTGACCGAGAGACCCGAAGTATTTGTGGAGACGATGCTACCTAACCGACGAAAGCGGTCAATGTCCGCGAAGACCTTGCGTTTGAGGTCCAGCACCTCAGGCACCACCTCGATGATCCAATCGGTCTTGGAGAGGCCGGATAAATCGCTCACTGCAGCAGCCTCGATGAGTGAGATACTCCGGTTCGTGTAGATGGTCGGTATCTTGGCCTTGGGATCTGACAATTTTCCAATCGATCCTCTCGCGAGTTCGAGCGTGAGATCATACACGGTACAGTGAATGCCGTTGTTGGCGAACAGGGCCGCAATACCCGCTCCCATGATGCCACCGCCAATGACGGAGACATGTTTGATGTCTTTCATGAGTTCACCCCCTCTTCAGGATGGTAGAGACACCCTGCCCACCACCTACACACATGGTCGCCAAGGCGAAGGTCCCACCGGTCTGTTCCAATGCGGTGATGGCCGTCCCGACGATACGCACTCCAGACATACCCAGGGGATGTCCTAGAGCAATAGCACCACCTAATAAATTGATCTTGCGTTCGTCCCAACCACCTTTCCGTATTACATAGAGGGATTGCGCGGCGAAGGCCTCGTTCAATTCGATGACATCGAAGTCGTCCATCTTCATCTTGGCCCGAGTCAGGGCTTTTTCGGTCGCTGGTAATGGTCCCATACCCATTCTGGTCCAGTCGCATCCCGCCATGGCAGTGGTAACGATGGTTGCACGCAGCGATAATCCAAGCTCCTTGGCCATACCTTCGGTCATAATGAGGGCCGCGCCTGCCCCAGAGGTCACTGGCGAAGAGGTGGCCGCGGTAACACTCCCCTTGATGTCAAAGGCAGGGGATAGAGAACGCATCTTTTCGGGATTAGGCGGCATAGGACATTCATCCTTGATCAACGTACTGCCATCCGGCAGGCTCATCGGGATGACTTCGCGATCGAAGGCTCCAGAAGCCCATGCGGCAAGTGCCTTTTCATGACTGTACATCGAGTAGGCTTCTTGGTCCTCGCGGCTGATCTGCAATTCCTTAGCGAGGTTCTCTGCAGTATCGCCCATACCGATGTAGAAATTCATCTCGGATAGTTCTTTGTCGAACAATGGATTGAAGCCTCCCATGGGGATATGCTTCATATGTTCGAGACCGACAGCAATACCAATCTTGCCTTTGCCAACGGCCAGCATATCGGCGATCAGGGCAACCGTAGTCTGCGATGACCCACAGAACTGGTTGAGGGTCAGGCCCGCGACCTCGGCCGGCAATCCGGCCTTGACGGAAATACAGCGACCGATGTTGAAACCTGCCTCTGCCTCGGGGAAAGCACAACCAGCAGCTACGACTTCGATGAGATCCCGAGGCACCGCCGGATTACGATCAAGCAGCGCACGCACCACCCGAGTCGCGATTTCCAGAATGCTCAACTGGTTGAGTCCGCCATCTTTGGCCTTGCTGATGGGTGAACGGCAAAAATCTACGATCCCAATATGTTCCATGATATCCTCCTCCATATTCTTTTCGTGGCAGTAGTCAAAGATTGTACTTGCCTGCATCGGATACTTCCTCGGCAATGATCCTTCGCAGCGCAAAAAGATCGGCCATCGGCGGGAGCGCAGCACAGAGGGTCCCCACCTCTGCCAAACGAACTGCACGCAGGTTTTCCGGGAGAATCGAGGCAAAAGTCTCATGAGTCAAAGCAATGATCTTGGTACGAGCATGTTCGGCCAGGAGACGGACGACAGCCTGGAGCAAGACAGGATTACCCTCATCCCTCATCTGGAGCTTGTTCATGCGCAAGAATGCGGCATAGGCTATATAGGACTCGATCACGGCATCCGCGACGTTCACCATGGCCATCTGATTGGTGCGTACTGCCTTGCCAAGATGTATGAGAACTTGATTCAGAAGGTTGGCGACAAGCAGGCGCGCCCCCTTGAGCAGGATCTCGATTTCACTTATACACCCTACGTTCACCTCTGAACCAGCGGAGGCAAGGTCCGTCTCAAGGCGTTCGATACCTTCACGAAAACCGATCTCACCGGACATCGCACGCCGTACCAGAAAATCGAATATCACTATCCTGTTGATATCATTCGTACCTTCGAAAATCATATCAACTACGTTATCTCGGAGGAACCGCTCGACATGGTATTCCTCGAGAAATCCATAGCCTCCGTGCATTTTCAAACAGCGATCACACACGAAAGAGAGAAGCTCTGAACCAGCGATCTTCATCACCGAAGCCTCTAGGGCGTGGTCCCGCAAGACCTTGACCGTCTGCGAGGCGTGGTCCTCTCCGCCTTTGAGTCGTGCAATTGCTTCGTCGATCAGCCCCGAAGCACAGTAACCAAATGAATCAACTGCAAATATTCGAGCAGTCATTTCAGCTAGACGGTTTTTTTGAGCTTCGAAGTTGATAATGTAATTCCCGAACTGCTTACGATCGAGACAGTAGCGAATGGTCATATCAAGGACTTTCTTGGCATTGCCCAGCGAAGAAAAGCCGAGTTTGAGCCGCCCGAGATTGAGGATGTTGAGAGCAATTTTGGGACCATCCCCGATCTCACCGAGCAGATTGGCTTTGGGCACACGCACTGTGTCGAAGACCAGGGCAGTGGTGGAACTACCGTGTAGGCCCATTTTCTTCTCTTCTGCCCCACGTTCAACGCCTTTGGTGTGCAAATCAACGATGAAGGCTGAATATTTCCCCTCGACCATGGCGAAAACAATGGCCAGATCGGCCCATGCACCATTGGTGATGAACTGTTTGGCCCCGTTGATGAGGTAATGACCATCTTCTTGCAGAACGGCTGTGGTCTTACCCGAGAGCGCATCAGATCCATTTCCCGGCTCGGTGAGAGCATAACAGCTCACCAATTCTGCGGTGACAAGCTTGGGTAAGTAAGTATTTTTCTGCTCTTCGTTGCCGAAAAGCACGATGGGTAACGTCCCAATGCCGATATGAGCGCCGATGGTGGTAGCGATACTGGCATTCCCGACGAACATCTCACTCATGTGCATCGAGGTCGTCTTGTCCAAGCCGAGTCCACCATGTTCTTCATCGATGTCGACCATGAGGATACCCAATTCCCCGGCCTTCTTGAGGAAATCGATGGCAAGAGGAGTAGTATGCCCCTCTCTCTCCACAATGCCCTTGTGCTCGATCTGCTCGATCTTCGGGGCAATCTCCTCTTCGAAAAGCCGCCGTGCAGTCGCTCCGAACTCGCGTTGCTCCTCGCTCAGATCTTCGCGGATGAAAATGTCCGGTCGCTGACTGAACAAGAAACCTCCTCCAGGTGCCAAGTGTTTCATCGGCTCTCTCCTCCTTTGAGTCATGGTATGATAGAGGTACTAGACGTCGCAATCTCCTCAGCCGTGTAGAGCGCCTCGAGGAGCTTCTGATACTTCTGGTACACCGCTCTTCTGCGTATCTTCATCGTCGGGGTCATCAAACTGTTCTCAACTGTGAATGGTTCGGGAACCACGAGAAAAGCCTTGATCTGCTCAAAGCGATTGAGCTGTTGGTTGAGACGTTCGACCTCGGTCTGAATAACCTTTTGAACTCTCGTATCGAGATGCCAGTCAGGTAATGTTCCGAGATTGCAACCTAGCCGTTCTGAGAGACGCAGTACATTGGGTACAATCATTCCCGTCAAATATTTATGCCGATCGCCAAAGCACAAGAATTGTTCGATCAATGGCGAACGACTCATCACTTGTTCGACATTCTGAGGTGCAATATTCTTACCCTGAGAAGTGATAATGAGGTCCTTTTTCCGGTCGGTGATGACCAGATTGCCATAGCAATCGAGCCGGCCGACATCTCCCGTGCGGAACCAAGCCCCATCGAAGGCTGAAGCAGTCGCCTCAGGATTGGCATAATATCCGAGGAACACGGTAGGACCGCAGAGCAGAATTTCCCCGTCACTGTCGAAACGGCAGGTGATCGAGCGTAGGGGTTTCCCAACTGTTCCTACCCTCACCTCTCCGAAGCGAGTACCATGAGAGAGTGCACTGACCTCGGTCAAACCATAACCTTCCAGCAAGGTCAACCCGCAGGCAGCAAAGAAACGATGTACAACAGGAGGGAAGGGGGCTCCACCAAGTATTGCGAAGCGAAACCGGGACCCGAAACGAGATCGAATGGTACGATAGACCAAGCGGTCGGCGAGGGCCAACTGGACCTGTTCATTCAACCGTAGACGCTCTCCTGTTTCTTTTTTCTCTTCGGTGCGAAGTCCGAGGTGCTTTGCCCAGGAGAAAATAGCTCGCTGGAGCCGAGATTTGCACCGTATCTGGTCATGAATCTTCTCGTAGACCTTTTCAAATACTCGCGGTACCGCCACCAGAATGCTGGGTTCAATCTCGAGGAGTTCCGTCGCCAAAGCCTCGAGTGCAGAGGCAAAATGGACCCTCAAGTCGTGAAATAGGCCAGCATACACCTCGCTACGCGCTATCATGTGAGCGAGCGGCAGGTAAGTCAGGAGAGAGAGTGGTTCATCTCCACGTTCAATCTGATCGAACCACTCGATCAATCCTTCTTGCTCGGCCAACAGGTTTCCATGGGTGAGCATGGCCCCCTTGGGAGGGCCGGTGGTTCCTGAGGTATAAACGATGGTAGCTAGATCCTCTCGCTTCGATACTTCCCCCGGGAAAGGGTTTGAGTTCTCGTGAGTTTCGCCGATGAGCGTTCCGATAGTGTTGAAGGTAAGCACTGCACGCAGGGAGGGCATACCTCCGGCGCGACGGGCTGCCTCGACCTCGACAAGGTGTTCTTGGCTTTGGAGGCAGAGGATCCGAGCACGGCTGTTGTCGATGATATACGCAATGTCCTCAAGCCGCAGATTGGGATAAATCGGCACGCTCACACCAGCAACAGCATACACCGCCAGGTCGCACAAGGCCCAGCACTGGCAAGTCTGACCGAGGATGGCACAGCGTTCACCTGGTTCGAGCCCTCGTTCGCGTAGGAACCGACCGAGATGCTGCACCTGCCGCAACAGGGTAGCGTTATCGGTTCCCATCCAAACGCCTGCTTTTTTTTCGCTGAAGCGGATGGCTTTCGGCGTTCGTTCCGCACCCCGAACTAGCAGGTGGTAGATGTTGCTTATTTCATTCATCGCAGCGGCCTGAAGAACGCCATGAACTTGAGCATGATACCAACGTTGCTGACCTTGATCTTGCCCATCATAAAGGCCATTTGTGGGTTGAGCGTTCCCTTCTCGATCCCGAGGAAGGTCTCGTCGCTTGCCTCCACCAGACAATCGGTGGTCCCCTCAAGTCCCTCGGATATTGTGAGTTCACTGTGTTTGACCACGGCCGTGTACTGTCCACCGGAGGTTCCGGTGAGCTTGAAATGCACCGTTCCATTGAAGCCACCTGCTTTATCTGGGAGGAACCGAGCCGGATAGGTGGCAACGAGTTGAGCACAGGTGCAAACAGAGGCAGCCTCAAGAGCGGGATTCTCGGAGGAAACCTGGCTTCCCCCTGCTTCCATCGTTTGCTTCTTCGAGAACGATGCCTCTTCTTCTGGTTGGTCGTCCGCTGGAGAGAAGGTTGAGAAGTCCATTCCATCGATCACGATTTTCCCAAGGATTTCGCGCATGATCTCAGAGGTCCCCCCCCCGATGGTACCGATGCGTGTATCGCGATACATCCTTGCCACCGGATACTCTTCCATGACGCCATAACCACCATGCATCTGTACGCATTCGTTGGCTGTCTTCACGGCCAACTCCGTGGCCAACAACTTAGCCATGGTGATTTCCTTTACCAGGTAGTCCCCACGGTCATAGCCCCAAGAACATTGATAGGTCAGGGCTCTAACAGCCTCGAGTTCGCTATAGAGATCTGCCAATCGATGTCGTAGAACCTGGAACTTGCTGATGGGCCTGCCGAAGGCCTCTCGAGAAGCCATATACTCGAGGGTCTTTGACAGCATCAGGTCGATACCTGCCATAGACGTGATAGCGGCAATCAGGCGTTCTAATTGGAAATTGTTCATAATATAATAAAAACCCTTGCCTTCCTGTCCGAGAAGGTTGGTCCGGGGAACTCGCATGTCTTCAAAGGCCAACTCGGCCGTGTCGGAACTCCACCAACCCAACTTGTCCAATTTCCTCGCTACTCTGAAGCCCGAGGTAGTGGTATCTACCACAAGGAGAGAGATACCCATAAAACCACCATCTTGGCTCGTACGCACCGCCATGGTCACAAAATCGGCGTTGCAACCATTCGTTATGAAGGTTTTCGAGCCATTGACGATATAGTACTCTCCCTCAAGGCGCGCGGAGGTGCGAATCGCTGCGACATCACTCCCTGCATTCGGTTCGGTGATGGCAAGAGCACCGATTTTCTTCCCCTGGATGGCCGGGAGGAGAAACTCATCCTTTATGTATTGAGATCCAAGATGCATGATCGGCGGGGTAGCCATATAGGATTGAACACCGACTGCTGCCATCAAACCGGAAACCTGACAACGCACTAATTCCTCGAAAAACACCACGCTGTAGAAGAAATCGAGTCCACTGCCCCCAAGTTCCTCGGAATAATTGATACCTAGATAGCCCATCTCGCCAAGACGAGCGAATATCCGTTTTGGTATTCGCCGTTCCTTTTCCCATTCTTCCGCTTGAGGCGTCAATTCACCTTCAACGAATTTCCTGACCGATTGTCTGAAGGCTTCGTGATCGTCATTGAAATACGGCGTTTTCATTGCCACTCCTTACTTCTCTTGTTATTTCCATCATACTCATTGTATTTAGAGATGATTATTCCGCGCTGTAGTACGGGCTCTCCTCGTTGGTTCACCACCTGAAAACGTAGTTTTGGACCACTAGACTTCTCACAGAACAACCTCAGGATATCTCCGGGGTATACAGGATAACTGAACCTCGTGAAAATACTGTTCAAACGATTCAAGCCAGAGCCTAGTACAGCTTGGTTCAGTGCTTCAAGGGTTCGGGCTAGGGTACAGAGCCCGTGTACGATAGGAGCGGAGAATCCGAATCGCCTGGCGACTTTATGGTCAAAATGGACGGGATTATAGTCTCCAGAGGCCTCGGCATAGTGTCGAGGCTGATCTATCGGGACTGTCCACCTTGCACACTGGATTTGCCCATGGGCCTCGAAAAGGTCAGTGTTCACGGGTACTATGGTCGAATGATCGTCCGAAACACTATGGAGAACCGATGGTTTGATGCAAAAACTGCTTGCATGTTCCAAAAATACGAGCCCTTTTACCCGCACAACACCCGAGACGCGAAGGAGGAGTAATGTCCCTCTCTTTTTTACATTTTCTACCGTACACGTCAGCTCGTACTCATCACCGATACGCGGTAGGGACGAAATATGGAGTTCCTGTTCAAGATGGATAACCGCCGTAGTGCAATCTCCCCATCGCAGGCATTCGAGGTTTCCCTTCAAGAACTTCCATAATGCACGTACAGTAAAGAAGGGAGGTACCATCTCGTCCCCAGGAATATCATCTTCTCCTGGAATTGCAATAGCATCACGATAGCATTGTACCGAGAGGGAATCGATACATTGCTGATCGAGAATCGTTTCCTGTCGAGACCTTACACCCTTATCTTGTAGATCCCTCGCCCCCTCTACCTTCCTAGTACTCATACCTCACTTGCCTCTCAATAGCTTCACGAGCGAGGCAAGGACCAGACTCACCAATAGACAGGTCGCCAAGGGCAGGTGATAAATCGTGCGCCCAGCGGTGAAGGTAATATCTCCGGGAAGTTTGCCGATAAAAGGCATATATGGTCGCAACCATACAAATAATGCAAGAAGCACGCCGACCAATAGTAGGAAAAAGAGAGTACGACCTAACCAGCCTGACACCTTCATCCTCCCCTTAGGAATCTACCCGAGAACACTGTCTTCCGACAAGACCGATGAAACGTCAACACTACCGCTAATTTTTGTGTACGTTCTAGTCGGAGTACTTCGCGGCCTAGCTCTACTTGGCATAGGGCATGGTCGAGCGGTCTCGAGCACCGACCCTAGAGATCTAGCCAATTTTCCAAGACAATGCAATGGAATTCTACGAGGGGTTCTTCTCCTCGACCTACGCTTCAAGGGAAATCAATCTCGAACGGTGTTCGGTGTCAATTTATTTGTACAATTCATGAATTTACAGAGCTAGCAGAGGGGGCTTCAAGGCAGCACATCTCGAGGTGCTTAGTGTACGACAATATCAGAAGTCGTTGTTCGAAATACATTACTCGCCAATGACAATCCATCGTCATTGGAAGACTCAAGAGCAAGATGACTACGTAAACAATCAAGGAGTACTCCATCGAGCGGTTTTAAATAAAAGGTATAGATCCCTTCTCGGAGGAATTGGGCCACCTCGGTCTTCTCAAGATATTCTTTGAATACTATAATTTGCGCATGAGGATGACGATCTCGCACGAAACGTAACTCCGCCCAATCATCCCAGGCATCGGCATCGATCAAAATCAAGACAGTACCATAATCCGGTACGCTGAGGAGTAAGCGCTCGGCATCGCGACCAAGAAATACCCGCTCAAGTCCAAGACGTCGCAAGGCAGATTCGAACACAAGTAATTCGACCTGGTCCTGTCCGAGACAAAATACCCCTCGACCCCAATCGATCGACATGGCCATATTCTCCCTTCAAGCAGGTGGAGCATGGCCGAAATACACAACCCGTGCCAATTGTTAACATATCATTATTACTGCAATGCTGCCTCAAGGGTGTCAATTCCCCAACGTTCTCGGTCAGATCCGCCTTCGCCTATGGTTCAACGCTGATCCAGGCAACGATGGAAGCGCAAGGAGTAGCAGGAACGGTAGGTCCCGAATTGCTCGCTCCGGACGTTGAAGAGGTCCCGACATATTTCGAGTATTGCATGTTCATCCAACTCTGTACAACGCCAATGAACCTCCTTACAGGATGAAACCGCTTCACTTTCGGTGTTATAACAACTGGATTCCATCTTTGGGGTATCCTTTCGGCAGACCGTGAACGTGTCATGGTAACAATACTCACGCCGAACCGAGGCATACGTAGTACCTCGAGATTCGACCTCTTCGACATCCTCGCACTGCGCAAGGATCTGCAACTCCGGAAGACTGGTGCAATTCCAATGGAGATCCCGACAATGCAAACGAGCCTGACTGGGGTCTGGAAAACAATGTCGGTGGTAATCGAGGAAAGCGAAGGACGAGCCCGACGAGAGCAAGAAAATGAGAACCAAAAGCATTGCCGGATGCATTGGGACCTCCGTGCATGACAATACGACGTATTGCAAAGATAAGACCACGTTTATCTTAATTATTACTTTGTGTTATTAAGCAAATGTATCCCCTAGATGGTGACGATAATCGGGGTCGGCGTCGAAGTGGCGCCACCGTCAAATTTGCAAACCCTCGGCTGTTTCCAACTCACGCTGCCAGGCTTGGGCGACGGAGAGGACCTTGCGCGGGCACGCTCCGAAAGAACCGTGATTGAGATAGGTCCACGACGGATCCAAGAAGAATAGACGGCGAAGCTCCCGCGGGGTTGGCAACCTGCTTCGAGCAGGTTTCATCGCCACTTCATCCCATGACATTTGAAACAGGAGGGTTCCTCATGTTCTCCTCCCTTCAGGTCCCCGCCATGACAGGGAGTGCAGCGTCTGCTCGCTCGGCGAGGTTCCCTGGCATGTGCGACGCCCTCTAAACGCAGGTCGTGTTTTTCGGACCAATGGTTGCCGTGACAGTCGAAACAAGCGGGCTGCCCCCCTTCACCGCCCTCCAAATCCTTGCCATGACAGCTGCTGCAGCGTTCTGCCGGGGTCGAGAAACCCTCGGCGTGCCGAACCGCGCCGAGTTCTTGATCATGCGCCGGCTCTTCCGGGAAGCCATCCTGCATGCCATCTTCCCAGACAGCCTGATGACAGGAATAGCAGGAAGGTTCGCGGTGAACCCCCCCTTTGAGATCGCGCCCATGGCATTTGACACAGGTCAACACCGTAACGGTGAGCCCACGTTGGTGACCGACATTTCCGCGCATGAGATCGTGATCGACCGGAGGATCCACGGACACATCCTGTATACTCGGATCCTCTGACGCCTCATTTGTAGTCCCATTCCAGAGTATCCCGTGACACCACTGGCAGGACGTACCCTTCCCCTCAACTCCGAGGAGATCCGCACCGTGGCAACTGGTACAGGAAAGATCCGGCTGCTGGGCATCTGGATGATGGCCCACGTCACCGAAGAGAAGATCATGATCGTCCTGAGGATCTGAGGAAACATCGAGATCACCCGTTTTCCAAACCTCGGCGTGACAGGTGGTACAGGAAGGGATAGCATGGGGACCACCCTCGAGAACTTCCCCGTGGCACCCACCGCAATGTTCAAGGGGCTTGCCATAACCTGGCGCATGCCGTGCATCACCAAGGAGTACTTCGTGTCCTGCCAATTCGCTGCTCACCGGGTTGACAGGCAGATCGGCGGAGGGGTCTCCTTCAACCTCGACAGTAGCAGTCTGCGTATCCTTGCTGACGTCACCATTCTCGATGACCTCACCAAGATCATTACTTTCGTCGGCCAACTCGGTAGTTACCGTTGAATCAGTATCAACACATTGTAATAATACAACAACAAGAAAGAACAAGAGTGGACCTGTTCGCATCGGGAGCCTCCGGAGGATCAACCAATCAAAGCTACTCAGCAGCATACCTCCTGGTCCCTCGAAAGGCCAGGTCCGACTGGCAACCTGACTTCATGGGTTTCATTACCCCAGCGCATCTTGACGTCGGCAAGGTCTTCTGCTAGAGAGTGTCCAGCTTCCCGACGGATACGAGGTTCCTATGGTGAATATCGAGCTGTGCAAGGAGCAGAACTGCAACGATGCGCAGATCGTCGCCGGCTATTGTCGGCTTCACTACATCAAGAATTGGCGGCAACTCAAGACCAAAGAGGCGAAGGTCCACGACCTTACGCTCGATGACTACCTCAAACAGGTCCTCGCTCCGCAACTCCACCAGCAAGAGCTCGAACGTCATGCTGGTCAACACCAAGAAGCCTGGACTACCGCGGATTCCGGGAGATCTCAGGTCTCCACCGACCTCGAGGATATCTTCTCCAACGAGGAAGAGCTCGACAGTTTTCTCGATGAGGTCACCCTGGCAGAGGACGACTGAACGCCTCCAAGGAGCAAGATATTTCCAGTTCGATTGCGTTCTCGGAGCCCCATGGTCAATACTAAGCTCGCTACTTCCTCGATCATGTTGGTCGACCGTACCCCGAAGATGCGGGTCATCCTCTCCTCTGGCCTGACCAAAGAGGGCATTAAACTGCTCGTGGCCGACAACTTGGCCCAAGTGTTCAGCACACTCCTTGAACGGCGGTCCGAATTACTCATCATTACCTCCGAGGTTCTCACCAGTGCCGAACCCTCCCAACTGAAACGCCTTTCCGAACTGAAATTACGACTGTTCATACTCTCACCCAAAGGTACGGTCTTCGACCTACCTCAACCACTGCAACCCAGCGTATTCAAATACATCCGTGTCCCCTTTAATTATTCCATCCTCATCATGGTCATCAAAGATTTTCTCTTGGAGGAAAATCCTGTACCACTCATCAACAAAATAGAACAATCCGAAGCGCAGGACTCCGAACAGCCAACCTCGTCGTTACCAGCACCGAACGTGCAGAAGGGGCAGGATCCCACTCTCCACCCGGGGACTCGTATCGAGGAGGCCACGAACATCCAAGCAGGCCTGATCGACCCGATGGACCAAGAATACGGGCCGTTGATGAAAATCATCCTACTCAAGCTCAAGACCTCGGAAGTCAAACTACCGAGCATGCCGAGCATCCTGGTCGAATTCGACCGGCTGATCCACAACCCCGAGTTCGTGATGACCGACCTGGTCCAACTCGTAGAGAAAGACCCCACGGTTTCAGCCAAGATCTTGGCCACGGGAATGAATTTTCTGGGTAGCGTGAAGCCGCCCAATGTCTCCCTCCAGCATACTATCGTCAAATTGGGCGTAGTCCGGCTCAAGAACCTCGTCCATACCATCCTCTTGCAGCAGGAGTTCATCGTCCGTGAACAGGAGTTGTCCGAGGTCAAAGTCCGGTTGTGGAAGCACTCCCTGTGTACCGCCAACGCTATGCGTATTCTGGCCTTGGCCAAGAATGACCCGGCGGCCGACAGTTTCTACCTGGTGGGGTTATTCCACAACCTCGGTCGATTGTTCCTGCTGGAAATCCTCGACAAACTCTCCAAGCATGTAGCGTTCCGCAAACTCAAGCTCCAGGAGAAGATCGATCTCATCAACCACTTCCAGCGTCACTTCACTCAAGCCATTCTGACCAGTTGGCGCGTCCCGGGTTCCATTGTGAAATCCATACTCCTCCCCTCCGGTCCTTCCGCGGAACCGGATCATGGACACGACTATCTCGATTTCTGTCGACACCTCGCCGATTATCTCGGATATGCGCTCACTCCAGAATGTCGCTACGACATCCTCTCCCTCCCTATGCGACACAATCTCGCGGTGAGCCGTGACGAACTGGGCAGGACCCTGGTTGACCTGACCACCTTCATGAGCACCATAGAGCGCTCGCTCTGACCCACGGTAACCCTTTGTCGTCTTCATGGAGACAAAAGCCATGGCCGAATATATTGTGGTGCGCAACGCCCGCGAACACAATCTGAAGGGGGTGACCGTTGCCCTGCCCCGCAACCGCTTCGTGGTCATCACTGGCTTGAGCGGTTCCGGCAAGTCCTCCCTGGCTTTCGATACCATTTTTGCAGAAGGTCAGCGAAGATACGTAGAATCCCTCTCCACCTATGCCAGGCAATTCCTCGAGCAGATGGAGAAACCGGACGTAGAGAGCATCGAGGGGCTTTCACCTGCGATCTCGATTGAGCAACGCTCGGCAAGCCGCAATCCGCGTTCCACGGTCGGCACAACAACCGAGATCTATGACTACCTGCGCGTACTCTACGCGAGGATTGGCCAGCCCCATTGCCATCGCTGCGGTTTAGCCATTAGTAGCCAAACCGTCCAACAAATGGCCGAACGACTCCAGACCTTGCCTGAACAGACCAAAATCGCGATCCTAGCACCAATCGTCCGTGGCCGTAAGGGCGAATACCAGCGAGAGTTCGATCAACTGCGTAAAGATGGTTTTGTCAGGGTCAAGGTCGATGGACAGGTCATCGATCTGGCAGAAGACATCGTCATCAACAAGAACCAACAGCACAACATCGATGTTTTTATCGATCGTCTGATCATCAAAGACGGCATACGCAATCGTCTCATCGACAGCCTAGAAACCACGCTCAAGATCGGCAAAGGACTGGTCAAGGTCGAACACCAGCAACCCGGTGCGCCCGACGGGGAATTACTCTTCAGCGAACGTTTCGCCTGTGTCGATTGCGGGGTCAGCTATCCCGAAATCTCACCACGGATGTTCTCCTTCAATAATCCGCACGGCGCCTGTGAGGACTGCGGCGGTTTGGGAACCAAGATGTACTTCGATCCCGTACTTATCGTTCCCGTGCCCGAACTATCCTTACTCGGCGGTGCGGTCAAACCCTATGCAAAATCCTCCAGCCTCTATTTCTTGCAATCCCTTCATGCTCTTGCAAAAGAATATGATTTTAGCCTACTTACCCCCTTCTCCAAGCTACAGGAGGAGATACGACAAGTCATTCTCTATGGTTCGGGAGAACGAGAACTGACTTTCCAGTTCAAGAAAGACAGCATGACCCATACCGTGCGACGATCCTTCGAAGGGGTCGTCAACAACCTCGAACGCCGTTATCGAGAAACCGAATCCGACTTCATCCGTCAAGAACTCGAAGCCTACATGAGCGTGCAGACCTGCCCACGCTGCGAAGGAAGGCGCTTACGTCAAGAGAGTCTCCATGTGAGACTCGGGGATCTCGACATCAGCCGTCTGACCGACCTCTCGGTAGAGACCTTGCTCGTTTTCCTTGCAGACCTTCGACTCGACGGTCGCCAGCGGCAAATCGCCGCTCCCTTGCTCAAAGAGGTTGAAGCCCGTTTGTTTTTCCTTCGTGACGTGGGTTTGGGTTATCTGACCCTCTCCCGTTCCGCAGCTTCTCTCTCCGGAGGAGAGGCCCAACGCATCCGGTTGGCCACGCAAATTGGCAGCCAACTCGTCGGTGTATTGTACATCCTCGATGAACCCTCGATCGGTTTGCACCAGAGGGACAACGCAAAACTCATCGCCACCTTGCACCGTCTACGCGATCTCGGCAATACCGTGATCGTGGTCGAACACGATCGGGAAACCATCGAAGCTGCAGATTTTCTCGTCGACATGGGACCCGGCGCCGGGGTCGCCGGCGGCGAAGTCGTGTACGCAGGTCCCCTCGAGGGCATCCAGCAGTGCGAAGCATCACTGACCGGGGCTTACCTCAGCGGCCGACGTGCTATTGAAGTGCCGACCAAGCGCCGTCCCATCGGTGAACGAACTGTCAAAATTCTCGGAGCCAGAGGCCACAACTTGCAGGATCTCGACGTGAGCCTTCCGCTCGGGGTGCTCACCTGCGTTACCGGGGTCTCGGGTTCCGGCAAGAGTTCCTTGGTCAATGAAACCCTGGCGCGTCACTTCCAACGCACCCTCTACAAGGCCAAGACCGAACCCCTCCCCTTCCGCGCCATTCTGGGTGATCGAGAAATCGACAAGATCATCGTCATCGATCAATCCCCGATCGGCAGGACTCCCCGCTCAAACCCGGCCACCTACACCGGAGTTTTCAACGACATCAGAGAACTGTTCACTCAATTACCCGAATCCAAGATTCGCGGATATAAACCCGGGCGCTATTCCTTCAACGTCAAAGGTGGTCGCTGCGAAGCCTGTAGCGGAGACGGGCAGATCAAAATCGAGATGCACTTTTTACCCGATATGTACGTCACATGTGAACTCTGTGATGGAAAACGATATAATCGGGAGACCCTGGAAATCAACTTCAAGGGCAAAAATATCGCAGAAGTTCTTGCCATGACCGTGGCCGAGGCTTCTACCTTCCTTGGGGCCATCCCCAAGATCAAGTCCAAATTAGACACCTTGATGGAGGTCGGTCTCTCCTATCTGCAACTCGGCCAGAGTGCCACCACTCTCTCCGGCGGCGAGGCTCAGCGCATCAAACTCTCGCGCGAACTGACCAAGAGAGCCACGGGCAAAACTCTGTACATCCTGGACGAACCCACAACCGGCTTGCACTTCGAGGATGTACGACACCTGCTTGCCGTCCTTCACCGCCTTACCGATAACGGCAATACCATTGTTGTCATCGAACACAACCTCGATGTCATCAAGAACGCTGATCATATCATCGATCTAGGTCCCGAGGGAGGCACGGGTGGTGGCAAACTCCTGGCCTGCGGCACTCCTGAAGAGGTGGCGACAGTGGAAGGATCCTATACAGGCCAATACCTGCGCAGGGTACTTCATTGAGGATCGCGATCCCGTTTTTCCATATCAGGGGGGGCCTCGTCGTTCTTTTTTGAATCAGGGGAATCCTCTTCTTCCCTCAGGCCGAGGCGAAAATTGCGGATACCTTCTGCGAGACCTCTACCAAGTTGTGGCAGCTTGCGCCCGCCAAAGAGAATCACGACAATCGCCAAAATGACGACGATCTCTGTAGTGCCAAGTCCGAACATGGTGGGTAACCCCATTGCACGGCATCTTCTCTCGCATAGCATAGCCCGAACCGACCTGTCCATGTCCTAACCCATTTCCAGAGGAAGGGCTAGAGGACGAAGGACGATGGCGTTGCCATTTCAAGCATCCCCGTCTATGCTCGCGAAGTCGACAAGATCCTATCGAAGTCGGCACCTGCGCGAGGAGGTTACCATGGCAGCTCAGCTAACACAGCACCGCCACAGCGCTCTTCTGGTCGCGACTCTGGGTTTGTGCTTGTGGACAGTACCTACTCTCTCCCTCGACACAGCGGCTTTGAACACAGAGATCGCCCATTTGACCAAACTCTACACCAAATATCACTACCGGGTTCTCTTTGATCTCGAGAGTGAAGCGGGCACAACGACGCAGGAGGGCTTCCTCTCCATGCGCGATGTGCTGCATTGCGATCACACCAACCTGCAATCAATCACCTCCTGCGATCGCAACACGGTTATTGGGTGTCTTTGCTTGATTCTTGACCAGCCCTCCTCGATGACCCCGGCCCTGTTCACTCAGCTCGTCAAGAACGTGAGAAGTTCAGACTTTGTAAGCACCGTTCGCGGGACCACGACCTTTCACCCCACCTACAGGACCTCTTCGGGGCAACTCCAGCGAGTCGCAGAGGTCCGAGTACTGCCGAACAGTATGCGCGATGCTCTGCAAGCCCTGAATGGTTTTGCCCAACGTCTCGATCACCTCGGCAAGCATTTTCAACTC
>Ga0156395_1046_pt1 | contig 17407 bp, 13 predicted proteins | sample RifOxyA3_FD_108039 | JGI IMG/M metagenome (GOLD analysis project Ga0156395, IMG submission 108039) | Deltaproteobacteria bacterium RIFOXYA12_FULL_61_11 | reverse complement strand
TCCAGTTGCCGACCGTCGAACCCTTGCCCGTGACGAGGGTCGCCAGGGCAGTCGGGTAGCCGTTATCGGACAGCACCTTCGAGATCAATCGGGTGCACGCGATGGCGCAGAGCGGGGTCTCTGAGGAGGGCTTCCAGACGCAGCTATCGCCGCAGATCAAGGCCAGCGAGGTGTTCCAGGCCCATACCGCGACGGGAAAATTGAAGGCGGTGATGATGCCGACGTTGCCCAGGGGGTGCCATTGCTCGAACATGCGATGACGTTGCCGTTCACTGTGCGTCTGGACCCCGTACAGCATCCTCGACTGTCCACAGGCCATGTCCATGATGTCTATCATTTCCTGGACTTCGCCCAAACCTTCCTGCAACGATTTCCCCATTTCGAGGGTAACCAGCCTCCCGAGCAGATCCTTGTGCTTGCGCAAGGTCTCGCCGAGTTGCCGGACGACCTCGCCGCGTTTGGGTGCGGGTACTTCCCGCCAAACGACCTGGGCGGCCGAAGCGGCGGTGAGCACGTTCTGGTACTCTTCGGCCGTGGTGGTGCGAAGGGTCGCCAACACGCTGCCGTCGATCGGGCTGATCGACCTGAGGAGTTCTCCCCGACCGGTCCAGGAGGTACCGTCGTAGGTGCCATCGAGGTCCTGGCCGAGAGCAAAGGCCTCGCGGACGGGTTGCATCTCTTTCTCAAGCATGATCGAACCTCCATGCAGGGTGGTGTACTTCAACAGGTACGGAGCGTTCAACGCTCGCTCATATGGGGATAGTCCACGGCGACCGGGGGCAGGAAATTCTCTTTGATGGTGCGAGGACTGGCCCAACGCAGCAAATTGAGCATGGACCCAGCCTTGTCGTTAGTGCCTGATTTTCGGGCACCGCCGAAGGGTTGCATACCGACCACGGCCCCGGTCGGTTTATCGTTGATGTAGAAATTGCCGGCGGCATGGCGCAGACGATCGGTCAGACGCACGATGGTCGCACGATCGTTACAGAAGATGGCTCCGGTGAGGGCATAGTTCGAAGTCGTGTCGCACAGGGTAAGGGTTTCCTCGAGTTGGTCGTCCGGATACACGAAGACCGTCAGCACCGGCCCGAAGATCTCTTCCTCCATGGTCTTGAAACGAGGGTTCGTGGTCACTATCACGGTCGGTTGGATGAACCACCCCTTGCTCTTGTCATAGCTGCCCCCGACCAGGATCTTCGCGTCGGTCGAGTTCTTCGCATAATCTATATAGGAAGTGATGCTCTTGAAAGCCGCCTCGTCGATGACCGCGCCGAGGAAACAGCGAAAATCCTCGCAGACATCCCCCATGTTGAGCCCCTTCACCGCCTCGCCCAAACGACCGCCCAAGGTTTTCCACACCGAGACGGGAACATACATCCGGCTCGCCGCCGAACATTTTTGGCCTTGGTACTCGAAGGCTCCACGGACCGCCGCCGCGAGCAGAGCATCCTGGTCGCAATCGGGATGGGCGAAGATGAAGTCCTTACCCCCGGTCTCACCAACCAGTCGTGGGTATACGTGGTAGATGTCGAGGTGTTCGCCGATGGTCCGCCAGATCGAGTTGAAGGTACCGGTCGAACCGGTGAAATGGATACCGGCGAGGTGTTTGTTGGAGAGCACCACCGAACCCATCTCCCTGCCGCTGCAGGGGATCATATTGATCACACCCTTGGGCAAGCCTGCCGCTTGGAGCACTTTCATGATCACTTGCGCCGAGAGTACCGCGCTGGAAGCCGGTTTCCAGAGCACCACGTTGCCCATCATCGCCGGTGCGGTCGGGAGATTGCCTCCGATGCTGGAGAAATTGAAGGGTGTGATCGCCAGGACGAAACCCTCGAGAGCGCGGTGCTCCATCCAATCGAGGAAACCCTTCCCGGAGGAAGGTTGCTGGGCATAGATCTGCCCCATGAAGTGGATATTGAAGTTCCAGAAATCGATCAATTCGCAGGCACTGTCGATCTCGGCTTGCATCGGGCTCTTGGATTGCCCGAGCATGGTCGCCGCGTTGGCTTGCTGCCGCATCGGACCGGCCAGGAGGGCCGCAGCCTTGGCGAAGATGCGGGCACGGTCCTGCCAGGGCATCGCTTCCCAGGCTGGCTTCGCGGCCATTGCAGCCTCTATCGCTTGTCCGATGTGCTCGGGTCCTGCCTCGTGGTAAACCCCCAGGTCAAGAGAGTGATCGTGCGGACAACGCAGCTTCTTGGTCTTGCCCGTACATACCGGTTCTCCTCCGATGAACAAGGGTATGTCCTGGGGGTGTTGCCGGAATTCGCGCAGCGCGTTCTTCAACTCCGTTCGCTCGGCCGAACCCGGGGCATACTGCAAGATGGGTTCATTCTTGGGTTCCGGGAAGGTGAAGTGCAGGTTGTGCATGAGTCTCTCCTGAGAAGTTGAGATCCACCTCCGCGTTACCAGGGGTCAAGGGGGCTGTCAATCGCGATATCCGGGACGAGGCATGCTTTCAGTCTTGGGTGGTTCGAGGGGTCCTGTCACCTCTCGCCCCCCCCACCATGCTCATCCTTGCGCGTGGCGGGGAACCCCCGTCGGTGCCACCCCGTCGAGGTAAAGTCACCTCAGGGCACTACACCCAAGACTGTTTCCTGGCTCTTGACTGAAGGGATACCTAACAGGTCTCAGCGTTGGGCCAAGTCTTGCTCTAGTCCGATCAGGTTGTGGCAGGAGGGGTCGTAGACTTCGGTACGTCCGATCGTGGAGAGACAGGCCAGCGCTTCTTCATCGGCCGCCACGACCTCGGTGTACACGGTGATCCGGCGGCAGAGCAATTGGAAGGAATGAATGGTCGGGAGCCGAGAGTTGAGGAAACAAGCACCCCCCATGGCTCCAAGGGTCACCCCTCCCGCGCAGAGCAAACCTCCGATGCCCCCGAGGGGGAGCGTGACCAGGGCAGCAAGACCGCACCCGGCCAATGCACCGACCGCTGCTCCTCCGGCACCCGCAAGGACCCAATCGCCGAAACTGTTGTCGTCGTCCCAGTTGGCCCGGATCCCGACGGCGACGAAGTTCTGAGGACACTGCGCGTCCTCGAGGGTATCCTCACCGAGGTTCAAGCCGACCCGCTCGCATAGGCTCCCGATACCCTCATCTCCCATGAGTACCCCGTCCCGCTCGTCCTGGAAGAGTTCGGGAAAGGTCTGCGCGATGTCGTCGGAGAGCCGCCCGCAATGCAAACGCAATTTTTGCAGATTGGCACCGTCATTCCCAGCGACCTCGGCGTCGAAGGCCGTGACGAACTCGCTGCTGCGTCCCCCGACATTGCACGAAAAGTTGAGTTGGTTGGCCCCCTGGAGGCTATCGCCGATGCGCTCGAGAATGCCGGTACCATCGCACGCTCCCCCATAACCCAGTTCGAGTTCGTGATGGCCGCTGACCACACCATTTGCCTCCAAACGAGCGCATTCGAGCGAATCGAAGCGTTCGATGTAACGGTGGAAACAGGATCGCAGCCCGGTCAAGACCTCCCCGGCCGGGCACATGGCCTGGTTGGCCGAGTTGCGAGCGCCGAGCGGACTGCCCGCGGTGCTGGAGCCGCTGGTGGTACCGCCGATGGCATAGGTGAAACGGCGCACCAAGGTGGTCGGCGTCGCCTCGCCGCCGGGGGCGGGAGGCTCTCCGGTATGGACCTCGCGGCAATCGATCAGGTCGCTGGTGCCGTTGGAGTCGCTGTCGTTGTTGTAATCGCTCGTACCGCACGCGTGTTCTTCCCAGGCAGCCAACCCATCACCGTCCTGGTCGGCGTTGGGATCGTCGCTCGCGGCAACGATCGAGGGCGGAGAGGAGGTCCCTGGGGTTTCGGCACCGGTACCGCCCATACCGGGGAAGGGATATTCTCCTTCCAGGCGTTGCTCGGCGTATTCCAGGTCCGAAAGCTCGGTACCGCTGGAATTGTCTTGCGTCGGGTCGGTGCCCAGACGTTCCTCGAGGGAATCCGGCACCCCATCGCGGTCAGTATCCTCGGCGCACTCCGAGGCATCGTCGAGCCCATCCGCATCACTGTCCTTGTGCAGGGGATCCGTGCCGCATTCCCACTCGCGCCAAGAGGGAAGCCCGTCGCCATCGGTGTCGGCATAGGGATCCGCCGCTCCACTGGCTTGACCGCCCGGAACAGCCCGCCAGATCCGAGCCGCCGCGTACTCCCGATCCGGGATACCCTCGGGGTTGGATCGATCCCGGGTCGGATCGGTGCCCACGAATTCCTCGAGGGAGTCGGGGGCTCCATCTCCATCCTGATCGCTGAGACATTCGAGACGATCGTCCTTGCCGTCGCCGTCGCTGTCCTTGTTCCGAGGATCAGTCCCACAGTACCACTCCCGCCAATTGGGCAGACCGTCACCGTCCTCATCGTGATAAGGCGAACCGCCGAAGCTGGAGGCTCCGACAAAGGGGGAGCCCAGAAGTACCCGGCCCTGGAGGAGGTCGAGGGCAAACTCGGCGTCGGGTAGGCCGAGGGGGTTGCTCGAAGCCTGCGTTGGATCGAGACCGAGGTATTCTTCGAGACTGTCGACCAGACCGTCACCATCTCGGTCCGCGGCGGCTTCGATTGCGTCGCTCTTGCCATCTCCATCGCTATCGCTGATCCGAGGATCGGTGCCACTCCCCCACTCCTGCCAGGCAGGTAGGCCATCGCCGTCTTCGTCGGAATACGGGTTTATACCGCCAAGGACCGAAGCCGGATAGGGAAGCTCGAAAGCCCGCCGCCCAGTCAAGATCTCGTCGGCATAGGCACGGTCCGTTCCCCCCCCAGGAGCGCTATGGTCTTTGGTCGGATCCAAGCCGAGAAAGGCTTCCAGGGAATCCGGCACCCCATCGCCATCGCCGTCCTTCCCGCACTCGACATTGTCGGCTTCTCCGTCACCATCGGTATCGCGCCGGACCGGGTCTGTGCCGCATTCCCATTCGCGCCAATAGGGCAAGCCATCTCCGTCGAGGTCGTGCCAGGGATCGAAACCAAGTTCCTCGGCGTCGAGCGGCCAGGAGGTCACCCCTCCGAGCACGCTGACGGCATAGGCCCTGTCGCTGAATCCACCTGGAGCACTGTGATCTTTGGCTGGATCCAAGCCCAAGGCTCGCTCGACATAATCCGGCACCCCGTCACCATCGCCGTCCCTCCACGGAGAAGCCGCACCCTCGAGCCCCCCTCCACCTGCCAGAACCGCATCGGCATAGGCGCGATCGGTCATTCCTCCGGGCGCGCTGCGGTCCTTGGTGGGATCGAGACCGAGGTATTCTTCAAGGGAATCGGTAACTCCATCGCCGTCGCTGTCCTTGCCGCATTCGGTCGCATCGTTCTGGCCGTCACCATCGCTATCCGCCCGGCGCTGATCCGTACCGCACTCCCATTCTCGCCAGGCAGGCAGACCGTCTCCATCGAGGTCGGCATAGGGGTCGAAACCAGGGCCTTGTTCCTGGGTTTGACCGGCGTATGGGTTGACGATGGGAACTTCGGCCTGGAGGACTCGGTCCACCAATTCTTGGTCCGGAATACCCTGATCGTTCCCGTCTTTGAGCGTAGGATTGGTCCCGACATGCTCTTCCTGGGAATCTCTGGCGCCATCCCCATCGGAATCGAGCTTGCATTCTTCGTGGTCCGACCGTCCATCGCCGTCGGTGTCGGCCTTGGTAGGATCGGTGCCGCACAGTTGTTCTTCGCTAGTCGTCAGACCATCCCCGTCCCCATCGTCCCAGGCATTCTGAGCAGGCTCCGGGGTGTACTTCGGCGGGTATTGCACCTTTGCCTGCGCGGTCGCGCTGCGCCGGGAAGAACCTTTGGTGCCCTTGCACGCGGTGAGTGCGATCAGGAGGAGACTCAGGACCATGGCGCACATGGCCCATCGGCTGAGACGCATGGAACCTCCGAGTTTTCGAGGCATAGGAACCCGTAGGATCGGGAGTCGGGCCCTCTTCTCCGGGTTGTCCCTAACGCACGAGACTCCTCAGGCGGTCGTCAATACGTGGTCGACGTGGTCGGATTGTAGACGGACTCTGATCCAATCACGTTGTGGCAGGCCGGATTGTATTCGACCTGTTGGCCGACTTCGTTGATGCATTGGAGTTGTTCAGCCGTGGCCTCGACGACTTCGGTATAGACGGTAATCCTCTTGCAGATGAGCTTGAAGTAGTGAATGGTGGCAAGGAGATCCGAGGCGAGACAGTTATTGGCGGAGGAATCGCTGTCCCAATTGAGCTTGAGGCCCACGGCAACGAAATTCTGAGGGCATTCTGCGGCTTCAACCGTCGAGGAGTCGTTGCCCCACCCGAAGGGATGGGTGATACCTTCGCACACGCTGCCCAGGCCCTCGTCGCCGAGCCAGAACCCGGTGCGTTCGTCCTGGAAGAGTTCGGGGAAGGTTTCGGCAATGTTGTCGGTGAGACGACCACAACGGAGGCGCAGTTTCATCAGGTTGGCCCCGTACTCGACTTCTCCGTCGAAGGCGGTGATGAAGTCATTGGCACTCCCGCCATCATTGCAGGAGAAGGGTACGTTCTGAGGACTTCCCTGGAAAAAGCTCTCCATGGCTCCCACCCCGTCACAGGAAGAACCCATATTGAGGTTCTTGCTGTAATGTCCGATGAGGGTTCCATCGTCCTTCAGGGTTGCGCATTCGATGGAAATGACCTTTTCGATATACTTGTGGAAACAGGTTTTCATGCCGGTGAGGATCTGATTCTCACCGCATAGGGCGGAATCGAGGTGATAGCTGCCGTCATCGGAATTGTAGTCTCCTAGGGGACGGCCGAGATCCTCGACTGAGCCCGAGGTCTCTCCGCCGATCGCGAAGGTGAATTGCCTGATGAGGTTCTGCGGGGGTTGTTCGGCGCCGGGGGGCGGATCCGTGACGAAGGCTTCGGTGCAGTCAATGAGGTCTGAAACCCCGTTGTTGTCACTGTCCCAGTTCTGGTCTGAGGTCCTGCAATCGGCTTCCTGCCAAGCCGGCAAGCCGTCGCCGTCATCATCGGCTTGGTCGCCGCCCGTGGTTCCGATCGGCGTTGTGGTCGCACCTCCTCCGAGAGGATCGTCGCCACCGGTGACGGCATAGGGGTTGACGGTTTCCACTTGGGGGAAAATGATGCCATCACAATAGGCTTTCTCGTCAGTGCCTTGGGGGTTGGAATTGGCGCGGGTCGGATCCGTGCCGCAGAACTCTTCTTGCGAGTCTTTCGAGCCGTCTTGGTCCGTGTCGGCGATGCATTCATCGTAGTCGTTCTTCCCGTCACCATCGGTATCCGCAACATCGGCCGAGGTGCCACATATCTTCTCCTGAGAGGTCGCCAACCCATCGCCATCGACATCGTCCCAGGAATTCTCGGGAGGGGTCTGGACATAGGTCGCAGACTGTTGCTTGGCCGCGGTCGTATCTACCAGCGGGGCACTACCCGGATTGCCTCGACGGGAGGTGTTACTCTTGCAAGATCCGACCAGGACGATCAGGACCAGGAGAAGAAACGACAGGGTAGGTCTAGCGTGCACGCGCATGTTTTCCCCTCTATGCTTGTAGCTCTTCTCTGCACGGCGGAGGGTGTTCCGCGTCGGCGTCCTTGCTGCAAGAGGCGAGCCCGGCTCGATCCTTCCCCCAATCCCTGGGGTTGCAAAGGATTTACGATGGTTAGCCTACTGTATCGGCCTGGAAAAGGCAAGATCTTGCGGACCTGGCTAGAAATTGCATCGACAGGACCTGGGAAATAATGCAGAGTGTTACAGTTAATTCTTTCGCTTGCAGTAGGATAGCGAATTATTGGAGGTAATTGATGGCGATGGAGTGGTCCGGTACGATACCTTGCTCCTCGAGTTTCTTGGCCAAACGGCCGCTGCGGGTGCGTAACCATGTCTCGTAGAGTCGGAGAACATCTTTGGCATCATGGAGCGAGCATTCCTCGCTGATCGTCGTGAGGAGATCGACCAGTAGTCTGAATTTTTCCGCTAATTCTTCGAACACCGCTCGGAATACCTCGGCCCTCCGGCTGAATCTCGCCAGGCCGGACAAACTGCTGAAAGCGTTGCAGCCCATGTGTATGTAGTAGTCAATATCGACCAATTCCCGTTTCAAACTATCCGCAAAGAACCCGGAGACGTAGAGGGAGCGATCCCCAAGATGCCTCAGCAATTGGATTCTCTGTTCGAGTTCGGACGCCATTGCTTTCGCGAAGACCAAAGCAAGGGGTGTCTCCGAGAGATCCATTCCGTCCAGAACCATCGGGCAAGAGGGAAATGCATGAGTTTTCAGAAGATTGGTAAGATAAAATTGAACCCCCTCGCTGATGTCAACATTTTGACTTTCCACAGCTCGGGCGAGCTGGGAATAAAAGAACTCGGAGACATCTGCCTGAACAAGAATTTTCGTATTATCATCGAGTTGATGCATGGTCACCTCCGTTTGGCACTCCAGCGTCCGACCAAAGCGGGCTCCGATTTGGCAAGAAACATGCCTCTTCTTCATACCACCCCTCCGCTCAACCGCCATGATTGTGCCTACTCGCCAGTATACCACGCGGAACTCTGGAAATGCAGGCCTGTGCCATACTACGCCTGCTCCCATCATTGCCTTTCCTTGGCGGCAGCTTCTTCGCCAATACCGTCGGGATAGTGACGGCTGCTGCCGTACAATTCCAGAGAAAGACCTGTTCACAGACTGGCAATCACAAGTATCACGATGATTTTTCACTACAATTCATTTCGCTTCGTTCCGGAGAACTAGGTTTCGCTTGATCTTCGAGCAGGGATTTCCTACAAGGAGGGCGGTTCGTTTGTACACCCGAGGGAGCTCCATGAACGTTCAGGGCATCCTACTACTGATCCTCCTGGTCGGAGCCGCAGCTTTCTTCGTGCGCCGAATGAAGGTGATCGTTCGCATCATCATGGGGGGGAAGCCGGACCAGCATCTCCTCCTCCCCAAAGAGGGGTTCCGCAATTTTTTCTCCCTGGTCGTCCTACAGAAGAAATTGCTCCAGGAACCCTTTGAGGGTTGGCTGCATGTCTTCATTTTCTATGGTTTCCTCGTCCTGAGCGTCGGCACCCTCGAAATGATCCTCATGATACTCGCCCCTGGCACTTCGTTCGCGTTCCTCGGTCCGCTCTATCATCTCTTTCTCACCTCGCAGGACCTTCTGTCCGCCCTCGTCACGTTCGCCGTGCTCCACGGCATCTACCGGCGCCTGATCCTCAAACCGGCAAGGCTCCAGGGGAGCAGAGAAGCGACGAAAGATGCCCTGTTGGTTCTCGGCATCATCCTCTTCCTCATGGTCACCCTGATCCTCATGAATGCAGCTCGGTTGCGCTGGGATGATCACTTCACCGGGTTCCTGCCCTTCGCCTGGTTGGTCAGCCAGCTCTTCTCCTGCTGCCAAGTCGAAACCCTTGAGGTGTTCGACCGGGTTAATCTCTGGTTGCACCTGCTCGGTATCTTCGGTTTCCTCATGTTCTTGCCCTATTCTAAGCATCTGCATCTGATCTTCGCCTTTCCCAACGTCTTCTTCGGTTTCGCAGGTCCGGTCGGCAAACTGGAAAAAATTGACCTCGAAGACGAGAACGCGGAGAAATTCGGCAAGAACACCCCCTCGGATTTTTCCCGAAAACAGCTCCTTGATGCCTTCACCTGCGTAGAATGCGGCCGCTGCCAAGCCGCATGTCCGGCCAATGCGACCGGCAAACCGCTCAGCCCAAAAAAGATCGTCAATGATCTCAAACATTACGCCCTGCATCTGGCGGACGATCCGGGCTACGGTGAGAAGGTCACCCTGATCGGGGACACCACTACCCATGACGAGCTGTGGTCCTGCACCACCTGCATGGCCTGCCATCAGGCCTGCCCCCTCGGGATCACACATATCGACAAGATCGTGGACCAGCGGCGCTATCTAACCCTGACAGAAACCAATTTTCCCAACGAGTTACGCCCCTTGTTCACCAACCTTGAGAACAACGCCAACCCATGGGGTTACGGGTCCTCGACCCGGGGTGACTGGGCGAAAGGACACGAGGTCAAGATTCTCTGCGAGAGCGAGAACAGCAGCTTCGACTGGCTCTATTTCGTCGGCTGCGCAGCCTCCTTCGACGAACGCAATAAGAAGATCGCCATCGCTCTTTCCAATGTGCTCAAGAAAGCGGGCATCAAGTTTGCCATCCTGGGGCCCGAGGAACAATGCAACGGAGAGAACGCCAGGCGCTTGGGCAATGAATACCTTGCTCAAACCTTGATCAACCAGAACCTCGAGACCTTCAACAGATATGGGGTGAAGAAGATCGTGACCTCGTGTCCGCATTGCTTCAACACCCTCAAGAACGAGTACCCCGATTTCGGTGGGAACTTTGAAGTCGTGCACTACCTCCAACTCGTGAACGATCTCGTGAAGGAAGGCCGTCTCACCATGCAGGGCGAAGTGTCCCGCGAGGTCGCCTACCATGATTCCTGTTACCTGGGTCGATACAACGGTATTCTTTCCCAGCCTCGCGAGCTCATAGCGGCAATACCAGGCCTGCGATTGCACGAGGCTGAACGCGCGGGCTTGTTCTCCTTCTGCTGCGGAGCCGGAGGAGGACGGATGTACCTCGAGGAGCACCACGGCACGAGGGTCAACCAGGAACGGGTCAGGCAACTCCAAGCCACTGGAGGTCAACTCGCCCTGACCTCCTGCCCCTTCTGTCAGACCATGTTCAAAGATGGCATCAACGAACTCGGTGTTACCCTCGAAACCCAGGACCTGATCGAGCTTATCGACCAAGTCAGCCGTTGAGGCAACCGGCGCAGGGCCTACCACCGAGCTTTTCCGAGTACACCCGGGAACGGGTCAACAACGCGAACCGCCTTCATCCCGCAGCCGCCGGACCATGAGCTCGGCAAGCCCCTGGCGCAAACTCTTGTTTTCGTGAAGTACCTGGAATACTTGCTCGACGATCGGCATCTCGATGCCTTCACGGTGCGCTAGGTCTCTCGCCGACCGGGTGGTTTGGACCCCCTCGGCGACCATGGTCATACTTGCGAGAATGTCGGAGAGGCTCTCTCCTTGACCGATACGGACACCTACCCCGCGATTGCGGCTGAGAGTGCCGGTACACGTGAGTATGAGGTCCCCCATCCCGGAGAGACCGGAAAAGGTCTCGGCCCTGGCACCGAGCTGTAACCCCAGTTGGGTGAGCTCATGGAGGCCGCGAGTAATCAGTGCGGCCATGGCATTGACACCGAGTTCTGCTCCGATGACCATGCCCGAGGCGATGGCCATGACATTCTTCAGGGCTCCACAGAGTTCCACACCGAGGAGATCCGGATTGAAATAGGTTCTGAACCACGGCGTGGCAAAGATTTGTTGGACTTCGTGCCCGAGGACCAGATTGGGGGAAGCAATGACGACAGCCGTCGGTTTGTGCCTGACGACTTCTGCGGCGAAACTTGGTCCCGAGAGGGCCAGGATGCGCTCGTTCCAGGGAAAGAATTCCGCAATGACCTGGTGCATCAAAGCAAGGCTACCATTCTCGATACCCTTGGTACACGAAATGATGGAGTGTTCAGGCCGGAGATAGGGAGCAAGCTGGCGATAGATCGGACGAACGACGTGCGAGGGTAGCACGGAGACCACGACCGGACCCCAGAGGGCGACCTCCTCGAGTTCGATCGTCGCTCGCACAGTCGATACCAAGGAGATATCCGGCAAATAGGTCCGGTTTGTGTGGTCGTGGTTCAACTCATGTGCGACTTCGGGTTCATAACACCACAGCAGGATCTCATGTCCATTTTCCGCCAAGAGTTGAGCCAAGGCCGTCCCCCAACTACCCGCACCAAGCAAGCCGATCTTCATGCTTTCCTCCGGGTCAGGACTACGAGCTCTGGATTGGATGTCATCGTTGCGACCGAGGTCGTCATTCTTGCTGCTGGGTATCCCCGGCCGAGTTGGGACCCTGGTAATCCGCAGGTAAACACGGGAGTTTGATTTTTTGGCCTATCAGCAACACATTCGCGTTGGAGAAATGGTTCAGATCGATCACATAGTTAAAGGGAATATTGTAGTAAAGAGAGATCGCGGTCAGGTGATCCCCCTTCTTCACCTCGTAATCGACAACGAGACACCGCTCGGCAAGGAAGCGCTGATAACACAGTTGATGTTCTGCTGGGAGTATGAGGGTACTGGAGGCCGGCAGCCAGGGGTGACCGTTGATTTCCAGCGTCGGCAAGGTTTCATTGAGGGTATCGAAGGCAGCTCCGAGGGAGCAGAAATGCCGAAGCGCGAAGAGATCGACCGGATGCTCGACTTGCTGCTGCAAGGGCGCAGCAGTTTTTGATGGCTGGGCACTCTTGTCGGTAGGGCCTTCGCTCGTGCCGGGCTTCCTGGTTGGTGGAGCAACCTCGGGAGGAAACGGGCCAAGGTCCCTGTTTCCTGCGGGTATAGTCTCTATCGAGGAAGGGTCCGCACTCTGTGTACCCTCGACCGTTGCCGTGGGAGGTATTGAGACGGCATTGTCGGAGATAGTGAGGGTTGGATCGGGGGTTTCCTTCCCTTCGGCTTCAGGGCTCGCTGCTCGTTGCGGTTGGTCCACGCTGTGCTGGGGTAGGTGCCCTCGTTCGAGCGATGGTTCAGTGAAGGAAGATTCCCAGGGTTCGAAGAGAGGATGCAGAGACTCGAATTGTCGATACTGAGGGCTGAGACCGAGGAAGTCGGCGCACGAAGCCAGGAGACCAAACTTGATCGCCACGGGGGGAAGCGCAAGCAGCAGTAGGATCCAACCCAGGTTTCTCTTCCACCAGGGTTTTCGTTCGATGAAGAGGTACCGGTGCTTGGTCTTGATGATGGTCATCCTGCATCTCCCTGGCGCTGAGGCTGCAGTTCTTCGTCACCGTACCATCGTGGGATTATCGGAAATCGAGAAATGGCGAACAACGGTGGCAGAAGACTGAAGCAGCTAAGACCATTCGGCCTAGGAACCTCAACCCCCGGCTGCGGGTGTCTTGGCTTTGGTGGTAACTTTCTTGCCCTTGGACAGAGATTTCGAGGAGGCAGTGGGCTTTTTCCTGCCAATGGGTTTTTCCACCTTAAGCACAGCGTTTCCCTGTTCATCGATAGTACCCCGCCGGTACTTCTGATAGTGGGTGCGGCAGAAGCCAACGCTGTACACGCTTTTCTTGTCGCAACCGTCGACCTTGCAGGGTTGGTCTTTCACCTTTGCGACGGCTGCTTCAGCGGTTCCCGCATCCGCAGGCAGGACCATAGTATCCTGTGCACCATGGTGGTCATACGAAGGGTTATCCTCCTCCTGATCGAAGTCGGTAGCCGCATCATATGCTTGGTACTCGTTCAGTTCGAGGTAGTCCTTGATCATTCCCCCGACAACGGGAATGCGAGCACTCGCGGTCTCAATGAGTTCTCTAAGGGTAGGGTTCTGTTTGATCTTGTTCCTGGCTTCGTCCATTGCCATTTCGACCACAGCCATGAAGATATTCATCTTCTTACTCATCGAAGGATCCTCCGCGAATGTGGACTACTGAGATGAACCTCGCGTCAGCTCGGGTCCTCGGCCTCGTTGGTTGCCCGCGCCCGTTTCAAGCGTGATCATGCTCGACCACTACCCACTGAATGTCAAGCATGGATCGAAATCCGACCTTGCCGGACATGCTCACGACGACAGCATCGCAGTGCTGGACCAATCGCCCCCGGTATGCTATGGGAAGAAGCGAGTTCAGGGTTTCTTGACCCATCGTGGGGTTCAACGCGAGGAGGGGGAGATGCACACCAATTCCAGGTTCTTTTTCTTATTCGTTTGTCTTGCCCTGGCTACGGCCGCCAACGCCAAGATCGATAACAACCCTTTGGCAGGGTTCGAGTTCGACGAAGCCATCGGCAAGCATGCCCGCAGCAATCCTTATCTTGCATGGCGCTGGGATGCGACCCCCGGCGAGCGCATGCAGAAGTTCGTCTTCGACCACGGCAAAGACGTGGTGAATCCCCTCACCAAAACCCATTATGTGCTCGGGTTCAGCCCTGAACAGGCCACAGAATGGAATGCCCTGACGACCACGGATCCCCGAGCTGCCGATATGCGTATCTTGGCCTATTCCCAATTCTCGGGCAGAGCTGACCATACTCCCGCCACGGTGACGGTGCTCGATCGGGCGGCGGGATTGTTCACCATGCATCCGGCCGTTCATGGGGGAGGTATGAGTGCAGGACACGGACGGGCGCTCGCGCTCATCCAATCCCTCGAACACGCGAATCCCCAGGGAGTGACCGCTCGGGACCTCCAGACCACGATGAAGACTTTCCACGGCTATTACAATGGTGACTATGGGATGAACGCCCCAACAGCGCAGACCTTCACCCGGTACACCGTTGAAGGAAAATTGGACCCCGCTCGTTTTGATTGGGCCTTCAAACAAGTCGAGGACGAATGGAAGATCAGTTCCTTCGATTGGCAGCATCCCCTGGACGCCAAGCACTTCGCCCGGGACCTCGCCTTCGAGATGTCCCATCAGGACGGCGCCCTGAGCCACCTGGATAAAAGAACCCTTACCGGCCTGGTTCACTGGTTTTCTGGCGGCAAGGACAGCGTAGACCGTCAGTCCTTGCAAGAGTTCCTCTGGGCGGCCCGCGCGGTCAAGTACAACGGGACCAAAGAAATTCCGATCGAGCTCGGCAAGGTCCTGGAAATCCATCAGGCGGTTCTCAATTTCAAGGGTAAAGGTTGTCCCACACTCACCGACACCTTGGAACAGGTCAATATCAACAAAGGGTCTCGCTTCCCGCGGGTCCAAGCAGAGGTCCAAGCCCTCAAAGGTAATACCGCAGCCATCATTGGCATGAAGAGGACCTGTACCATCCAGCTGTTGCGGGCCATGTGCTCGTTGTGCAATCAGACCCCCCAGGAACCCATCTGTCAGGCAAAAGCTGGAGGCCCGGCCTTCCCCCAAGATCCAGCCCAGTGCAAACTGCTCGACGACATGCCCCGCGGTTTCCGTAAGACCAATTGGGGCCTGCAACAGGTGACCAAGGTAGGTAAGGCCGGCGCTGCGTGTCCGATAGGACCTGAGCCCCCCCTCACAACCGATGTACAGCCCGTATTCCAGAGCGGACCGGGACTCTCGACCGACGAGGCATCCAACGCGGATCAGAGCCCGACCGAGTTCCTGTCCGAGCAAACCGGCGCCAACTGACAACTGGTCAGAGCCCCCCCTCTTCCCGTCTCGATCCCCTGCCAACTCATCCCCGGACAACCTGGTGGTGCTTCGGTCCTCTACCAGTTAGAGGGAACTCGAATGGTAGGTACCCTCTTTGTCCTTGGGGGATGCAGTGCCACAGGGGGGAGGTGAAGAGGAAATCAGCCGAAGATCTGGGTGAAATCACGCTCGATCTGGGCTTCTTCGACCTGTTTGGAAATGGAGATTTCTTTCTTGAGCAGGTCGCGGGCAGTCTCCAACATTTTCTTCTCGCCAAAGGAGAGGGTTTTTTCCTTCTTCAGCACGAAGAGATCGCGCAAGACCTCGGCAATCTCGAAAACCGAACCGGTCTTGATCTTCTGCAGGTAAGCCCGGTACCGTTTATTCCAGGCGGAAATGTCCATCTTCGTGCCGCGCTCGCGCAGGATATCGTAGACCTTGCGCACGTCATCCTCGACGATGATCTTGCGCAGACCGACCTCTTCCGCTTTCTCGACAGGAACCATGATGGTCATGTCTTTATCGAGGATGTTGAGAATGTAGAACTCCATCTTCTTGCCGGCGATCTCCTTGGTCTCGATCTCGAGGATCTCTCCCACCCCATGAGCGGGGTAAACCGCTTTTTCGCCGACTTCGAACGTTGTACCCACCCATCACCTCCGCCGGTTTTTGATCCTGGCACCGGCATCGCCAGATCGGAAGTCGGAAAGGAGTAGCACGACTCCTCTCCCTCTGTCAACGACTACTCCCCGCCTCTAGGCGAAGACTACACCCCGGAAAAACCAACAATATTATTGTTATTCAATATAATACAAGAGGCAGGCGCAGTGAAACGACCGCTCGCTCACTCGAGCGCGGCGGTCAATCGGGCCAGGACTCGCTTTTCTTCCGAAGAGATCGGATCGGTCAACCCAAGCAAGCTCCCGGCGACCTTGGCAACCTCGGCAGCTCGAACGAGAATGGATTGCCTGAGCGCGGCGAGGATGATTTCGGGCATGGCACTGCGCAATTCATCGAGGTAGTCGTACCACACGGTGAAGAGGCGTTGGCTGGGTTGGCGTTCGAGCCATCCGGCCAGGAGCCGATACCCGGAGCTGCCTTCATGAATACCCTGCTGACGAGCGGCCTCGAGGATGAGCTTCTTCTCTCTCGAATCGAGGTCGGCATCGGCCCAGGCAACCTCGACCAGCGGTATCAACCCGAGCGCAGCAGTACTTTCGGCAGTGAAACCGAGGTCAAGCAACTCATCGAGTATTTCCTCATCTTGAATGCCGAGGACCTTGGTCAAGTAGGCCTTCAATTCGGTTCGCTCGTTGCGGCGATGGAGTGATGCTACTAATTCTTTGTCTTGTTTTGCGAAAAACTCCTCTTCCATGGCATTGCGTTTCGTGATCAATGCTGTTAGCGGTTTCACTTCGACCTCCACTGCGGGCGAGTTTACTGCAACCCAGATCGGGACAAAACCCGTGTAGCATGGAGGGGCCTGCAGGCCAAGGGGATTTTCCATTCCTCAAATGCGATACCCGATCCCCAGGGTAAGGAAGAAAGTACCGCGGACCACGACACCGGCATAGCCCAGACCCAAGTGGAGGCCGGAACCTCCGGGGAACCCGATGCGCAGACGGAGGGTTGCGAGCGGGATGAGGTAGGTACCGAAACGATGACTGAGAGGGGTCAGAAACCCAAAAGCTGGGCGTAGTTCCGCACTACCGGTAACCCCTATAGGGAGGTTCAAGATCATTCGATCGAAGGCAAGAATCAGGGATTTGCTGAAATTGAAGGTGGTCCGCTGTTGCATATCGGTAATGATGAGTTCCTCCCGTAAGGGCAGACTGAGGTTTGCACCGAGATGCCACGCTGTGCCGACTTTTCTCTCTACACCGAGCAACTTGCCGATGGCCGGGAAGGGTTTCGTACGGGAATCATAATCCGGGAAGAGGTTATCGGTATATTCCTGACTCTGCATCAACAATTCCGAGAGATTGAATTCCCAGAGGTAGGTGGTCGGGGTAGAGGCCTCCTCGGGAAAAACTTGGCTGGGGAAGAACAGGAGGACCGTTGCAACGAGCAAGCTCGGTAGGTGGTCGAAGCGCCCTCGAGAGGTGGATGAGCGACAGTGTAGCATGGTTCCCGGGCCTTGCACTCGAGTGTGCATACCAGGAGATGGGTGGGATGACAAGGAGAGCGAAGCGGAAACTAGCGGGTCGGGAATACCAGGTTGGGCATTGAGGAGGTTTGGGTCCAGCTCAGGCCCG
>Ga0156395_1014_pt1 | contig 17490 bp, 15 predicted proteins | sample RifOxyA3_FD_108039 | JGI IMG/M metagenome (GOLD analysis project Ga0156395, IMG submission 108039) | Deltaproteobacteria bacterium RIFOXYA12_FULL_61_11 | reverse complement strand
TTCGAGTTCGACCAGGGGGGCATCAAGCGCGACGAAGCTGCCCTCGTCCTCGAGCCAAGCCACCACTCTGGCCTCCTGGACCGATTCCCCAATCTTCGGAACCACGAGTTCGATCGCCGTACTCATGTCGTACCTCGCTGGGACCCATCGATCCCGTAGTTGATGGTTTGGTCGAGGATGGCGCGCTGTTCCTGCTCGTGGCGACCGGGCAAACCGGTCGCGGGGCTGGCCCGTTCGGGTCGGGAAATTTTTTGCAACGGCCAGTCGGGCAGGGCACGTTGGAGGTAGTTCCAGGCTCCCATGTTGGCAGGCTCGTCCTGTACCCAGAGCCAGGTTGTTGCCCGAGGACAGCGTCTGCGCAAGGCTTCGAGTTGGGAGAACGGCAGAGGATGGAGCTGCTCCAAACGGCAGAGGGCGAGCTCCTCACGTCCACTTCTGTGCCGTTCCCTCAGGAGGTCGAAGTAGATCTTACCGCTGCACAGGACCACCACAGAGGCCTTGCCGAGGCGTGCTTCTTCGTCGAGGAGCAGTTCCCTGAAACGGCCTTGCTCGAGTTCCGCGAGCGGGGAGCGCACCTCGGGGTGTCGGAGCAGACTCTTGCCGGTGAAGACCACCAGGGGTTTCCGGAAAGGCCACGCCAATTGACGGCGCAACAGATGGAAGAGATTGGAGGGGGTCGTCGGTTGGGCGAGGACGAGGTTGGCGCAGCAGGCCACTTGCAGGAAGCGCTCGGGTCGAGCGCTGGAATGTTCGGGACCCTGTCCTTCGTACCCGTGCGGCAGGAGCAGCACCAGGCCGCATTGGCGCCGCCATTTGACCTCGGCCGAGGCGAGGAACTGATCGAGGATGACCTGCGCTCCATTGCTGAAGTCGCCGAATTGCGCCTCCCAGAGGACCAATTCTTCGGGAGAGGCATAGGCATAACCGTACTCGAAGCCGAGCACCGCGTATTCGGACAGGATCGAGTTGTAGATGTGAAAACCGCGTTTGCCGGCCGCGAGACTCTGCAAGGGGAGGTACTCTTTCTCGTTCGACTGGTCGAAGAAGACCGCGTGGCGGTGCGCGAAGGTGCCCCGACGGGAGTCCTGGCCCGAGAGCCGCACTCCGTGGCCGTCGAGGAGCAGGGTGCCGTAGGCGAGTTGCTCGGCCAAGCCCCAGTCGACCTGTTGCTGGTCGAAGAGCATGGTGCGGCGTTGCTCGAGCAGGCGCACGAGCTTGGGGTGGGCGTTGAACCCTCCCGGCAGTTCGACCAGGGCTCGGGCTGCCCGTTGCAAACGTTCGGCAGGGACTCCGGTAACGGGACTTTGTTCGAAATCCACGGCAGTGGCCCGGCGCAGGTGACTCCAAACACCCGTGAGCCAATCCGGGCTCGGCCGCGATTTCTCCGCGCGGGTGAATTCGAGCCTGGTCTGGAGCGTGGAGCGGTATTCTTCGAGCAGTGCGCGAAGCGTCTCTTCGGAGTGGTCCCCGCGCTGAAGCAGCCGTTGGCGATAGAGTTCGAGCACGTCGGGATGGGCGTCGATCCTCTGGTACAAGAGCGGCTGGGTGAAACGGGGTTCGTCGCCTTCGTTGTGCCCGTGGCGGCGATAGGACAGGAGGTCGATGAAAACCTCGGTGTGGAAGCGCTGGCGCAGCTCCACGGCGAGGGAGAAGACCGAACAGACGGCCTCGGGATCGTCTCCGTTGACGTGAAAAACCGGCGCCTGGATCATTTTCGCGAGGTCGGTGCAGTAGAGGCTGGAGCGAGTCTCCTCGTAGTTGGTGGTGAAGCCGATCTGGTTGTTCAGGACGAGGTGGATGGTTCCGCCGGTGGTGTAGCCGCGCACCCTGGAGAGATTGGCGAGCTCGTAGTTGACGCCTTGGCCGGCGATAGCGGCGTCCCCATGGACCAGGACCGGGAGGAGCTTGGCGGTAGCTCCGCCGTATTCCTGGTAACATTTCGCGCGGCTCTTGCCGAGGATCACCGGATTGATCGCCTCGAGGTGCGAGGGGTTCGCGAGAAGGGTCAGGTGCAGGTTCCTACCTGGGACGAACGTGATATCCGCGGAATGGCCCTTGTGGTACTTGACGTCCCCCTCCTCGTCGTCGAAGACCTCCCCAGCACAGTACCCCTCGAACTCCGAGAAGACGTCCTCGAAGGGTTTGCCGAGGATGTTGCACAGGAAATTGAGCCGGCCTCGGTGGGCCATACCGACCACGACCTCGGCCACCCCGAGGTTTGCAGCGGTTCTGAGCAGAGCATCGAAGGCCGGGATGAAACTCTCGGCTCCCTGCAGGGAAAACCGTTTCTGTCCGACGTACTTGAGATCGAGGAAGCGTTCGAAGGCCACCGCTTGGACGAGTTTGGCCAACAGGTGGGCGCGTTGGGAAGGGTCCGGCGAACCTAGTCCATCGGGGCCTTCGAGCCGCCGCTCGAGCCAACGCCGTATCGAGGTGTCGGGTAGATGGGTGTACTCGATGCCGACAGGCCCACAGTACACTGCTTTGAGGTGCGCGAGGATGGCTCGCAAGGTCGCCGGACCGAGTTGGACCTCCTCGCCGGTCGTGTACAGTCGATCGAGCGCGTCCTCGGTCAGACCGAAATCAGAAGGGTCCAGGGCTACGTCATGCTTGCGTCTCGGCCGCACCGGGTTCGTCCGGGCAACGAGGTGTCCGTGGCTCCTGTAGGCATTGACGAGATCCATGACCGCTCCCTCGCAACGCAAGGCCGCTCGATCGAGCCCCTTGCCGGTGGCGAAGGCAACACCCTCGAAGAAACGTCTCCACTCAGGACTCAGGGAGGTGGGGTCCTCGTGGAAACGGGCTTCCTGGGCTTCGAGATAGTCAGCATTGGCCTGGAAGGTCTCGTCCTCTGGACGGCGCATATCCCTCCTCCCCGGAGCGTTCAGGCCAGGCCATGGTCGCGCAGAAAGCGCTCGGCCTCCAGAGCGGCCATGCAGCCGGAACCCGCGGCGCTGATGGCTTGTCGGTAGATCTTATCCTGCACATCGCCGCATGCGAAGACCCCGCTCATCGAGGTGCGCGGGGTGCCGGGGAGCGTCAGGAGGTACCCGTCCTCGGTCAAGGGGACTTGCCCTTGCAGGAAGGCGGTGTTGGGGGTATGGCCTATGGCGTAGAAGAGCCCTGCCGCTTCGAGGACGTCTTCTTTGCCCGTTGCTTTGTCTTGTACCCGAAGCCCGCTGAGGGCCTTATCGCCGAGAGCTTCGAGCAGGACCGTGTTCCAACGCACCTCCAGCTTGGGGTCGCTAAAGACTTTCTCCTGCATGGCCTTGCTCGCACGAAGGACGTCGCGCCGGACGAGGAGGGTCACCTTGGAGGCAAATTTCGCCAAGAACGTCGCTTCCTCGGCCGCGGAATCCCCACCGCCGACGACCACAAGAGGTTTGCCTCGGAAGATGGGCAGGGCGCCGTCGCACACCGCACAGGCCGAGATACCGCGTTGCCAGAAACGCTCCTCGCCGGCAACTCCCATGCGCCGGGCAGTGGCGCCGGTGGCGATGATCAGGGCATGAGCAGTGAACGTTGCGCCGTCGGCGGTCAGCGTGAAGGGCCTGGTGGAGAGGTCGACGCGCTCCACGGTGGCGGTCTCGATGCGAGCCCCGTGGCGGAGCGATTGTGCGCGCATGCGTTCCATCAGCTCCGGACCGGCAATACCTTCGGGGAAACCCGGAAAGTTCTCCACCTCGGTGGTGGTGGTGAGTTGACCGCCGGCCGGTACGCCTCCGGCCATGAACCCCTCGAACATCAAGGGTTGCAGCGAAGCTCTGGCAGCGTAGATGGCCGCCGTGTGTCCGGCCGGACCCGAGCCGATGATGACCAACTTCTCTACCATGGGTCGTTCCCCCTCGAATGGGTGTTGGGTGTCCCAGAAGACGCGTGCGCGACCATAGCGACGGCCCCTGGAGCTGTCAACCGGCGAGCCTCCCGGACCTAGGGCTGGACCGGGGAAGTACCCACCTGTTCGCGGATTCCTTGTTTTCTGTTTTCTCTCCACCTGTGGTTTCTGGTGCAACGGATAGGGGCGCAATGAAGTGTGCCCCTGCCGAGGTGCTCTTTAGCCAGGCAGGCGCCCTGGGTAATGACAATTAAAGGGGTTGACCACCGCCATCGCCCATCGGCAGAACCGTGAGGGTTACTGTGAGTGGGTAGGCCGACGCGCCTTGGCTATCCACACCTTCAACAGAGAAAGTATGCTCTCCAACCATACTGTTGGGAGGAGTCCAGGTGATCAGCCCCGCCTGGTCCAATATCATATTGCCCGGAAAATCGACCGGGGTGAGCGTGACCGTATCGCCCTCGCTATCCTCGGACACGACCTGGCAGGTATAGGTCGAATCTACATAAACCTGAGTTACGCATGCGGCGGTGAGTCTTGGTGCAGAGTTCAAGAGACCATCGGTGGGAATAATTTCCCAGGTCCAACTCGCTGGAGAGGGATCCTTCACCCCGGCAACGTCGATGGCATATACCAGGAAGGTATGTTCGCCAAACGTAAGGCCGGAATAACTCTTTGGACTTTCACAAACTTCGAATCCCAGTTTGTCGAGTTCGCATTGAAAGGTCGCCCCTGGTTGGGTTGAATGAAACGAGAAGGTCCCCCCAGTATCCGGTGTGACATCGAACATTGTTTCCGGTGGATCGGGCGGTGAGGGAGGAGCCACGACCATCACGGTGATGGTCTGGGTGACTTCCTGATTGGGATTACCGTTATCCCAAACCGTGAGTTCGAGGGAAAGATTCGTCCCTGCCTCTGCTTCAGCAGGAGTAAAGAGCAAACGGTGATGTTCCAGCACAGCATAACCTGGTAAATCGGTACATGAAGCCCTGAGCAGATCGGGATCCGGATCCTCGGCCTCTATCAGGAGGTAACTCTGTGCCCCGGCTTCGATCTTGTAGTGCTCGGCCATCGTAAGGAGCGGTGGGGTATTGGCATCAAGGTCGATTCTCTCTTTCACCAGGAGCAGCGGCACCCCCTGGAGAGTTGCATGGATATATCCTCTTCCAGGAAACGCAAAGACCAGTATTTGACAACTCGGGGAGGCCAACTGGCCGTCGATGGAACAGGAAAAATGAGCATTATCAGAGCTTGTGTCTTCTGGCGCCGCAAGGTAGGGACAACGTCCAACCAGGAGCCCGAGATCAGTTGTCGAACAGGTCAATAATGCCTCTACAAGCGGTTGATCGCTGCTGATATCGTAGGGTTGGCCATCCTCGCTGACATCGTGAAGTTGCACATCACCGCTACTGTCTGCCTCTTGGAACTTCAAAATCCCTGTTTTGTGGAGGAAATAGGAGGAAGGCAGCGCCGAGGCCGGCAGCGCACTTGTAGGCAGCGCAGATAATCCCAGCGTGTTTTCCGCCACCAATGAAGAGGGTAGCGCCGAAGCCGGCAAAGCTGAAGAGGGCAGTGCCGAGGCCGGTAAAGCCGAAGAGGGCAACGCAGCGGCCGGCAAGGCCGAAGCCGGCAAGGCCAAGTCCACACCAGTATTCTCAAAAACCGTCTGCCCGGTAATCCCAAATTCCACCGCCGCGAGTAAGGTGGCGTTACTGGCGGTATCCACTCTTCCGAGGAGTTTCGAAGCTTCGATCAATCCCGGCAGGTCAAGGTCGATCCCGGCCTGTTCCAGGGCATCGTTCAAGGCCTCATCGTCGAGGTCTTTGGCCTCGAGTTGGGGTTTTGGGGGTAAGGCGCTGGCCGGAAGGGCAAGGATAGCGCCACTGGTAAGTTCGAGTTCCAAGATTGCTACGGACACGGTCTCTGCTCCCGGTTCCCCGCTTCCCCCGCTCCAGGGATTGACCTCTCTCTGGGAATAATTCACGCCCACGGTCCCATCTCCGACAATGGTTACATCCTCCTCGGAGTAAAGCCTATCCACGAGCGTGGCCGGGATGTCGCCATTCCCTTTCTTGGGCGTACCATGTGAGGTCGGGGCCGGATCCTTGGTACAAGTCAGTAGCAATGGCAAGAGCACCAGCACAAGCTTCATTCAAACACCGTGAGTTGAGGTTGTGGTGTGTAGCTCAGTGCATCATGCCAAGAATACCCACGCAGGGCAACCTCCGCTCACCAACAAATTTCATTGACACTAATCGCTCTTGTTGCATGTATAATAGTATGAAGTTCTTACGTTTTATCATGCCCTTCAGTTGCATCCCAGGGGCGCCACGCTCCCGTGCAGATGGTTCGGCAACACAGGGGAGGCATCGAGGTTAACTGCAGGAAATCGCTAACGCAAGGTGCCCCTGACTTGCATGCTCGGCCTGGGGCGGGTATACAGAGAAGGATGTGTACCTGCTAGGCCCTCAAGCAAGGCGATGAAGCGTTACCTCCTCCTCGGTCTCCTCGGCCTCCTGATGTTCCAGCCGGGGATCGCCCGCCGCAGTCTGGACAAGAACAGCAAGAGTTACCACCTCGAACGGGAGGTCTCGGTCAAACGCATCGACTGGATGTTGCTCAACATCCGGTTGGACCTCAGCAGCGACAACCTGACCTCGTTCTTCGTCCTGGACGACCTCTATTATCGCGGTGGCAATGTCCACTGCATCTACCGCATCCTGGATTTTTCCTTCTTCTCCCTCACCGAGGCCCAGAAACGTCGGCAGGTAGCCGAGCGCATTCTCTTGACCATGGCCAAGCTGCGGTTTTTCCTCCCCCAACTCGAATCGAGCAATTTCACGTTCGATTTCGTGGTGACCTATACCCCCAGCGATTTTTTCAATACCTATGTCCTTAATATCAAAGGACGCAAAGTCTACGCGACGTTGAATACCATTGCCAGCTATGCCGACAACCGCCTTGATCTGCTGCCCGAAAATTTTCCGCGGATGCGCGGTCAGAACGACCCGAAGGTCACCCTCGAGGATTGGAAATCGTATCAACTCAAAGAACTTTTCCTCTCTACCATCCCGAAAACCCGGGACGATTTCTCCATTGCCTCGGTCCAGTACGGAGAGCGCAACGACAGTCACACCGTCGAGGTCGTGATCGAGGCCAAGAACGATGCCTATGGGCAGGACAAAGTCTTTAGGCGCAACAAGCGCCCCTGGCAGAAGGAGAAGATGGAGGAGATCGCCGGTGTGGTCAAGGAACTCTCCATTGCGGTAATTCCAGAAATTGGCAAAGATGCCAATAGGTTGCGACTCTCCTTCCGGCTCTCGGACAAACTCGAGGACTATGCCGAGTTCAAGGATGGCAAGATCACGATCTTCTGAAGCTCGGTATGGCGTGCTCTCTCTTCCGATGCTGAGTATCGCCTGGCTGCTGGCCGGATGTCCCGAGGATCCTGCTCGGGTCAACGATCATGTCTATGAGATTCTCGAACTCAACCAACGGAAAGAACTCGAAATCAGTCGATTACGTCAAGAATTGACCGCCAGCAAGGCTGCTCTGGGACAACTCCGGAAGGAGGTTGAACTGTCGCGGCAGGCCGGGACGCTCGGGGGCAACGATGTGGTCGCCTTGTTGGAGGAAAAGCGGCGTCTCGAACAACGGGTACAGGATCAGCAGGAGTTCTTGACCTTCTGCCGGGAGAGGACGTTCACCCTGGAACGCGAGAATCTCGAACTCCGGGAACAGGATGAAGCGTTCTTCACCGCGGCGACCCGATTAGAACAAGCCGGCGGTGAGGCCAACGTGCTTCGGGCCCGAGAACTATATCGCCGGTTGATTGAACGGTTTCCCCTCAGCCATCTGCGTCGAGAAAGCGAACAGCGGGTCGAGCGTCTGGACCTGACCCTCGAGGCGATACAGCAGCAGCGCCGCCAACGCGAGCAATTGGCCGAGACGATAGCGGAGAACGAGGCTCTGAGAGAGCGTTACGGCAAGAGCATCGGATGCAATGATCTGTTGCTCGACCGCAAGGGTTTGCTCAGCCAACGGGTCAACTTCCGTGCCATGGTACAGAAAATCGACCCTACGACCTTGGTTGCTTGGCTGGATTGCCATTTTACCGCCGAGACGCTCGAGTTTCGCTTCTCCGGCGTGCCTCCCGAGGAACGTCGCCCGTTGGAACAACGACCGAGAACTCGGGACCACTTCCTCTTCATCGGCATGGTCCGAGAAGATCCACCCGGGACATTATGGATCGAGGGCACGGGCCTCCATCCTTAAAGAATCGCGACAATCGACTCTGTGGTTGGAGTTGTTTTTTTCCTGGGCCTACAGTATACTTCTTGAGGTTCTCAGTTGCGGGAAAAAATAGAATGAAAAAACGGACTTGTCTGCTCCTGCCGCTGCTTGCGGTACTCGCCGCGGTGCTGTTCCTGAGCGGGGAATCGCTCGCTCAGAAGAAACAGATCGTCAAAGATCAGAAGCACTCCTTCGACGACGCCGAGATCCTCGGGGACATGAAGAGACCCATCAACGCGTTCGTCATTACGCGGAACGCTGCTCAACTCCCGCCCTTGATCAAGTTCCGGGAGCATTTCAAGGACGAGATGAACGCTTCGGCCGAGAACCTCTGACCAACGGATTGTAAAGACCCACCCACACCGAGGAACCCTGCATGGATCCGATACTCGGGAACAAGGTCATCGCCGTTTCCATGCGCTGGCACAAACAGCTCCTGGAAATGGACCACTTCTGGGAACCCCAGAACATCACCCTCGGCAAGGGGGATCGCAATAAATACCCCCTGGGGTTCGACTTTCTGCCGGAAACCCTCAACCTGGTCGAGAAGAAGGGAGACAACCTCTACATCAGTTTCCTCGATGAGTTCTCCGGGGAATTGGTCTTCGATCGAGAAACCATACCGCTCGATCAGCTCAAGACCCAAAGTCAGCAGAGCATCGGGGATACCGGGGAGAAGATCCACCAATACCGCTTCGAGACTTCGACCAAGGCTAGGTTGGGTATCGAGGCCGTGGATTTCGATATCCGCTATGTGCCCAAGCCTCCTCCCGTGGCTCAGTTCGAGCGCACCTTCGACAAGTTCTTCCTGGTCTTCATCCTGTTCTCCTTCCTGTTGCTGGTCGGTATCGGCGCAGCGCTCAGTCTGATGGTCAAACCACCGGGGACCAATCCCGAGGAAGACCTCGCCCTGCTCTCCGAACGCATGGTCGAGTTGATCGTCAATCCACCCAAGCCCAAGAAGATTTCCAAACGCCTCGAAGAAAAAGCCCAACAGCTCACCAAGAAGCGCACCGGCGAGGACACTGGCATCGCCAAGAAGGGTGATGACGGAGCCGGCGGGAAAGGTCCGAAACAAAAGTTGGTGAAGAACATCGCCAGGGCCAAGGCCGGTGGACCGAGCACCGAGGCTCCACCTAAACCCCAATCCGGGGTCCTCTCCTATCTCGCAGGTGGGGGCAAAGGGTCGCCAGGCCTGACCAAATTGCTCGGGAAGGGAGCGAACATGGGCAATATCGCCCGCAGCTTCGGCCAGGGCGGGGGCAAGGGCGGTGGTCACGGTGCCGGTGCTCTGATGGGGTATGCGGATGGTATCGTCGGGGGCGGGCTCGACGGTAACACCACCGATATTGCCAAAGTCGACGGCGGCGGCGTGCCGGGCAAGCCGTGGGGCGATAACCTCGGGTTGTACATGTCCGGCAAGCGGAAGAAGGGCAAGTTCGAGGTCAAGATCGAGGATGAATTGGCCGAGATCGTCGGTGGACTCTCGAAGGAAGAGATCCGTCGGGTCGTCGACAAGCACCTCTCGGAGATCCGATACTGCTACGAGAAGCAACTCCAGCGTTTTCCCAACCTCTCCGGCAAGGTCACGGTCAACTTCATGATCTCGCACACTGGCAAAGTGTTATGGGTAAAGAGGGACTCCTCCAGTTCCATGAACAATCCCCAGGTCGAGAACTGCGTGATCAACCGCGTGCAGCAGTGGATGTTCCCCATGGCCAAGAATGGGGGTAACACCGAAGTCGTGTATCCCTTCATGCTCAACCGCCTCGGCAACTTCTGACCTCGTCCGCGGTGTTAGGCACCACTCTGTAGCTTCGTTCCCATTCCCTATCCAAGAAGGTTGTTCCCCGGGAGCGTGTCGATGGGCTCCCTTCGATCGGTGAACGCCTCTTGTCTCAGAGCAGGATGTGTTTCTCGATGCGCTTCAAGAGATAGATCTGATCGCAGAGATCGGTCTGGTAGTCGAGTCTGTCGGTGACGATGGTGAGCTTGGGCGAGAGGTCGTAGCGGTCGACCCAACCGTTGTAGAGCCGGTTGAGTTTGCGCAGGTAAGCGTCGGGAATGTCCTTCTCCATAGGACGGCCGCGGGAAGCGATGCGCTTCTTGATCGTGCGCAGGTTGCACTTGAGATAGATCAACAGATCCGGGGGCCTGATGATCTGGATGATGTTCGCATAGAGTTCGCAATAGGTTGTGTAGTCCTGCTTGCTGATCTTGCGTTCGTTATGGAGGTTACGGGCGAAGATCTCGGCGTCCTCGTAGATCGACCGGTCCTGGATGACTGTGCCCGAGGCCACTGACAGGCGTTGGTGGAGGCGGAACTTATGGGTCAGAAAGTAGACCTGGGAGTGGAAGGCCCAACGGTGCATGTCCTTGTAGAAATCTTCGAGGTAGGGATTGGTATCGTTGGGTTCGAAAAAGGGTTTGACCTGATAACGGCGGCACAGGAACTCGACCAGCGAGGTTTTTCCTGCTCCGATGTTGCCTGCGATGGTGATGTAGTTGTTCCTCATCATGGGGCTCACCTCGGCACGGGCAGGGTATGGAGTAGGCGGGCGATGAGGTCTCTGGCCTGCGCCGTCGTGCTTCGCGCGGCCCCTTCCCTGCGCAGTACGAGGCGGTGGGCAAGAACCGGGGCGGCCAAGGCCTTGACGTCCTCGGGAAGGGCGAAGTCTCGGCCGCGCAAGAAAGCCAGGGATTGGCATGCCCTGAAGAGGGACAAGGTACCGCGTACGCTCACCCCGAGGGCGAGCTCCTCGTGGTCACGGGTGCGGCGGCACAGGGCCAAGAGATAGTCGGCGACCTTGGGTTCGACATGGACCGCGGCGCTCTGTCGGCAGAGTTCGGCAAAGGTCGCGGCCTGGACTACCGGCGCCAGGTTGACCGCTCGGTATGGATCGCGCTTGCGCAGGACCAGCTCGCGCTCGGCCTCCAGGGAAGGATATCCGAGGCTGAGCGAGAGCAGAAACCGGTCGAGTTGGGCCTCAGGCAGGGGAAAGGTGCCGGCGAACTCGACGGGGTTCTGGGTGGCGATGACGAAGAAGGGTTTTGGCAGTTCGCGGGTTTCCAGGTCCAAGGTGACCCGCCGCTCCTGCATCGCCTCGAGCAGGGCGCTCTGCGTCTTCGGCGTGGCCCGGTTGATCTCGTCGGCCAGGACCACGTTGGCAAAGATGGGGCCTTCGTGGACCTCGTACTCCCGACGGTCCCGGTCGAAGACCGTTATTCCGAGGATGTCTGCTGGGAAGAGATCGTTGGTGAACTGGATGCGCCGGAAGGAGAGTTCGAGCGAGGCCGCGAGGGCAAGGGCGAGCGAGGTCTTGCCAATGCCCGGGATGTCTTCGATCAGCAGATGTCCGCCGGAGAGGAGGGCGACCAGGGCAAGCTCGATGGCCTCGCGATTGCCGCTGAACTCGGTCTCGACGTTGGCCACGAGGGCCGAAAGGGCGGGATGGACGTTCACGGGCGATCCGAACTTGGACGACGCATCATCCTAGCGCATCGGGAGGTGGTTCTCAATCGGGAATTCGTCCTCGCCCAGGCTTCCAGATGCGAGCAAGCATGGGCAACCCTCGGGGAGGTACCGGGGAGAGCAGGGACATCGGTGTCGCGTCGATCCTATGTATCGATAGTTGTATCAATATGATGTGAGCGATAGTATTGGGCATGATTCTTGTTTTCTACCCCTGCTAGGCCATGGATCGAGGATCAACTCATGTCGATCGTCCTGCTGTTCATCTTGGGTAGCCTGACCGTAGCACAGCCCCTGTGGGCCGAAGAGTCCGAGGATGGCGGTCCGGTGAAGATCCTGCTCGAGCGACTGGCAAGCCCGCTCGACGCCGCGGCTGCGCTGAAGCAACGTCTGCTCCACCGCCTCACGCACACCGATGCGAAACTCGAGGCCATGTTGACCACGGTTCCGGGCCTGGACGAAACGACTCGAACCACGCTCATAGAATCCCTGGACAATCCCTTCGCCCGAAGCTGTGGCCACGTGGTGACCTATCATCGCGATCGCCTCGGTGAGGACTTCCTGCCGGCGATCAAGGCGTGCACCGGCTTCCAGACCGTCGAAGAACTCCTCTGTCTCGATGGAGAACGCAAGGCCGGTACCCTCGAAGCCGCCGCTGTGCAAGCCTGCACGGAAGCACCTTCCTATGCCGAGAAATACCTCCGCCACTCCGACCTCTTCCGGGAAGCCTTTCCCGAGAACGGAGCCATGAAAAATGACATTCTCGATCACGAGCAGAACCTGGAACGCGCGTCGTTCGCGAGGAAGCTGCCCGGGATCGGTGTTGCTCTGCCGTTCGGCTTGGCAGGTTTGCTCGGCGGCTTGGTCCTTGTCGCCTCGGTCTCTAACGGTGCTGATCTCGGCGCCGCGCTGCATAGCCTCAAGGGGATCGAAAATCTCTTCATCCTCGCTCTTCCTCTCGGTTATCTCGTCTTTACCATGGCCGGACAAAAAGAAGCCAAGGAAGACGGCCGAAAAGCGGAACTCGCCCTCGAGGAAGTTTTCGCCGCCTTCGATCGCTACTTCGCTGAAAAGTATCCGGACCTCGTAACCCAGACCGGAAAAGTGAAGAGCATTGCCATGGCAAGAGTGCCGTTCACCCAGGTGGTCTATCTCGAAGAGCTGCGCTTCGAAAAAACCGCCACCGTGCTCCGCTCACAGTACCTCGATGGCAAGGGCCTCGTCCTGTCTGTCTGTCATCGTCGGAAGGGGGTTGCCGGAGTGCTGGGATACCAGTGCGGTCAGGACGATCTCCTGGAACGCTGAACCCTCGATCGGCCACGGACTGCTCTCCTCTTCCACAGGTTCTCCTGCATGATAGTAGCTCGAGACCACCCGGTCCGATTGCGGCCTTCCTTGCCTCGCCTCTTGACAGGGGTCCTTGCGCGCCCTAAACAATAAGCTAGTACTTGCTAGCAAGAGGCCCCATGACCCTTCGAAAGCCCACAGCAGAACGTCGCAGAGAAATCGCCGACGCTGCCATCACGATCATCGGAAAACGCGGTCTGCGCGAGTTCACCGCCGCCCGGCTCGCCCAAGAGGTTGGCATCAAGGACGGTACAATATTCCGTCATTTCAAAGATATGAATGCGATTCTTGCTGCTGTCCTGGACCGGCTCCACGAATTGCTCGAGGCCGATCCCCGGCCGGCCGAAGATCCCCTCGACCGGTTGAAAGACTTCGTCACGAACCGACTCCATGCCGTCGCGGTCCAACCCGGCATCCAATCGCTCCTCTTCTCCGATCACCTCGCCCATGCCTTGGGAGAGGAAGGGCAGCGAAGGATAGCGGCGCTCCGGAACCAAGGCAGGCAGTATATCAGGACCTGTTTGTGCGAGGCCTCGAGAAAAGGGCTCCTCCGAAAGGATATCGATATCGAGGGCTCAGTGCTCCTGATCACCGGGATGGTGATGGGTTTCCTGATCGCGGTGAAAGACGGTGCTCTCTCTGTGAAGATCGAAGACATGGAGCAACGGGCCTGGCAAACCCTTCTGGCTGCGCTCCTCCCGAACCAGGGGGTCTCATGAAGTCGTGGCCGAAGCTGCTGGGGCTGGCCCTTGGTACGGCGTTGTTCGCGGCGTCCTTCGCCTGGCTCCTCCTGAGGCACGGTCCGCTGGCTCCGGTGGGCGTGCAACTCGGTACCATCGTTCGGACCGACCTCCAACCCAGCGTGTTCGGCATCGGTACCGTGGAAGCTCGCTCGACCTACGCGGTGGGGCCCGTCGCACCCGGCCGAGTGCTGAAAGTTTTGGTAGACCATGGCGAAGAAGTACAAGCTGGACAAGTTGTGGCGGAAATGGATCCGATCGATCTCGATCGCCGGGTCCAGGCGGCGCGGAGCGCGAGCTTGCGGTCGCAGCAAGCCCTGAAGGCAGCAGAGGCGCAGGTCGTTGAAGCCGAGAGTCGAGCCAAACTCGCCGGGAGTAATCGCGACCGCGATCTGGGACTCCTCGCCCAGCAAGCCATCAGCCGGCACGTACTCGACAACAGCACCAGTGACGCTGAGAGGGCCGAAGCAGCGTTGGAGGTAGCACGGGCCACCGCGGCTGCCGCGCAACAAGACCTCGAACGCCTCAAAGCCGAATATCAAGGAATAGTCAGCGTGCGCAGCAGTATGAAACTTCGCAGCCCTGTGCGGGGCATCATCGTCTCGAGGGAGGCCGAGCCCGGAACCACCCTGGTCGCCGGGCAGGCCGTCGTACGACTCATCAATCCCGCGCAATTGTGGGTACGGACCCGTATCGACCAGGCACGCGCTGGAGGGATCCAGGTGGGGCAGTTCGCCGGTATCGTCTTGCGTTCGGTCCCAGGCGAGACGATGCCCGGCCGGGTAGCTCGCATCGAACTGCAAAGTGATTCCGTGACCGAAGAACGTATCGTGCAGGTCTCCTTCGACCTCCCACCTCCCCACCTCGCCTTGGGGGAATTGGCGGAAGTCACCATCCTGCTTCCGAGCAAGTCAGGTGTGCTCCTCGTACCCAGCGCGGCCGTTGCCCATGAGGGTGCGGAAGCCGGGATCTGGCGGATGGTGGAGGGACATGCCCACTTCCTCCCTGTCGCCCTCGGCAATCAGGACTATGCGGGGGTGACCGAGGTACTCGCAGGTCTGCAGGAAGGCGAGAGGGTGATCGTCCACTCCTCCGCGCAGCTCGAGCCCGGCGCCCGAGTTCGCGAACAAGCCCTGGGGACGAGATGATCAACCTCGCTCGCCGTGACATCGCCAACCACCTCGGCCGTTATATCCTCACCGGTTTCGGTCTCGGCTTGCTGATCGGGGTCACCCTGACCATGGCCGGGGTGTATCGGGGTATGGTGGACGATGCCAAGGTCCTCTTGGGAGCTGTCGGTGCGGATATCTGGGTCGTGCAGCAGCATACCCTGGGTCCGTTCGCCGAACCCTCGAGCTTGCAAGACGATGTGGCTCGCAGCCTCGAGGGCTTGCCGGGAGTCGCAAGAACGGGCAATGTTGCCTATCTCACGATGCAGGTAACCCACGCGGGTAAAGACCAGCGCGTGATGATTGCAGGTTATACCCCCGGCCGGCTAGGAGGACCAGCGTTCCTCATCGACGGTAGACCGATTTCCAGAGCCCATTACGAAGCGGTTGCGGACGTGAGGACCGGGTTCGAGGTAGGGGATCGCCTCCGTCTGCGTCGCACTGACTATACCGTGGTGGGTCTCACCAAGCGTATGGTGTCATCCGGCGGCGACCCAATGGTGTTCCTCTCGCTGAAGGATGCCCAGGAAACCCAATTCCGGAAAGACAATGAAGCCATTATCAATGACCGCGAACGCCTCGCCGCCAATCCCTCGGTGAATAAACCGGGTCAACCGGGACTACTCCCGGTGGTCGAGGAGCTCCAGACGGAAAGTCACAGGGTCAACGCGGTCCTGGTACGGGTGGAAACCGGCCAGGATCCGAGGCGCATTGCCGATACCATCAAGCGCTGGAAGCACCTCACCGCTTACACCAACAAGGAGATGGAAGACATCCTCATCGCCAAGCTGATCGCCACCGCAGCCCGGCAGATCGCCCTGTTCTTGATCATCCTCGCCGTGGTGAGCGCCGCCATCGTGGCCTTCATCATTTATACGATGACCCTCGGCAAGCTCAAAGAACTCGCCGTACTCAAGCTGATCGGCACCCGCGACCGCACCATTGCCGCGATGATCCTGCAAGAAGCCCTGGGGCTCGGCTTCATTGGCTTCTTCGTCGGCAAGTTCGCTGCAACCCTCTGGGCGCCGGTGTTTCCCAAGCATGTACTCCTCTTGACCGACGATGCCCTGAGGGCCTTTGGGATCACCTTGGCGATCTGTGCCCTGGCCTCCGTGCTGGCAATCCGTGCGGCCCTGCGCATCGATCCAGCAGAAGCGATCGGAGGCTGAAGGACATGAGCGAGCCCGCGATTCTCATTGAGAACCTCACCAAACGCTATGGGAGCGGCCCGACAGCCGTGGACGCGCTCAAGGGCGTGGATATGCGAATAGAACGCGGCGAGGTCGTGGGCCTCATCGGTCCTTCGGGATCCGGCAAGACGACCTTGTTGAAATGCCTGGGAGCGGTCATTGAACCGACGTCAGGGCGCTTCACCCTGGCGGGCGAGGTGATCTACGACAATGCCTGGAAACGGAAGGACCTGCGAGCGTTACGGCGAGACCGCATCGGTTTCGTGTTCCAGGCTCCCTACTTGATCCCGTTCCTCGATGCCACCGACAATGTCGCGCTGCTGCCCATGTTGGCCGGGGTAGCCAATCCCGTGGCGAGGGCGATGGCGCTCGAGTTGTTGACCGCTCTCGATGTCCAGCACCGGGCCCGGGCGCGCATCCCGGAATTGTCGGGCGGGGAGCAACAGCGGGTGGCGATCGCCCGTGCCTTGGTCAACAGACCCCCGATCGTTCTCGCCGATGAACCCACCGCCCCGCTCGACAGCGAACGCGCCCTCTCGGTGGTGAAGATCCTCGATCGCCTCGCCCGGGAGTACCAAACCGCGATCATCGTGGTCACCCACGACGAGAAGATCATCCCCACGTTCAAGCGCATCTATTATATTCGCGATGGCAAGACGTACGAAGAACGCGGGGAAGGTCGAGCGCTCTGAAGGTAGGTAACCGAGCAAGAACAATATCTTCTGGGTGGTTCAGAGCAGCGGAATACCCTGGCGCTCGCAGGTGGCGAGCAAGTCTTCGGGCCAGACCGAGGCTTGGACTTCGCCGATGTGGACTTTGCTGAGCAGGAACATGCAGAGGCGGGACTGGCCGATCCCTCCTCCGATGGTGAGCGGCAAGGTACCCTGCAGGACTCCCTGATGAAAGGGCCAAGCGCGGCGCGCGGTGAGCCCCATCAGGGTGAGTTGCGCTTCCAAGGCCGTGGCATCGACCCGAATACCCATGCTGGAGAGTTCGAGAGCCTTGTCGCGGAGGTCGTCATGGACCAACAGATCGCCGTTCAAACCATGGTAGCCGGGCTTCGTCTCTGTCCACCAGTCGTCGTAATCGGCGGCTCGCAGGTCGTGGGGGGCGCCGGAGCGCAGGGCATGGCCGATGCCGATCAGGAAGACGGCGCCGTGTTCCCGGGTCATTGCATCCTCGCGCAGCCGGGGGGAGAGCGTGGGATAACGGGCTTCCAGGTCCTCGCTGTGGACAAAGGTGAGGCTCGAGGGTAGGCGTCGCCGGAGTACCGGGAAGTTTTGGACGAGGTGCTGTTCGGTCGCCAGGAGGGCCGCGTAGATGTGCTCGACGATCCGATGGAGGAAGCCGAGTTCACGCTCGCCCGGCAGCAGGATGCGTTCCCAGTCCCACTGGTCTACATAGATGCTGTGGAGCTCGTCGACGACCTCGTCCTTGCGGATGG
>Ga0156395_1045_pt1 | contig 17502 bp, 18 predicted proteins | sample RifOxyA3_FD_108039 | JGI IMG/M metagenome (GOLD analysis project Ga0156395, IMG submission 108039) | Deltaproteobacteria bacterium RIFOXYA12_FULL_61_11 | reverse complement strand
CTTCTCTCTGCTGCTCGCGGCCTTCCGACCCGAGAGCGGGGTTTTTTTCACCGCGCTGTTCGAGGAACGCCTCGGACGTCTCGACTTTTTCCGCGAGTTCTATCCCCAGGTCTTCGCCCGCGCCGTGGCCAAGGCCGGTTTCCCCGCACTGCGGCCATACCTCCTCGGGCTACTCTCCTCGCCCCACGAGCTGGTCCGCTTCTCCGTGGCCAAGGTCCTCCTCCACCACGAACCCCAAGCCCTCTCCACCCACCTCGCTCCCCTATTCGAGGACCACTTCTTCCACACCGCGCTGCACCCGAAGCTGCGCGAGGTCTTCGCCGCGGAGAAGGCCCGGTACGACCAGGATCTATCAACACTCTGTCGAGAACGGACGAACCTCGGCTAGGGCGTTATCGCCCTCACTGGCATACGTTGGTGGGGAACGTTTCGCCAAAAATCGCTTCCTGACCCAACCCTTGGTCAGGACCGGCGTCGACCAGGAAATAGCCGTAGAAAACGTAGCGGCCCCAGTCGGCCTTGGCCGGATCGGTGATCCGGAGGCCTGCGTGATCCAGGTTGGTGGCGGCTTCTCGGCCGTTCTTGTGCGACCACGTCCCGTCTCTGTCCTGGCGGCTCCAGTGGAAGCCGTAGTCGCGCGCCACGAGCAGGACAACCACGGCCTTGCCGGCCACCGGGTCGGGGTAGGTCGGACCGACGTACTCGAGACCATCGGCAATCGCGGCCCGCTCCAGCGAGGCCGGGTCGCTGCTCCGGTACAACACCCCGGTGCCCATGCCCGGCTGGGCGAAGGAGCTGTCGCCGTGCAGGGTTGCGTCCACGTTCAGGGCGTAATTGTAGCAGTTGTTGTTGTCTTGGCGCGTGGGAGAGGCAATGGTGCCGGCCAGATGGCAATACTGCCGATCGGTCGTGCCGTCGTTCCAGTACGCCGGTTGGTACTCCGGCAAGCTGAAGGTCACCGGTGGCTGGAGAGGATCCGAGGGGATCGCCGGGAGAGACTCTTCTTCGGCGGCTTCGCCCAGGCAGGCAGGTCCTGCTCCGAAACCGAATCCGAGCAAGAGACAACTCTGAAGCCAGAGCAGGCAGATCCTCGCACTCACCAGACCACCAATGCAAGCCAAGAAGTTGTCCACATACACGATTTTCTTATTTCTGTCAAGACGATCCAATGCCGCATCGCACAATGCTGTGTCAAACCGGCTCTACCTCGGCACGGTCATCTACAACGACGAGGTCTTCGACGGCGAGCACGAGCCGATCATCGAGACCTTCGTGCGCGTGCCGCCTGCTCCTCGCCGCTACGCAGTCCCTTTCGACAACTCTCCTCGCACCGCATTGGGTCTTGTGCATCATCGTGGGGGGTGATAGTTTCGCTGTATGCTGGAAGCACCTAGCTCCGACCCAATCGGCGCGTACCTTGGACCATCGACCGGTGCCGATCGAACGGCGCAGGTGCGGAGCCGGTCGTACCTCGTTGTAGGAGATTGCCATGACCCACGTTCAAGTCCCCGTCACCGATAGCTTGCTGGCGGCGCTGCGCAAGGCGCCGCACGAGGTCGGCCCCGAGATTCTCTTGGCCGCGGCCATTCATTGGTATCAGCAGGGCATCATCTCGATGGGACGCGCTGCGGAAGCGGCAGGATTGGATCGGCCGGCCTTTCTCTCCGAGTTGGCGCGACGTCGCATCGACGTCTTCGTCGTGGACGAAGACGACCTGACGCGAGAGCTGAACCATGGTTGACACGCTGGTCGTCAACGCTTCACCGTTGATCTTTCTCGGCAATGCCGGTGAGTGGGGTCTCTTGCGCAACACGGGAGCAGCGCGGATTGTGGTGCCGGAAACCGTGTACCAAGAAATCGTCGCCTCGCCGCATCGTGATCGCGCAAGCGCAACCTTGCCCGGTGCGAATTTCCTCGAACGAGTTGGTCCTTCACCGATCCCTTCACGCATCTTGGCATGGGACCTTGATCCCGGCGAGACCGAAGTCATTGCCCTGGCTCTCTCCACGCCAGGGGCCGCGGTCGTAATGGACGACCTGGCAGGTCGAAAATGCGCGCTCGCCCTCGGGTTACAGGTCATCGGTACGCTCGGCTTGGTAATCGCAGCGCATCGCCGTGGTGAGGTTTCCGACCCGCGCCAATTGTTGCTGGACTTGCGCACAGCCGGCATGTGGCTTTCGGATGCGGTCATAGCTCGGACGCTCGCTCTGGCAAGGATCAAGCCATGAACCGCCACGTCAACAGCGTCAGCGGGCGCCTGAGCCTACGCACGCCGCAACCTCGTTGGAGCCAAAATTCAAGAAGCCCGGGGAAGTAGCTGCGGACATATACCGTCGCCGCGCTCAAGGATGGGAAGTGAGCAATCCTTCTGCTTGGCCGGAGCCGCTTGACTCACCAAGCCCTCCATGTCAACCAAGACAGGATGTGCGGACTTCCACGGAGCTCTCGGTGCTACTCTCCAACTGGAACAACTACCCCTCGGTCGAAGCCAGGGTTTTGGAACCACACGGACCGGAGGAAGCAGCCCGCCTGTTGCACCATGAGCCGCACCTGATCGCCCGGGGCATGGGCCGCTGCTATGGGGACGCCTCCCTAGCCCCGGTGGTGTGCTCGACCCTCGGGCTCGACAAGTTCCTTACCTTCGACGAGCAGAGTGGCGTCCTCCATTGCGAGGCGGGGGTGACCCTGGACCGCATCATCGAGGTCTTCCTGCCGCGCGGCTGGTTCCCGTCCGTGGTCCCCGGTACCCGCCAGGTGACCGTCGGAGGTGCCATCGCCTCGGATATCCACGGGAAGAACCACCACCTCGAGGGCACCTTCTGCCGGCACCTCCGAGAACTCACCCTGCTCCTACCCGACGGAACCCTTTGCACCTGTTCGCCCCAGCACGACGCCGAGCTCTTCTGGGCCACCTGCGGCGGCATGGGTCTAACCGGCCTCATCCTCTCGGCCGCTTTCCCGCTGCAAAGAGTCCCCTCGGCCTTCGTCGAGGAAACCACCCTGCGGGTGCCGAACCTGACGGCCATGATGGAGGCTTTCGAGGAGCACCACAATACGCCCTTCTCGGTGGCCTGGATCGATTGTCTCGCCAAGGGCACGTCTCTCGGCCGAGGGCTGGTCTATCTCGGCCGCTTTGCGCGGCGCGAGGAACTACCCCGGAAACTCGATCCTTCGGACGAAGGTCATGGCAGGGGTTTGAACCTGCCCTTCACTGTACCGTCCTTCACCCTCAATCCCCTGACCATCTCGGCCTTCAACGGCCTTCTGTACCACAAGACCCCGAGTCGCCCTCACCCCTCCTTCACCGGCTTCAATCCCTATTTCTTCCCGCTCGACTGGCTCGACAACTGGAATCGGCTCTACGGCAAGCGAGGCTTCGTGCAATACCAGTTCGTCCTGCCCCGGGAACAAAGCCAGACAGGCCTACACGCTATTCTCTCCACCATCGCCTCCCAAGGTCGGGCCTCCTTCCTGGCCATCCTCAAGTTGTTCGGCCCCCCCGGTCCCGAGGCAGCCGCGCCCCTTGGTTTTCCCCGAGAAGGGTACACGCTGGCCCTCGACTTCCCCCTGGCCCCAGGGGTATTGCCCTTCCTCGAGGTCCTCGACGGCCTGGTCCTGCGGCACCAAGGCCGCCATTACCTAACCAAGGACGCCAGGATGAGCCGGGAAACCTTCGCCGCCGGATACGAACGGGCCGGAGCCTTCCTTGCCCTCAAGCGCCGGCTCGATCCGCACGGGCGTTGCAGTTCGCTCCAATCCCGCCGCCTCGGTCTCGGTTGAACCAAGGAGACGCCATGCCACACCTCCTCGTCCTCGGCGGTACCTCGGACCTGGGTATCGCCATCGCCGCACGCTTCGCGGAAAACGGTTTCGACCTCCTCCTGGCCGCCCGGCGGGTAGACGAAGCTCGCCGCATCGCCTCGGACCTCGGCCTACGCACCGGACGGACCGTCGAGGTTCGCCCCCTCGACGTCCTGACGATCGATCGGCATGCTGCATGGTATCGCGCCCTGCAACCCAGGCCCGACGTGGTCCTATGCGTGATCGGCGAACTCGGGGACCAGGACCAGGCGCTTGCCGACCCGGCAGAAGCCAGGCGCTTGCTGGACACCAACCTGACCGGTTGCGTGACTCTGCTCGACGAAGCAGCGGCGGAGTTCGGCGCTCGCCGTACCGGTTCCATCATCGGGGTCAGCTCGGTCGCCGGCGAACGCGGTCGCGCCTCCAACTTGTTCTATGGTTGCGCCAAGGCCGGGTTCACCGCCTATCTTTCCGGCTTGCGGGCCAAGCTGCACGGCAGCGGGGTGCGGGTAATGACCGTGCTGCCGGGGTATGTGCGCACCAAGATGCTCGCCGGTTTCGATCCTCCGGCCCTGGTGACCTCCACCCCGGACGCGGTGGCCCGCGATATCTGGAACGCCTATTGCCGCGGCACCGACGTGCTGTTCACGCCCTGGTACTGGAGACCGATCATGGCCGCGGTGCGGGCCCTCCCCGAAGCGCTGTTCAAGCGCCTCAGCCTCTGATAGGGGGGTCTTGCCGGGGTCAATCCCCGAGCATGCGCTCGAGCTCTTTCTGGCTGTGTACCTGGAAATCGAATTCCCTACCCTCGAGCCGATCGACCAGGGCCCTGACCACGTGGGTGCGGGTGAGACCGAAACCGGTGGTTTTCTTCACGCCGGACACGATCCTATCGAGAGTCCGGACCTGTTGATCGCTGAGATAGAAGGTCTCGACGTTGATCTTCTCGGTCCGGTCTTCACCGTTCATGGTTCGTCCTCGTGTAGCGATGTCCCGGCACCGATCTCAGAAGGCTTCCCAATAGGCCTTCACCTGGGGACAGATATCGGCATAGGCCTCGGTGGGCAGCCCGCCGTGATAGCAGATGGTCTTGAGGTCACAACAATGTCCGCCGTTGGTGCACCCGAACAAGGCGCTCCAGTCATCGACATTGCAATCGGCACGCACCGCGGGGTCTTCCTGGGTATCGCAATAGACCTCGTTGAGCGAGGACTTGGTGCCGTCCGTGGTGACGCAATCGGCCTTCGAAGCGCGGCACGAGAGGAGGTAAGGCCCCCAGGCATAGGCATTGTCCTGCGGGCTCGTCTGGTTGCACCGCCCATAGCCAAGATCGGGAGGAGGATTGTCCTCGTTGGTGAAGACCGGTGGTTGCATATAATCGTCGTCGTCATCGGGCGGATCCGTGACCGGAGGGACGACCGGAGGGACGACCGGAGGGACGACCGGAGGGACGACCACCGGAGGAACATCGTCTTCCGTAGGATCCGTGACCGGGGGGAGCACCGGGGGAACAGCATCATCCGTAGGATCCGTGACCGGAGGTAGCACCGGGGGTTGCGTGCCCGTACCTGTCCCGGTGCCGGTCCCTGTCCCCGTACCCGTCCCCGTACCTGTCCCCGTACCTGTCCCCGTGGCCGGGGTGGAAAAGCCGGGGAGGGGCACCCCCGACTGTTGGCCCTGGGCAGGGACATAGCCCTGATTGTAAGAAGTCGGGACAGTGCTGACCTGGTCGAAGGGCGTACCGGGGTATTGTTGCTGTGCCCCGCCGGGGGCGGACAGGGTTTCTTTGCCGCCAGAACAGGATTGGAGCAGCACAAGGGAACCACAGACGAAGGCGATCGACAAGCCCTTCATGGAGCCGACTCCGCAGGTGAGAACCTGCCTAACAGTAGCCGAGGGGCGCGGAAAAGGCAACGGCTGCGCGGTGATAGTACCCGGACCTGCTCGAAAATCCGAACCCTGGTTCGAAAACGCGAACCAGAGGCACCATTGTTCTTATATTCCATAGCATTACAATTGGCACGAGTTCTGGAGTAGGCCCATGCGACTCCACAACGAGGTCGTCATGCCCTACACGAACAATGAACGGATGGTCAAGATGGCCGAGGGCGGTATGGGGGAGATCTTCCTCCGGCACGGGCCCGACAATCACCGCAGCGTGGTCAAGCGCCTACGACCGGAAACCTCACCGGCCTCAAGCTTTCTGTTGCAGAAAGAAGCTCTGCTGGTCTCGCTGCTCGATCATCCCAACCTGGTGACGTACCGGTCCTTCACGATCGAAGACGGCAACCCGGTCCTCGAACTCGAGTACATCGACGGGGTCCCCCTCAAGGAGTTCTTCCTGCTGCACGAGCAGAAGGACCTCGCCGTGCCGCTCACCCACTTGGCCTGCATCGGCCGTCAGGTTCTCGCGGCCATCACCTATCTGCACTACTTCTCCATTGGCAACCGTCCCTGCCATATCGCTCATCGCGATCTCAGTCCGCACAACATCTTGCTCGACCGAACGGGCCGCGCTACGGTGATCGACCTGGGTATCTCGACGCTGGATCTCGGTCAACGCGAGGACACCTTCGTTCCTCATGCCGGGAAAGACCTGTACAGCCCCATTTTTTCTCGCAGGGCCAGGGGGCCGGCCTGTGATGTGGACCTGTATTCCCTGGGCGTGATCCTCCTGGAGGGTTGCCTCGGACTGGAGCACTGCCGGGTCCTCGAACGCCTCGGACTCCTGTGCGACCGAGGGCGGCTGCGGCGCCATCTCACCGAGGACACCCCGGTGAACAAGCGCCTGATCGATATCATTCTCCCCTTGCTCTTCACCGAAGCTCCGGGAAAACGAGCCTATCGGCAACTCGAACACCGGCTCGAAGCTCTCGGAGGGAGCGAGGAAGGTCTGGCCGAGTACTTGGTCGAACGAGGTTTGTTCCAGCCGCGACCTGTTTCCCCGCTCCTGCCGACCCGGCAGGTCACCGTCTTCAACCTTTCTTGAACTCGGCAATGAGGGAAGAGATGGTTTTCTTCGCATCCCCGAAGATCATCCTGGTGTTATCGGCGAAGAAGAGGGGATTGTCGATACCTGCAAAACCCGCGGCCATCGAACGCTTGAGGACGAAGACGGTCCTGGCTTCATGGACCTTGATGATCGGCATCCCATAGATCGGGCTGCTCGGATCGTTCAGCGCTTGAGGATTGACCACGTCGTTGGCCCCGATGACGATGGCCACATCGACCGTGGGCATAGCCGGATTGATCGCATCCATCTCGACGAGCTGATCGTACGGCACGTTGGCCTCGGCGAGGAGCACATTCATGTGCCCGGGCATCCTGCCGGCGACCGGGTGGATGGCGTACCGCACCTCACAACCGTTGGCCTCGAGCAATTCTCCCAATTCGCGGACTACATGCTGGGCCTGGGATACCGCCAAGCCATACCCCGGCACCACAATGACGGAAGCAGCCGCTTCGAGGACGAGGTAGGCATCTTCGGGCGAGAGCGCCTTGACCACCCCCTTCGCCGCCTGGCCCACCCCCACGGTGGTGGCGCCGAAACCGCTGAAGAGGACATTGCCGAGAGAACGGTTCATCGCCCGACACATGATCCCGGTCAAGATGATGCCCGAGGCTCCGACCAGAGCCCCGGAGACGATGAGGATGTTATTGACGATGACGAAGCCGGTGGCACAGGCCGCGAGCCCGGAATAGCTGTTCAACAGCGAGATGACCACGGGCATGTCCGCGCCGCCGATCGGAATCACGGACATGACCCCGAGCAACAGGGAGATGACCACGGTCACGGCGAAGATCCACGAGCCTCCCTGTGGATCCAGCGTAAAGAAGACCCCACAGAGCACGGCACCGAGAAGCAACGAGGCATTGGCCAGATGCTGCCCCTTGAATACCAATGGCTTGCCGGAAATAGTCTCGGCCAGTTTCAAATAGGCCACGAGGCTGCCCGAAAATGTGACCCCACCGATCAGCACGGACAGGAACACGGTGAGCGCGGTGAAGTGGCTCAAGCCTGGTTCCTGGAGGTAGACGGCCCAGGCGACGAGCAGGCTGGCGATACCCCCGAAGCCGTTGAGCAGGGCGACCATCTCCGGCATCTTGGTCATGGCCACCAAGCGGGCGGCAAGAATACCGGCGACCGTGCCCAAAAGGATCCCGACGAGGATCCAATGGTACGAGACGACGTGCTGGTCCAACAGGGTCGCGACGATTGCCAGGAGCATACCCACGGCCGAGAGCGCATTGCCTTTCCTCGCCGAGACCGGAGAGCTCAGCATCTTGAGGCCGACGACGAAGAGCACGGCGGCGAGGACGTAGGTCAGGCCGATGATACCGAAGAGGCTCATGTTCCCTGCCCTCCATCCTTCTTCTTGAACATCTTGAGCATGCGATCGGTCACCAGGTAACCGCCTACCACATTGATGGTCGCGAAGGCCACGGCCGCGGTGGCTAGGATCGTGCTCAGCGCCGAACGCTCGGCCATGCCCGCGGCGATGATGGCTCCGACGATGGTGATGCCGGAGATGGCATTGGAACCGGACATCAGCGGGGTGTGCAACACCGAGGGAACCCTATTGATCAACTCGAAACCGAGGAAGATCGAGAGTATGAGAACGAAGGTCAGGAAAACGACCGTTTCCACGCGTCACCTCATCGCGCTGAGAGTGGTACTGTACAGAGCCCCGGCATGCGCCACCAGGGCCCCTCGGATGATATCGTCCTCGAGCACCATGTTGAGGCTCTTGTTCTGCTTGTCCCAGAAGTGTTCGAGGAAATTGACGACATTGTTGGCGAACATCTGGCTGGCGTGCACCGCGACCCGGCCGGGCAGATTGGCCACCCCGAGTACGAGGACCCCGTGCCGTTCGACCTCGGCGTCGAAGACCACTCCTTCGACATTGCCGCCGGTCTCGACTGCAAGGTCGACCACCACGCTTCCCGGGCGCATGCCCGCCAGCATGACATCGGTGACGATCAAGGGAGCCTTCCGGCCGAACACCTGGGCCGTGGTGATGACCACGTCGGCCAGGGCACAATGCTTGGCCAGGAGTTCGCGTTGCCGCTGGAGTTGCTCCTCGCTGAGCGCTGTGGCGTAACCATCCTTGGTCTGCCCGGTCTCTCCCAGGTCGAGTTTGACGAATTTTGCCCCGAGGGACTGGACCTGCTCCTCCACGACCGGGCGGGTGTCGAAGGCCTCGACCCGGGCACCGAGGCGTTTCGCCGTCGCAATGGCCTGCAAACCGGCAACTCCTGCACCGATGATGAAAACCCGGGTAGGGGAGATCGTCCCCGAGGGGGTGACCATCATGGGAAAGATCTTGGCCAACCGGCTCGCGGCCAGGATCACGGCCACATACCCGGCCAGGCTGGCCTGCGAGCTGAGGACGTCCATTTTCTGGGCAATGGTGCTACGCGGGATCAACTCCAGGGCGACGGCTTCGAGGCCGGCCTCGACCAAGCGATCGATCAAGGGCCGCTCGTTGAAGGGGTCGAGTAAACTGATATGCACCGTTCCCCGCCGCATCAGCGCAATCTCGTCCAGCGGAGGCTTGTTCACCCGGACCACCACCTCGGCATTACCCAACAGGGCACAGCGATCCTCGACCACCTGAGCCCCTGCTTCGGTATAGTCGCGTTCGGTGAAACCGAGGAAGGTACCCAAACCGGCCTCCACGCTCACCTCCGCTCCGAGGGAACGCAGTCGTTTGACTGTCTCGGGCAGCAGCGCTACGCGGTGCTCTCCTGGTTTACTTTCTCGTGGTACGGCGACACGCATCTTCTTCTCCCTATTCCTCGATGGGAACCTCAGCCACGGACCACGCGATGGTGACGTTTCTTCCCCGCGCGCAGCAACAACGCTCCCTCGCGTAGGTCGGCGTCCTGGAGGATCCGTTGTTCGTCGTCCAGCCGTTCCTCGTTGAGATAACACCCCCCCTGCCGAACGAGCCTCCTGGCTTCGCTCTTGGTCGAGGCGAGCCCACATTCGACGAGCAGGTCGAGCACCGGGAGACCGCTCAGGCGTTCTCCGGGGAGGATCGTGGTCGGCAGTTCGTTCAGGTCCCCACTCCCACCGAAAGCGGCAGCCGCAGCCGCCGCAGCTCGGTCGGCCTCGTCGCGGCCGTGGACTAAAGAGGTCAGTTCGTGGGCCAAACGGATTTTCGCTTCACGGAGTTGCGCTCCCTCGAGGGCTTCATAAGCGACGAGTTCCTCGAGCGGCACAAAGGTATAGATCCGCAGGAAGCGCACGACATCCGCATCGGCGCAGTTGATCCAGTACTGGTAGAAATCGTAGGGCGGGGTTCTCCGGGGATCGAGCCAGACGGCTCCGGCCTCGGTCTTTCCCATCTTGGTCCCTGCCGCCGTGGTCATCAACGGGAACGTCAGCCCTTCGACCTGATGGTTGTTCAGGCGACGGCACAATTCGACTCCCATCACGATATTGCCCCACTGGTCGCTGCCGCCGAACTGGACCCGGCAATCGTGGTCCCGGTCGAGTACCGCGAAGTCATAGGCTTGCAAAATCATGTAGTTGAATTCAATAAACGACAGACCTTTCTCCATGCGCAGCTTGACCGACTCCTGCGTCAGCATGCGATTGACGCTGAAGTGCCGACCGACCTCGCGGAGGAAGTCGATGTACTTGAAATCCCGCATCCACGTCGCGTTGTCCACGAGCAGGGCTCGCCTGCGCACCTCGCTGCCCTCGAAATCGATGAACCGTGCGAGTTGCCGACCGATGGCCTCGAGATTGGCCCGAACCTGGTCCTCGTCGAGGAGTTTCCGCATCTCGGTCTTGCCGCTCGGATCACCGATCAGGGTGGTCGCCCCACCGACCACGGCGATGGGCCTATGCCCATGGCGTTGGAGGTGGGCCAGGGCGAGGACCGGAATGAGGTGCCCGACGTGCAGGGAATCCGCGGTGGCGTCGAAGCCGGCATAACAGGTCGCGGGAGGAGCCTTGAACAGCGCGGTCAGCGCCGCCTCGTCGGTCACCTGGTTGATGAACCCTCGACCTTGCATCTCTTCGAAGAACCCACTCATGCCGCCTCCCCTGGGCTTTCGATAAGGAAAAGCTTGATTGTATAAAATATTGAGGTGGGTCACGTCAAGAGGTCACAATGCCCCAGCCGGAAAACGGTGTGTGGAACTTTGCCCCAGGTGCGTGACCACCCTCGCTCGGCGGCTTATACTAGGTGGATATGCTGCACGCCACCGACAACCCCGGGAACGGGAGCTTCCACTCCGCCCCCGCAAACCCCTCGCCCTTCTGGTTCCCCGTGATCCTCCTCGCCGGGACGCTTCTGCGCACCCTTGCTGCATGGCCCAGCGAGGTCTGGCTGGACGAGGCCAACGGCATCCTGTTGGCTTCCTCTCCGTTCTCGGCCTGGGCGGACGTATTGGCCCTCGATTCCTCTCCTCCCCTCTATTATCTCGTCTTGCGGGTCTTCGCCACCCTCTCGCTCTCTTCTTTCTGGCTGCGCATACCCTCGTTGCTCGCGGGCGTGCTCACCCTCGTACTCGTCCATCAGGTTTGTACCGTGCTCCATTCGCGACGCTGCGGTCTCCTGGCGACCGCGCTCCTGGCCTTCTCCCCGTTGCACGTCTTCTATTCCGGCGAGCTCCGCATGTACTCCTTGCTCGGCTTGTTGGCCCTCGGCTTCTGGTACCTCCTCCTGCTCCGGCCATCCCTTCCGCGCTACCCCTTCGCGACCACCCTGTGCGGGTTGGGGCTCTGCCTCACTCACCACTACGCCCTTCCCTTCGTTGCAGTTTCCCTGGCTCTTGCGCTCTGCCTCTCCGAACGTCGCCGATCCGCCCTGCTGGTAGCCCTCGGGTTGGCTATCGGCTATCTCCCTTTTGCCACGATTCTCTCGGACCAGCTCGTCAATCCCGATCACATCGCCTGGATCCGGCCCTTCTGGGAAGACTACCCCGGAGGCGTCGCACTGTTCCGCTCCCTGCAGGCCTTCCTCCCGGGAGGGTCGCTCCCTTCGTACGTACCTCTCTCCGGTCTGCCGGCCCAAGCTGCCGTGCTCGGCCTCCCTATGCTCTTCATGGGTCTTGCCCTCTTTACCGGAGGCAGGGCCGGACTCTCACGGCTCGCACTGCTCACCGCCAGTGTTGGGTTGCCCCTCTCCGCCCTGGTTTTCGTCTCGTATGTATTCCGCCCTATCTACCTCGCCGGACGCAGCGATGTCCTCGTCCTTCCTTTGTTCGTCTGCCTCCTGGCCCTGCTCTACGTGCGTTTACCGCGGACCTTCCTGATCCTGGCCCTCGGGCTGTATCTTCTCCTCGGCGGCCTCCAGGGGTGGAACTCCTGGCCCCGGTGGTCCAAGCCGGGCAACGCGGAACTCGCCGCCTCGATCCGAACGGCTGCCTGCGACACCGTACTCTGCAGCGGCCTCTCCTACGCCGCAATGACCTATTACGGCCGGCTTTCCACGCCCGGCTGGGAAACCCTGGCCTTCCCCCCTGAGATAGCCGACCATCCCGGGAATTTCGCTTCCTCGGCTTGGCCCCTCGAAAAGCTTGGCGACGCTGCCCGCCGAGCACTGCTGGACCTGGAGGCTGCGAAGGGCCGCTCCTGCGTCCTCCTCTCTCACGCTTCCTACGCAGTCCCACTCGCGGGAGCATTGCAACGGAGGGGATCCGTGACGGTCGTCCGCGAGGATCTGCGCAGCTCGCTCCAGCGCGAGCCATTTAGCCTACTGGTGCTCGGAGAGTTGGGGTCGAGCGGGAATTCGGGAGGACCTTGATCAGGCGGCGCGGTCGATGGCCCGCAACAAACTGATTTCCCACCGTCTACTGTCGTTGACCGCACAGAGGATGGCATTGTCACGGTCGAGGCCGAAGAGGTAATTAACCTTGTCCTGGTCGTAGAAGACGCGCAACACCCTCGTGGAACCCAGCGGCAGGTGGTGTTTGACCAGGTCGCGGACCGTCGTGCTGGTGGAGAACTGCCACGACTTGGGGTGATTGCCGACCTTGGTGTATTCCCTGTTCTCGTTGCTCCTGATCGTCATTGCGGGCCTCCGGGGTCCAGTCTCCATCACTCATGGTCGAGGAGGTGACGGGTGAAGGCTGCCCGCAGTATCCGTGCCAACGTACGTATTTTTCAACTAGCTGATATTATAACACCAGACCCTCCAGGGGTCAGCGCTGCCGTGCATTTTTCACCGGTCTGGGTCAACTTTTTTACGCAGTCTTCCGGAAAATCGGGACCTCGGCGAGAGAGAACCGATCCGGAAAACCCGGACGTCAACCGCGGTCCTGGGTCTCGAGCAGGGCAAGGAGTTCACGGCAACGGTGACCGAGGTTGGCGAACCAACGGGCCAAGAGCTCGAGCTGCTCGCGAACGGTTTCGGGGGAATGTTCCTCTCCGCAGCGTTCGCTCGCCGAGAAGTCGGCCAGGTGCAGGAGGTGCTCCGGCCGCACGAGCTGCGCAAGAGGCAATCCTGCCTGCTCTCGGACTAACGCATCTCGTAAGGCGCTCGAGGTCGTGATCAATCCAGGTTCTGCTCGCGAGGCGGAGGCGAGGTTCGAACCGACCCTGGCAGCGATCGCTGCCTGCCGACGGCACACGTTAGCCAGACCACCGAGCTTCGGAGCAAGGTTTTCCCGGTCCAGGGGCGCACCCACGGTCGGGCACCATCCGGCCGGCGGCTTCGAGCAACCGGCGAGGAGCGGCTCCAGGGTGTTCGGGCTTCCCCACCAACGTACTGCCCCGACTATGGCTGCCCCCATGTTCTCGGGCATGAGCGAGAGCACGGGGCGGCCGTAGCGCTCGAGCTGGAGTTCGAGCCAGCGCCGGTACCAGGTCCAACTCCGCTGGGTCGGGATGGGACGACCGTCATTGCCGGGGCAGTGCAAGACGGCTCCCGGTCCCCGCAGGTCCAACGAGGGATCCTCCAAGTCGCCGATCCCAGGGGCGTGGCTGAGTCCGTCCTCGCGGCCATACGCGAAATCGAGGCCTGTCAGGAGGATCTTGTCGCAACCCAAGAGTTCGAGGGCGGCAAAGGCGAGGTTGGCCACCGAGGGACCGAAGGCCGGACCGGGACGAAGCCCCGGGAAGAACCAGGCGAGGAGGTCACTCGGGGGTATCAGGAAGAAGAAAGGTCCGCCGTGAGCGGCGAGGACCCTTGGATCAGCCGGCGGCCAGGTTACCAGGGGCGTCGAGCGGCCAGACCGAACAGCGAGGAAATCCGGCCGACCCTCGAGATCGACCGTGACCGCGACATCGGGTTCGAGGCCGCGGCGCCGCAAGAGTCCGACCGCACTGTCGCAACACGCCAGCACGAGACGTTCCCGGCAGCTCTCGAGCAACGGTAAGGCCGGCTCGAGCGACGGCCCGGACCCGACGACCACCCCGCAGCATCCCCGCAGCGGTCGGCCGGCGGCCTCGAGTCGAGGCGACTCCAGCACCTGGTCCCTATTGGCCAAGACGTTGCGAAAAACCTTCACCACATCTCCGGCTCGGCCCTGGTCCGCGCTGAGCAGATCGACCTCTTCCTTGAGCGCTGCGGCAAAGGTGATGTAGCCCTGAGGGTCGGTCATGGTCACGGGTACGGCGACCGGGAGCAGGGTTCCCGAGTACGCGAAGAGGTCCTCATGGACAAGCGCGGCCCGGAGTTGCGCCCTGGTCCATCGAGGACCGAAGAGCACGAGCTCACCGAGCCGTACCTGCAGGGAGACCTCGGTGGCGCGGAGGAAGGCTGCCAGGAGTTCGAGATCCAACTCGACCAGGAAGAGGGTCGACCGAGGCCCCCAACGTCGTGCGAGCAGCTCGAGGTGCCGGAACATGCCGACGCTGTAAGCCACCACGAGCCGCGGTCTGACCTTGGGAGCGAGCCCCTCGACCAGGGCCCCGGCTTCGGCTTCGAGGTCCTCGAGGACGACCGTTCTGGGATCGCCTCGCAACAAGCGGTTTCCCTCGAACCGCCACTCTCCTCGGGTACCTTCGAGACGCTCGGCGAGCTCGGGAGGCAGAACGGCCAGGTTGCGCCGCCAACAGTCCGCGCTCATTGGCGTATTGCCAGGATCTCGGTTACCAGAAGCATCTCCTCGGAGGCGACGTCGAGTTCTCGCACCAGTTCTTCGTAATTGTCCTTGAGCAGCCGCAGACGTAACGGCGCATCGGTGGAAACGGGAACGAGGTCGATGAACGGCGTGAGACCGAGGAAGGTCTCACCGAGGTAGACCTCGACTTCGGTGGGAATGGTCCTGACCACAAGTCGGCGTTTTCCGGTCCCGCCGGTTGCCGGGGGCACGCCAAGAGAGGCCGCCGGAGCCGATGGGAGTGCCGGAGGGAGCACTGCCGCCTTGGCCACCACTATCGACGGAACGGCCGGCGAACTCTCCGGAGCCTTCGAAGTCTTGGCTGGCGGAGGTACTCGTGCTGGTTCTGCCGGAGGCGCCGAAGAAGCCGAGGTTCGGACCTTCGCTCCGGCTGCCGGAGTTACCCCCGGGGTGGCGAGAGGCGGGGACCATGCCGAGTTATCAGGCGGTTGCAGGACTGCTTCCGCTGCTTCCAGGGTCAAACGCAGTATCGGACCCTCGCCCGGGGAGAGGTGGAATTGCCCCAAGCCCGCGGTGTCGACTACCACCCTGGCCACGTCCTTGCGAAATTGCCCGGTCCTGACGGCCACAACGTGCCTGGTCCCGGACTCATACTTGCCCTTCACCTTCCCGGACAACCTGGTACCCGGCAGGTCGAGGAAGACTCGGTCGATGTGCCCGTTGCGATCGAGCGTCGTGCCCAACTTGGAAGGAACGACCTTTGCCGACAGGTGGAGAGAGACGACCACGGCGTTCTTGTCGGCCGAGGCGGCGACCTCGACGCGATCCAGGGTGACCGCGAAGAGGAGGCCGGGTAGCAGCGTGAACGCCAGGGCGAGCCCTCTCATGGTTTCCCTCCGTTTGCGAAGAAGGAGAACATCCCCACGAGACTGACCTGCCGAGGCCTGATGATCACCTCGAGGCTTTTCTCATTGTGCTGCAATACGTACTTCCCGCCCCCGAGAGAGAGCTGGGCGAGTTGGAACCGCGCGGGCAGGAACGGGGAGAAGGAGTTTTCCAACAGGGGTTCGGCCAAGATCTTCTCCACGAACTCGGGTACTGCCTTGTCCTCTCCGCGGTAGCGCTCCGCCAGGATCTCGGCAATGCCGCGCAGGAGCAGGAAATCGAGAATCGTCTCGCGCTGCCGGAACAATCCGCGGCGAAGCACGGAGACGAAATCGAGGAAAGGGGTCAAACCCACGGTCGTGGTTTTCTGTCTCGTTTCCAAGGACACGGTGAGGGGGGGCACCTCGTTCTGCGCCGGCTCAAGCATCGGGAGGGAGAGGGTCAGGCGGTGCGCGGGTACTGGTTCTTCCTCACCCGGAGGTTCGAGGAGTTGACCGGCGAGTTGGTCGAGGCGCGCCCGATCGCCCTCGGCCAGCGCGGTTAGGCATTTTCCGAGTCCCGCGGACTGTTCTGCCGTGGGCCGGTCGGGTGCATGACAATGGGTGAGGACGCTGGCCTCTGTGGCCTGAAGGGCTCGGCGCACCTGTACCGTTCGCGGGAAACGCGGGGAGAGCGCGAGGAGGAGCAGCTCACCTTCTGCCCGGGGGGACCTATCGGTCGAGATATCCTCGAAGCCCCAGCGCTGCTTCAAGACTTCGAACTCGGCGAACTGGCGTTCGGAGGCAATGCGCAACGCCGCCCCCCCGACGAGCATACGGAGGGCCGGGGTCGCGAGTTCGCCGCCCGGATCGAGCAACGCCTCCATCGTCTTGAGGTAACAGACATAGGCCTGTTCGGGCTCTTGGAGGCGCTCGTAGCTGAGGCCGACGAGGTACTGGGTCGGGGCCAGGAAGCCGGCTCGCGCCCCGGTCAAGGCCCGATAGGTCCCGGCGAGCAGGTCGTTATAGAGCAACAGGCTGGTATGGTCCTCGGCGAAGAGGTGATTGAGGGTTTGGACCAGATGGACGAAGAACCGCTGCACGAGGAGTCGCAAACGGCGATACGCGAACAGCACGCCCTCGGCTCCCTCCGCGGCGCTCGGCACTTCCGAGACCTGGCGGACGAGGCTCTGGAAGAGCTGGTCGAGGACCAAGTTGCTCTTCTTCACTTGACCTTGGTAATGGTACAAGAGGGCTTGGTCGAACAGGCCGAGTTCTTCGTCCCCCGCATAGACCTCCGCTTTCTTGTCCTCGAGATACCGCAGAGCAGCGGTCGGCCCTTCTTGTTCGAGCAGGCGGGCCCGGTGCCGGTGGTGGTTGCTCCCGGACCAGCATCCCAGGGAACAGAGCAGAAGCAGGATGAGGGTACGGGTCACGAGCGCCTCGATTCCTCGTCAACAAGGAACATTGTACTACTTGGATTGAGCCAACAAATCAAGGCAGACCGAAGAAACAACCCTATCAAGATACTGTTATCATTTTATAAGAAAGTGAGTAGGAGGACAGCTTCCGTATCGGTTGCACCCTTGAAGTCGGGGGATTTTCCACGTGCAGGATCAGTGCGTGGTCAGGTTGCCGAGCAGCACCGGATTATTGATGAACAACCGGGCGTTGAGCGGAACCACCTGGGGGTGGCCGCTCATTTCACATCGTAATTCTTCGGACGGTTTTCCCACAGTTCTTCGAATTCCTCGGCCAACTCCTGATAATCCGGGTCGCGCATCCCGACCGGATCCAAAAGACTCTCCTCTTCCTC
>Ga0156395_1342_pt2 | contig 17677 bp, 12 predicted proteins | sample RifOxyA3_FD_108039 | JGI IMG/M metagenome (GOLD analysis project Ga0156395, IMG submission 108039) | Deltaproteobacteria bacterium RIFOXYA12_FULL_61_11 | reverse complement strand
CCCACTGCTGCGGGACCTCGACATCCGTCGCGACGAGTTGGCCCGGGTAGAACTGGAGTTTAGGACCCCAGGACGACTGACCCTGCGCAGCACCCCAGCCCAGGCCTCGGTCTACCTCGGCGAACGCTTGCTCGGCACCACCCCCCTGGAGAACTTCCAGCTCGAACCCGGCGTTCACGAACTGCGGCTCGCCCGCACCGGTTGCTTCGACCTCGTGAGGACCGTGACCCTCGAAGAGGACAAAGAGGCGGTCCTCGATCTCACCCTCGCCCATCGCACCGGAACCATCACCGTGGCGACCATACCCCCGGGCGAAGTCTGGATCGACGGCGAGCGTATGCCCACCGAACGCTGCGCGGATCTGACCTTGGCCGAGGGCGAGCACCTCCTCCTAGTGCAACACCTGGACTATCGTCCGCTCAAGCGTACCATCGAGATTCGTTCCGACGAGCACCTCGTGATCACCGATCCCCTGATCCCCCTGCCGGCCATACTGCACCTCTCCTCCACACCCTCGAGAGCCTCGGTGAGTCTTGACGGTACCTATCTGGGTACCACCCCCCTGACCCGCTCGAACCTGCCTGCCGGGCGGCACCAACTCACCGTGTACCGCAAGAACTTCGAAGAGTTACGCCAATCCGTACTCCTCGCTCCCAACGAAGAGCGTCGACTTGACTTGCGTTTATTGCCCGATAGTCGCCATCTTCGCTCCAGGCTCGAGACCAGCAAGACCATGGCAATACTCGCCGGCAGCGTCGGCGGCGCCGTCCTCGCCTACGCCGGCATTGCCCTCTATCGGCGGGATCAAGCTGCTGGAGAAGCCGGGGAAGCCTATACCGACTATTCCTTCGCGGTGGTCCAACAAGACATGGACCAAGCCTTCGAAACCTATCGCAACCGCCGCCACACGGCAGAACGCCAACTCCTCCAGGCCATCATCGCCGCTACCACGGGGACCATTCTCGGCTCGGTGGCTTTTTACTACTATCTCGATGTCCGAGAGACCCGGACCTTGCTGCAAGGCCCTGGCGGAACCGGCGCCGAGCTGGGGAGCACCGGTCTGACCTTCACCCTGGGAGGCTGGTGATGCGCCTCCTCGCCTGGCTGTTGCTTTTCACCGCTTGTACGTCGGTCGAGGAACACACCCGGGACAATCCTCTCGACTTCTGGAATCCGAACGCCGAGGTCCCTCCCCCGGCCGAGGCTTGTGCCAACCCCGCGGCCTGCTCCTCGCTCGTGCGCACCACCGACTCCTTCCAGCTCCGCTTCGCCGCCTTCGGCCCTTACGACGACCAGGACGAGCTCACCGTCCAATGGAACCGCCTCGACCATCCCGCCATCGACGCCTACCTCCTCCAGTACGGACCGGACGACAACGACCTGATCGAACTCGAGGTCAGCGCCGATAGCACCTCGGCCGTCCTGCCCGGCATGACCCGCCGCAGCCCCCCCTTCTTGGTCCAGATCCAGGTCGTTTCCGGAGCCCAGCACTCCCGCCCCTCCTCGGCCATCTATACGTATGGTCTGGACTACGACGCCGACGGATCGATCAACCTCGAGGAGAGCAATCTCGGCACCGATCCTCTCAAGGAAGACAGCGATGGCGACGGCCTACTCGACGGCCAGGAGAGGAACACCGGCGTCTACAACGGGCTGCACGATGCAGGGACCGACCCCTTGACCCCCGATACCGACAAGGACGGGCTACCCGATCATTTCGAAGCCACGGTTACCGGGACCGATCCGACGAAGCAGGACACCGATGGCGATGGCATCATCGACGTCCAGGATTTGATCGCCACCGTGGCGCTCGATAGCCCCACGGCCGACCTCGAACTCCTCGACCTCGACACCGACGGCACTGCCGAGCTGTTGCTGCTCTCCGCCGAGACGGGCTGGTTCAAGGCGCTCAGTTTGCAGGATGATGGGAATTTCAGTAAAATCATGGAATTCGACCTCGCTCTGCCCGAGGCAACAGGTCTGGCCACCGCGCTCGACAATGCGGGAAAACCGGTGGTCCTCGCCTGGCGAGAAGCCGATGGTCAAGCCGTCCTACTGAGGGACGAGGGCGAGGGTTTCGATGCTGTCGCCCGCCCCTTCGTACCGATCCGACCTGACCACGTCGCGCTCAACGCAGGGGTATCCGGCCGCATTACCCTTGCAGCTACGTCGGCAGCCGAAGCCCTCCTGACCGTACTCGAGTTCGACCTCGAGGGGAAGGAACTGGGTCGGCAACTCCTACCGCTGGAGCAGGGGGGACGAAGTCTGCACTGGCTCGACCTCGATCTCGACACGCGCCGGGATCTGCTCGTGCTCAACGAACAAACCCCTTCCTTGAGTATCTTCTACCTCCAGGCAGACGGAACCTACCGCGGCTCCGGGCAAGCCCTCGCGAAGAAACCCTACCTGGGTTTCGGCCTGACGACCGTGGATGCCGACCGTCTCCCGGACCTCGTCCTGCTCGACGAGCGGGGTTTTTCCATCTCTCGCCACGAGCACGGCTTGTTCTCCGCGCTCCTCGAGGTGCACAGCAGCGTTCGGCCCACGGCTCTCGAGGTCCTCCGCGACGGGGAGCATCGGCTGGTCGCCGTCCTCTCCGGCACTGAGAGTACCTTGGAACTCTTCGCCTTCACCGTAATGCCCACCGATACTCCCCTCGCCGCCGAGGATTTTTCCTCCGTCGAAGCCGATCGCTATCGCGAGCTCCTGCGGGTCAACAATGGTCCGGAACTCCTGCGCACGGGCTTCGTCGACGACGACCAGAAACCGGACTTTCTCACTCTCAGCAATCGCAGCCGCTCGGTGTCCATCCTCTTCGGCAAGTATTTGAGGTACCATGCGGACCAAGCTTTTTAAACTCGGCGTCGTGCTCATGGCTCTCCTTCTTTGGAGCTGTATGCCCATCGACTACGACGAGCCCTTCTTCGAGGCCGAGGCCAAGATCACCATCCACCTCTTCGAGAAAGACCAACGCATCGTCATCTCGGCTCCGCCCCTCGAGGTTCACAGTCATTACTTCAGCAGCGACTACACCCTCTCCGTCAACGGCGAAGCAATCCCCTTCGACGAGCATCGCGGCTATCGTCTCGAACGGACCGACGGCCCTCTGCCCAAAGCGCAATCCTTCCAGGTGCAGATCCTCTATCAACCCACCGGTGAAACCATTGCACTGCAGGCCGACCCCCCAGCTGCTTTCTCCATCGATTACCCCCAATCACTCAAACGTCTTCCCTTGGGTGGCCAACTCACACCCGAGTGGTCTCCCTTTGCAACGCTCGATACCGTGACCGTCTGGATCGACGATCGCGCCCTGGCGCTCAACCTCCCGGACACGGGCCGGTACGAGCTCGCCACCCCTCCGACGGAACCGGGCAGCCACCTGCTGCACCTGCAGAAACAGCGCATCACCCGTTCGGGAGAACTCGAGCCCCATGCACTCGAGGTGATCACCCTCAGCAGCCGTACCCGCGAGTTCACCCTCACCAACGACCTGATCGTCGAACACCTCGAAGCCGATTTCTCGGTCGTGCTCCCCGACTGCGATGCCACCCCCCGGCCGAGTGCCGAGGTGAGTTTCCGTTTGGCCGAGGGGATCCTCACGTCCGGACTGAACGGCACCATCTTCAAGCTCGCGCTCAACGGTACCGTACTCATGGGCAGTCAACGCCTCGAAGACCCCAAGGCCAGAACCTACCGTACGAACTTCGACGTCCTCGCCCCGGGCCGCCGCTATTCCGTGGACCTGCTCGACCCTGACGACCGGCGGCTCTTCGCTCACCACCAAACCATCCCCGAGTGTTTCTCTTCCATAGAACACGAACTCGTAGGCAACCTCTTGACCGTTTCCTGGTTACCCAGGGACACCGAATACCGGACGACCCTGGTCGTCCGGTCGAACCAGGAGGAGGTCGACCCGATCCTACGGCTGCCCGTCGAAGACCTGGGCAAGGCCGAACTCGACCTCTCCGCCCTGCCCGCGGGCGCCGTGTTCTACCACCTCGAGCGAACCAGCCAGAGCGAGCTCTCCGACACCTTGCAGAGCGGGGGCTTCCGCATCGTCCAACAATCCAGTCTCCGACAGGTGCCACGGTGAAAACCCTCTCGGTCCTCCTCCTCTCCTGGCTCGTCAGTTGCGTCACTCCGGTCGGGGAAGATTCTTCCCAAGAGACCCCCGACGATCCGACCTGGACCACCGATGACGAACGTCGCCCCTTGCCGCTCGAGCTCGGGGCCGAACTCAACGCCTGGGGCGTTCCGGGACTGCGCCATGCCGAGGTGCTACTCACCCGCCGCGCGGTCATTCCCCCCCCTGAGACCTTCGCCACCAGGTCTTTCCTGGAGGGTCTGCTCCCCGCCTTCACCGCCTCCAACCCCGACCCCTCCCTCGATCTCTCCATCGTCCCCCTCGAGAGCGGCAACGGCCTGCATCTCCTGGTGGCCCGCCTTGCGCTCCCCCCCTCGGTGACACCTCAAAAGGCCCTGCATTTCCAAGCCATTGTCGACAGCTCGCCCTCGATGGCCTCGAACGACCTCCCCTCCAGGGTCACCGCCTTCCTGACCGGCTTTCGCGCTCAGCTCACGGAGGGGGAAACCCTCACCTTCGCCACCCTCGATACCGCGCTCGTCCCGGTGGCGGCAGAAGCCAGCGACGACGCGGCGCTCACCGAACTGGCCGCGAGGTTGACCGATGCTTCCTCCGATGCTCGCTTCTCTCCCGACGCCCTCATCGACGAGGTCCTCGAGCCCCGAGCGACGGCGACCCAGGAGTTCGCTACCTCCCGGATCCTCCTGCTCACCGACGGCGGCTTCTCCCTGCCGTCCACCGAAGCGGCCAGGCTGCAACGGCTGCTCGACATCACCACGGCCAAGGGACTGTACCTGCTGGTAATCGACCTCGGCGATGACGGTTCGAGCGCTGCTCTTGCCACGCTGGCCCGCGGTTCCGACGCCTTGGTCTACCCCTTCCCGGCACTCCCCTCGACCGGGGACTTCGAACACCTCCATCACCTCCTCTCCGCACCCGGTCAGAGGGTTGGCTTAACCGTGCACTACCCGGCCGGGGTTTCCCTCGACCGGCCCGAATTCACCCCGGGCCGCACCTATCAACCCAGTTCGACCCTGCTCGCCGGACGACCTCTCCCGAGCGGTTCCTCGGTGACCGTGTGCCAAGAGTTCCGCCAGGCCGAACTGGGGAGTTTGAGTCTGCACACCAGCTTCGAAGGCTGGGAGGACAGCTCCTCGGATCGATCCTACGATGGTCCTGCCCTGGTCCCGGCCCAAGGCAGTACGACCTTCAAGACCGTGCGCCTCGCCGATCAACTGGGGCGCTCCCTGCGCGCTCTGGCCGAAGCCTACGACCGGTCGGACCTCACCAAGGCCAGAGAACACCTGCAGGCTTTCGAGAAATCGCTCGCCGCAGCGAAAACAAAGTACGCCGGCCCCTTCCTGACGAGACTCGAAGCCCTCTCCGGCCACCTCGACGCGGCCCTGCTCGCGGCCGAGGCAACTCCCGATCTCTCCGTGCCCGAGAATACGGCCAGCGCCGATAGCTCCGTACCCGAAGATGCCAGCGAGGATGAGGGGGAGTTGTAGATCAGATCCTTTCGAAGACCGTCGCGATCTCGGCCAGGACGTCGGCGACGTTCTGGTAGCGTTTGGAGATGTGGATCGGGACCAGCCGGTGCACCCCGGCCTCGGCAGCCAGGAACCCGGCCTGTTCCGTGGTCAGGTGGAAGGCGTTGCGGGCACGTTCCTCGTCCTCTTTGCGAAAATAGGCCTCGCAGAAGAAGAGCTCGGCATCGCGGGCGAGTTCCACGATCTTGGCCCGGTTCTCGGGTGCATAGATCACGTCGGTGACATAGACGATCTTGAACCGTTGTTTGGGCAGCAACAGCTCTCGCTTGAGCTCGCCCAGCGTGAAGGTGCGCTCGTGGACCTGCAGCGTTCCCGAGAGGTCCTCGCCACTACCGACGCGGCGTTTGAGTTCGCCGAGCCACGGTCCGGGACCGAACCCGAGCCGTTCGAGGCTGTCCTTGCGCACGTTGTAGAATTGTTTTTCCAGAAGGCAGTAAGCGATACTCGGGATCTTGTGATCCAGCGCGGCGGTGGTGATGGTCAGGTCATCGTCCTCGAGCGGTTGCCGGGAATCGATGAGGCGGTCGGTCGGATGGCGCACGAAACCTTCGACACTGTCGAAACGGTAGACCCGACTGTCCTCGTGGTACAAGGCGGCCACGAAGAGGCGCAGGTGCAGCTTCTCGGTGATGTTCCAGGTGTAGCCGCGCAACTTGCCTTCGACGTTCTCGACGATCCCCGGAGGCCCGAGCACGAGGATGTCCTTCGCGTCGGTGAGGTTGACCCGCAGTAAGCGGTCGAAGCCGATGAAATGATCGACATGGGCATGGGAGATCAAGACCACGTCGACCTGTTTGAGCTGCGAAGCCGTGAAATTGCTCTCGCCGCAGTCGAAGAGGAAGACCCGCTTCTTGTTGCACAGTTTGATCAGCAGGGAGGGGTCGCCTCGTTTGCTCGATCCCAATTGGGTCACGACTGCCATCGTCCGTCGCTCGTCTAGGTTGTTCCGGGTCGGCTCTGCCGTTCGCTCCGCCAAGGGTCGAGCCGCCCTCCCCGCAAAACCACCCCTCCTAGCACGCACCGCTCGGATTGTCGAGGAAGTCGCGGAAGTTTCGGCCGGCCCACTGATCTCGATCACTCACTCGCAGTGCTCAAGGGCAAGTCTCCGCACCGTGCGACAACTCGGCGTAACAGGCGCCGACCTCGGTGGGCGCTCCTCCCGCGACGAGCGTGGTGTCCGGATGCCACACCCACCAGAACCAGCGGGTCACGTCGGGTTGGGTGCGCAAGTAGGAGAACCAGTTGGTCATGAAGGCCTTCATCTCGGTCTCGCCGATCCGGCGCTGGTCGTTGCCGCTCCAAGCCGTCTCGGTAATCCACGTTTCTGCGGTGCCGCCGACCAGCCCTCGGGCGCGCCAGTCGGCCAACAGTTGCCGGTGACACTCCAAGGCGCCCCGGCACGCGGTGATGTCGGAGGACCAGGTGTAGATGTGCAGGGTCCAATAGTCCGGGGTCATCGGTCCGAAGTGTTGGAAATGGCTCTCTACCGCGGCCACGACGTAGTCCCTCAAACCGGTTTCGCAGAGCGAACCGGCCCAGCCGGCCACGCCGATCTTCGCCCCTTGATCCGTGGCGCGCAGGAACTGCTCGACCTGGTGGTACATCCCGGCGTATTCCTCAGGGGTCAGCCCGTTCCCGCCGATCGAGTACGGTCCGTTCGGCTCGTTGCCGATCAACCAGACCTTGCCGGGATTGGCCCCTAGCCACGCGGCGCAGCCGCTGCGATCGACCAGGCCGTCGCCGCCGGCGCGGTACTGCTCGATCGACCATGTGCAACTGTTCGGTGCGATGTCCGGATCGTGCCCTGCGTTGAACCAGTCGTACCATTCGGCCACCTGGAAGCTCTGTACCAGGTTCCAGGACAAAAGCTCGTGCTGGTTGCCGCCGACATGGGGCACGAGACCGAGCACCGTTTCCTCGTACTGACAGCAGTCGCTCCCCCAACCGTTGTTCACGGCGAACCGGGCATCGTTGCCGTAGCGGTTGAGGACCAGGGGGAGGTAGACCTGATAGCTGTCTTCGTCAGCGCTGCCGGGTTTGACGGCGGCGACCGGCACGGGGTTCAACCGAAACACGGTCGTTCCGCGAAGGTCCCGGTCCACGCCGAGACAACTCGGCAGCGAGGAGCCTAACCCGATCAGGAGGATCGCTTGGCAACAAATCGAGAGCATACGAAGGGCATTCATCGTCGAACTCCATGAGCATGGCCACCGGCATTACGCGCTGCGCAATGACGAATTGGTTTCATGTCATTGAATTACACGATTGTCAAGCAATAATGCCCGTCGAATTCGTCCTGCGGGTCCTACAGCCGGTACCGACCGCACCACCACGAACTACCCAGGAACAATGCGAGCAGAAGGCTTTGGTGCCCGTTCCTCATGGCGTGCTGTTTTCATACGCGCCGCTGAATCGACCTTACGAAAGGTTCATCACCGGCTGGGTCGGCTTTGACGAGTGAACTCGACCTCTGCCCTTGTGCCCAGCGCAGAGGAGTCTATCGTCAAGGTCGCCTCGAGTTGCTCCACCAACGCGTTGATCAGCCGCATGCCGAGAGAGTTGCCGGTCGCGCCTCGGTCGAAGCCGATGCCGTCATCCATCACGATGAGACGCAACCGAACGGCGGTCTCGACGATGGTGATGACCACCGTTCCGGTTTTCCTGCCGACAAAGGCATGTTGGAAGGAGTTCGACAGGAGTTCGTTGAGCAGCATACCGCACGGTATTGCCTGGTCGAGCTCCAAGCGGACCCGGTCCGGCGCGACGACTTGGGGAAGGATGCTAGGGTCGGAGCCGACCTTGGTCTGGGTCATCGCGTGGGCAAGCGATCGAGCAAGCCGGGCGATGTCGATGCTGTCGAACGTGTCGTTTGCGTAGAGCGTTTCGTGAATCAAGGCCATCGCCGTGATGCGTTCCTTGGCTTCGAGCAGGGTCTCCCGCGCCTGACCGAGATGCTGCCGAGCTTGTTGCGACAGGATCGAAGCGACGATCGCCAGGTTGTTCTTGACCCGATGATGCACCTCGGCCAGCAAGAGGTCTTTCTGTTTGAGAGAATCGGTCAGACTTTTTTCGAGCTGCTTCCGTCGACTGATGTCGACGGAGTATTCGACCATTTTCCCGATGCTGCCGTCTTCGTCGAAGACCGGATACGCATGAACTTCATAGTAGCGGGGTTGATCATCGTCGCCGTAGTGGACGTGCTCGACGGTGACCGAGGAGCGGGTTTTCATCACCTCCACGAGCGGACAGTAATGATTGGCTCCACCACAGGGTTCGGGCGACCGGTGGGTGAGCTGGTGGCAGCGCATCGGTTTCGGGTGGGCGTGAAAGCCGGACGCACGGTTCCCCGTGATGATCTCATAGGTGTTGACATCGATGATGTAGAGCGGGTCGGTGATGGCATCGAGCACCCCGTTGAGAAGGTTTTGGTAGATGCTTCGCTCGCGGGTGGCCTGCATCTGCTCGGTGATGTCCCGCACCGCGTGGAGGAACAGCCGATGGGAGAGCCCGGGGAAGGTCGGCAGTGGCCACAGCGAGACCGCGAACCAGCGATCCGTATCAGGGTCATAGACTTCGCGCTCCACCGGTCCGTTCGTCGCCAAGGCTTCGGGCATGGGGCAGTGCGGGTACTCGTCGAGACCGTGGATAACCCTCGGACAGTATGCTCCCTGGAGTTCGGCCGGAGTGCGGCCCGCCTGTTCCGCGACGACCTTGTTGACGAGGTAGATGGTGTGCTGTTCGTCCACGATGAGGACGGGAAAGGGGAAGGCATCGAGCAGCCAGCCCAGCTCGAGGATGGCGCGCGGAATCTCCTGCATGTCAAGGTGATGCGGACGCTTGGAGGAGTCGATCATACCTGCAGCTCCCTTGATGGTTGCAGTCGTGGAGGAGAGTACTCGGGCGGCGATGAGTCCATCCTAACCCGATCGAACCGGGCCTGTCCACGGTATTAAGGTCTCAGGCCTCCGCGCTGGCGTCGAGATGCTCGAGGCCATGGAGATCCTTGGCATCCTCGCCGAGGTACCAGACCTCGCCGCTCTCGTCCTGCTAAGGCTGGATCACTATCGAACCGACGAGACACGGTTCTTTTCGATTGCAGCCCTACCGGACGAGTCGTAAGATACCGTTCTGGCGCCATTGCGGAGCGAGCCCGTGGCCGACTACCTGGACGACAACCTGCGCCTCCTGAGCAGCCACCATCCCGAACTCTCGGCCCGGCTGGACGCTGCCGAGGACACCGGGGTCACGGCCAAGCTCATGGACACCTCCTCCGGGTACCCGACCCTCCTGGTGCGGACCGAACAGGGGAACGAAGAGTACCTCCACAGTTGTTACAACCCGCTCTACGAGGCCAAAGACCTCGTCACCTTCACGACCTTCAAACGGGTGCCGCGCATCCTCGTCTTCTACGGCCTCGGTCTCGGCTATCATCTGCTCGAATACTTCAAGCGGCCCCACCCCGAGAACAGCTACCTCATCGTGATCGAGAAAGAACCGGCGATCTTCCGCGCTGCCCTCAGGGTCAACGATCTGCGGCCGCTCCTGACCCACCCTCGCGTGACCTTCCTGGTCGGCGAGCCGCTCGAGCGACTCGCTCCCCGGTTCATCGATTACTTCCTCAAAGATGGTCTCTATTATTACGGCGACTGCATCGAACACCTCAACCTCGAACCCGCGGTCAACCTCTTCCCCACCTATTACATCGAGGTCTCGCGCATCCTCCGCGACGCGCTGGACAACGTGATCCTGGGCATCGGCAATTCCGCGGAAGACGCCTTCATCGGCATCGGCAACATCATCGCCAACCGCCGGGAAATCTGTGCTTCGGCCCAACTCTCCTGTCTGTCCGGCGCTTTCCGCGGCCTGCCCGGGATCGTCCTGGCCTCCGGCCCTTCCTTGGCCCTCTCCCTCGACCTGTTGCGCGAGCTCGTGCCCAAGGCCCTCTCGGTCGCCTGCGACTCGGCCCTCGACCTGCTCCTCGGCCACGGCGTGGTGCCGAACTTCGTCTCGACCATCGAGCGAGTTCCCCTGGTCCGGAAGTTTTTCGAACACCACCGCGCTCCCTCGTCTCTCCTGACCTTGACCATCCCCGTCCTCCTGCCCGAAATCTTGGCCATGACGCCCCAACCACGGGTCATGGCCTTCCAGGCGAACAGCAGCTTCGCCTGGTTGCCCATCCCCCACGAACGCCAGTTCCTTGGGCCTTCCTGCGCCACCCTAGCCTTCCAGGCCTTGCGCCTGGCCGGTTGCGACCCGATCTACCTCTTCGGGCAAGACTTCGCCTACGACCAGACCTCGGGCGCTACCCACGCGAGCGGTATCGACTACCAACTCAATCTTCCCCTGGCCGAGGAACGTCGCGACAAGGTGCTCGAGATCCCCGGTAATTCGGGTTCCCCCATTCCCACGACCCTGATCTGGGACTTCATGCGCCGGGTCCTGGAATACATGATCCAGAAGGGCGGTCCCACGGTCTACAACGCCATCCCGAATACCCACGGAGCAGCCATTCACGGTACCGTGCGATTGGACCCGGCCGTGGCCGCGACTCATTTCTCGGCACTCCCGAAGCTCGACACCGCTGCGCCTCTTCAGCAGTTGGCGGCTCCGGCGACTCCCGAACAGCAAGCCGACAACCTCACGGCGTTCGAGGAATTCTTGACCGCCTTCAGGAAGGCACTCCTCGAGAGGATCGAGCACGCCGAGCAGGCCTTGCGCTTCATCGAACGCACCCGTACCCCCCAGAAATTCGTGTTCCTCGACCGCGGCACCGAACGCAAACTGCTGCTCGAACAACTGCAGGCCTTACAGAAAGAAGCCCTCGGCACGACCTCGGCCACCCAGGCCATTGTCCTGGACCTCTTCCACCGCACGCACTTAGAATTGATGGCTCCGTATTTCAAGATCAGCCTGGCCGAGCCCGGAGCGGTCGAACGCAAGCTCGACCTCCTCGGCACGTGGTTCGAGACCTTCAGAGCTACCTGTAAGCGCTGCCTGCAACTGGTCGAGGGAGAGGAGGAACCATGAGCTTCCTGAACGACAAGACCATTCTCATCACCGGGGGTACCGGCTCGCTGGGCCAACACCTGATCAAGACCATCCTGCGGGAGCACACCCCCCGCAAGATCCTGGTTTTCAGCAGAGACGAGTTCAAGCAGCACCAACTCCGCGCGACCTTCGCGGACTATCCCTCGCTGCGCTATTTCCTGGGCTGCGTGCGGGATCGCGATCGCCTCGAACGGGCCTTCTACAAAGTCGACTATATTATTCACACCGCGGCTCTCAAACAGGTGCCGGCCTCGGAATACAACCCCTTCGAGGCGGTCAAAACCAATATCCTGGGCGCCGAGAACATCATCAACGCGGCCATCGACCAGGGGGTGACCAAGGTCATCGCTCTGTCCACGGACAAGGCCTGCAACCCGATCAACCTCTACGGCGCGACCAAGCTCTGCTCGGACAAGTTGTTCATCGCCGGCAACAGCTATGCGGGAGGGAACGGCTGCCGTTTCTCGGTTGTCCGTTACGGCAACGTCATCGGCAGCAAAGGCAGCGTGGTGCCCACGTTCCTGCAACTCGCCCGCAGCGGGAAATTTCCGATTACCGATCGCCGGATGACCAGGTTCTGGATAACCATGGAGCAGGCCTGCTCCTTCATCCTCCGTTGTCTCGAGGATATGGAGGGCGGTGAGATCTTCGTACCGAAAATTCCCAGCATGCGCATTGTCGACATGGCCCTGGCAATCAACCCCCAGGCCATAATCGAGGAGATCGGCAAGCGACCGGGCGAGAAACTCCACGAGGTGCTCATCTCCGAGGACGACGCGGATCGCACCCTCGAGCTCGGCGACCACTACCTCCTCGAACCCCAGTTCCCCTGGTGGGGATCCAGGGCAAGCCGTCGCGGGACCCGCGTGGACGAACACTTCAGCTATACCAGCGATCGAAACGACCAATGGCTCGATGCCGCCGCCTTCCAGCACATTCTCTCCACCCTGTGAGGCCGTGGCAAGCCCCTGTCCCGAGGAGGCACCCCTGACCAAGACCATGATTTCCTACGGACGACAGAGCATCGGCGACGAGGATGTCCAGGCGTTGCTGGAGGCTATCAGAGCCCCGCTGCTCACGCAGGGGCCTACCATCGAACGCTTCGAAGAAGCCCTTGCGGGGCTGGTCGGGGCACGGTACGCCGTGGCCGTCGCCAACGGCACCGCGGCTTTGATCCTTGCCGTCCGGGCCCTCGACCTTCCCCCGGGTTCGGCCGTGGTCACCACCTCCAATACCTTCATCGCCACGGTCAACGCGATCATCCTGAATGGGTTGCGCCCGGTCTTGTGCGACCTCGACCCGGCGACCGCCAACCTCGACCTCGCGCACCTGGCAGCGCTCCTCGAGGGCGACCCGACCATCAAGGCCATCCTGCCGGTTCACTTCGCCGGCCATCCTTGTCCCATGGCCGAAATCGCCGCGCTGGCGGCCCGCCACGACTGCCTGGTGCTCGAGGACGCCTGTCACGCCCTGGCCTCGAGCTACGGCGGCATTCCGGTCGGGAGTTGTCGGCACTCGGCCCTGACCGTGTTCAGCTTCCATCCGGTCAAGCACATCACTACGGGCGAGGGCGGAGCCATCACCACCAACGACCGCGGCCTGCGCGACCGCCTCGCAAGGCTCCGCAACCACGGCATCGTCCGAGACCTGCCCAGCGCCCCCCCCTGGTTCTATGACGTGGTCGAGGTGGGCTACAACTTCCGCCTGACCGACCTGCAAGCAGCCCTGGGCCTTGCGCAACTCGGTCGCAGCGACCACTTCCTGCAACGCCGGCGCGACTTGGTCCGGATCTACCAAGACCTGCTCGCCGGGGACCGCGACCTGACCCTGACCCTGGCCAGACTCGGCACCGAGCCCTCCTGGCACCTCCTGGTCGCCAGGCTCACGGACCCCTTCCTGCGAGAACACAAGGCCGAGCTCTTCGCCCTCTGCGCCACCGCGGGAGTACGCCTGCAGGTCCACTATGTCCCGATCCACTATCATACGTGCTTCGTGGAACGTTTCGGCCGCCCGAGCCTCCCCGCTTGCGAGGACTACTACCGGGCGGCGCTCAGCTTGCCCATCTTTCCCGAGCTCGAGGATGGCCAGGTCGCCGAAGTGGTGGCCGTCGTGCGCGGCGCCATCGCCGAGCTCCGCGAGGAGCAGGCGTGATCAGGTTAGCGGTCGTCGGATACGGCTCCATGGGCCGCAAGCACGTCACCTCGTTCACGGCCCTCGGTTGCGAGCTCTTCATCCATGATCCGGCCCTCACCCGCCTCGAACCAGGCTCCCCCCTCACCCTCGTACCCACCGATCGAGCCTTGCCGGACCTGCCGGTCGACGGCTACGTCCTCGCTGCACCCAACGCGCTCCACGCCCACTACCTCCATTTGCTCCTACCCACCGGCAAGCCGATCCTGGTCGAGAAACCCATCCTCTGCGACCTCACCGATCCCGAACTCGTAAGGGACCTGCACCGCGCCGCGAACCGAGTCCTGGTCGGCTACAACCTGGTGTTCAGACCCGAGTTCGAAGCCTTGGAACAGATCCTGGAGACCGAACTGGGTCAGGTCTTCCATGCCCGGGCGGTCTGCTCTTCCTGGCTCCCGGCCTGGCGCGAAGTCGACTACCGCCGCACCTACAGCGCCCAGAAAGCCCTGGGCGGGGGTATCCTGCTCGACGCCAGCCACGAGCTGGACTATCTGCGCCGCCTCTTCGGTCGCGCCGAAACGGTGTATTGCTCAGCCGGTCGCCTTGGCAGGCTCGAACTCGATGTCGAGGACAGCGCGGACCTGGTCATCGATTTTCCCGGCCCTGTGCGGGCCAATGTCCACCTCGATTATCTCCAGCCGTTGCCCATCCGCCACCTCCAACTCTGCGGCGAGCGCGCGGGCCTCACTTGGGACCTCGTCGGCCGGACGCTCACCGTGGCGTCCTCCACCGGCACCACCCCCCGGTGCCTCGATTTCTCCGGGCATCCTCCCCTGACCATGTACCGGCGCGAGGCCGAGCATTTTCTGGCCATGATCACGAAGGGAGCCTCCCCCCGCGTGGATGCGACGGCTGGGCTCGAGGACGTGGCTCTGGTCGAGGCCGCGAAACGTTCCGCGGCGCTCGGAAGGCCCCTGACGAGGCAGGACTGGGAACATGACTGAGGAACTCCGTACCCCTCTACGGCTCGGCGCCGTGGTCGCCTTCGACCGCGGCAGCTTGACCTTGTTCGAGTGCCTGCGCAGCCTTGGCGAGCAAGAAGGTCCCCCTTTCGACTCGATCCTCGCCGTGCCGGTCGGTGAGGTTGCTCCGCGACCCGAACACCTTCCCGCCCAGATCCTCCTGCTCGAGGGGAACTTTCCCACGTTGGGGGCTGCTCTGAATGCCGGTCTGGAGAAGCTCGAGGTCGATCTGTGCTGTTTGATTTCTCAAGATTGTCTGGTCAGCACGGGCTTCACCCGGGACCTCCTGGCTCTCCCGCCCCTCAATGACGACACCGTGGCCACCTGTTCGATCAGCCCGCACTTCGCCGACGATCTACCCTCGCTCCTTTGGTTCGAGGATATCTTCGCCGATCAGCGTCTCGGAACCGCCGACCTGCCGCGGCTCTCCACCGAACTGCTCCTTGCGGAACCCCGGACCTTGCAACGCTGCGGCGCACTCGACCCGCTCCTTTCCGAGCGTTCTGCCCTGGCCACCGAATTCTCTCTCCGCGCCAGACAACGCGGCCTCTCCCTGCGCCGGCTCAGTACGGTCCGGGTAACCTGGAAACGCCACCTCGATCGGGCCGCACTCCTTGCCGCCCACCGCAGCGCCGGCCAAGCTATTGCCCTGTTGGCCCTCCGCTCGCCGAGTCTCTTCCTCCTCGGAGGCGGCTGGTTCTCGCCCCCCTTCCTCCGTTTTCTCGGCACCAGCGGCCTGCTCCTCGCCCTGTTGCTTTTACCCTGGAGTCTGGCCCCGCTCGGCTGGGCCCTCCTGGCCATGTCCTTCGTGGCCCTGTCCCTCTTGCCGCAGGCCGCAAGGCTCGCCAGGCACCTACCCGGCACGACCGGTCAAGCGCTGCGGCTGCTCCTCACCTCCACCCTGCACAACGCTCTCGGCCGTTGGCTGGGCTTCGGCACTTACTCGCTCGGGTTGGCCAAAGCGCGATGGAAGTCCGCGATATCCGGGCATCCTGGGACCTGATCGAGACGCGGCGCCACGCCGAGGCGGTGAATTACCGTTTTTTTGATCCGGCATGCTGGTACTCAGAAAGAGCTACAGAAGCATAGCATTTTTGCTGATATTCCCCCGGAAAAAAATCGCACATACCAAGAGTATCCGTGTGTTTGACAGTTTTGAACATATCAAGTTGATTGATCAACCCATAATAGCATTCGAACTCGCAAATGCCAGCATGGGAACATGTAGTTATTGCATCCATTAGCTTGAATTTTGATGACAGTAACAAGCCGATTCCAAATTGGTAACAGAACGTTGGTTGCCATGATCGTGGCAGAGGTTGGAGCTTCAGTGAGAGTTCCCGGTTTGCTTGACCTTCGATAAGACCAAACATGGATATACAAGTATCTTTTTTATTACCGTTCATAGTATTGCATGCCTGATGAAACAGCCTTCTACGCTTTCCTTGATTCTCGAATTCGTTCAGACGCCAAAAACAACCTTGAATACAAGCTCGAACTGCGGTTTCATGGTTCAATTGCTTACAATAACGTACTACCTGCAAGAGCCCCTTCATTTGGTCAGCCTGACTTTGTGTATCTTCAAACACATGCGTTGTTGAAAGCATGCGGCCATAGCCGGAATAGCACTGTTCAATCATACATTCCTTAAAGACTTGGGTATCATTGTGCAACATGGTATTACATAGAACAAGAGCTTGCCCAAGGGATACATTGATGATGGTGTGACTGAAACAACCAAAATCTTTGAATTGAATCGATTGTATACATGATTCAACTACTGCCTCTGAATACTGCTCAAAAAGTCCCTGTAAAACAATTTCATCTGCAAGATGAAAATAGCATTCTGACTTCCAATTGAGATCTTCTATCTCATCGCATATAAGACGCATGCTGTGAATTTTCCTTCGTGGATCGCTCTGGAGATTGACTATGGTACGATAGGTTGCATAGAAAATGCACTCGCCGATATCGTTTATCAGGTTCAATTGATTGCATCTTTTCATACTTGGTATTGGCTCCGGTATTCGCATTGCCTTTCGAAAGATGATTAATTTTTTTCCCAGCGCTCCTGTTTTATCTGCATGATCATCCTCACTGAATAACGGAGCTTCTGAGCTTTTCGAAATAAAAGCGAGCATATGGGGGCGGAGGATTAATCGATAGCAAATGAGCTGATACATCGGATCGGTGATTTCATCACATCGGCGTTGTTCGAATTTCCAATAATTTTCAAGTTCATATAGAATATCGACAGCCTCGTTCTCCATGGCTCCATCATTGTGAATGTTCTTTGGTCGCAACTCGAAGACATCACCTGTCCCAATTCGTTCAAGAAGAAGATTCCTGAACCAGGCTTGTCGCGACGCATTTCCGACCAGAAGTATACTGATAATACTCGTGATTATCGTTGCAACACCACAGTATGCCAACAACTTACGCTGATACCAGCGAACTCGTAGTCCAAGCTGGCCGGCTTTTTCTTTTTCCTTACCGAAGAGGATCCTTTCCTGCCCTTGTTTCAAGGCCCCCCCTTCCGATCTGTTACCTCGAAGCTCTAAATAATTCCACGCATTGGTATGATAGTCAACGGGCGTTCACACATGGGGGAACGTCTTCAATCCCGTTCGTTGCCGCCGGGTTTGTAGGCCTCTTCGTGCGGCAGGTCGAGCTGGTTGCGCGGCAGGCCGGTGAAGTAGGTCAGCTCCAGGCCGAGGAAGAGCGAGAGGCTCTGGATGGCGTCCCCGGGGAAGGCGTCCAGGCGCAGGACCGGGGTCAGGCCCAGCCCCCCGCTCGTGCCCTCCCAACCGGGGAAACAATCGCGGGCCAGGGCGAGGTAGTAC
>Ga0156395_1040_pt1 | contig 17702 bp, 15 predicted proteins | sample RifOxyA3_FD_108039 | JGI IMG/M metagenome (GOLD analysis project Ga0156395, IMG submission 108039) | Deltaproteobacteria bacterium RIFOXYA12_FULL_61_11 | reverse complement strand
ACGTTGGTCGAGGATTGTGCCCATTGTACCGGAGGTTGGATCGCCGGAGGGCCTGCCGGACGCTTTGGCACCCTTGCCGTGACGTCGCTCTATGCTACCAAGCTCGTGACCTGTGGCGAAGGCGGGCTGATCGCCTGTTCGGATGTCGCCCTGGCAGCGCGTTTGCGCGACCTTCGTTCGTGTGATCACCGGGAGGGCCCGGGAATTCGATTTAACTATAAAATGAGTGATTTGGCCGCAAGTGTGGGTTTGGTCCAGCTCGACAGACTGAACTTGTTCTTGGATCGTCGACGGGCCATTGCCGCACGCTATCGTCAGGCCCTCATGGGCGGAACAAGGGTTCGTCCTCTGTTCCCGCCGGGCGATGCCAGGGAGGTCGTGTTCCGGTTCTGTCTGGTCGAAGCCGAAGGCCTGGTGGAGGAAATGCGCAGGTGTTTCCGGGAGAAGGGGATCCTTGTGGAGCGGCCGATCTACCATCCGCTGTGGCAAGAACTTCCCGGGAGTAGCCCTTTACCCGGGAGTGCATGGTTGCACGAACATCTTTTCTCGGTGCCGCTGTATCCTGCGCTCGAGGAGCAGGAGCTCGAGAGGGTGCAGGAGATTCTGTCCGAGGTGGCACGATGATCGTTCTTACCCGGAGCTTCTATCTCCTTTGCGTCGGTCTCTCGGTGATCCTGACCCTGCCGCAGGTGCGAGCGTGGCTCTTCCTGCAGGGGTTGCGCTGGCTGATGATAGGACTCTTCTCCTTCGTCCTCGCAGTGACCTTGATGCCTCCCATGATCTGGCTCTCGCACCGCTTCAGGATCCTTGACCGGCCTCATGGTCGTAAGCAGCATGGAAAACCGACTCCTTTACTCGGCGGGGTCGCTCTCTTCCTCGCCGTGCTGATACCCCTACTGTTGAATTTCATCTTGACCGAGAAACTCGTGGTGTTTCTCTCGGCAGCCTCAGGCTTGTTGCTCGTCAGCCTCTTCGATGATTGTAGGCCATTGCCGGCCTTGCCCAAGCTCATGGTGCAACTCGCGTGCGCCGCAGCGGTCGTGCTCTCGGGGGTCGTCATCAAGCTCCTACCCGTCGATCTGCCCATGCTTGCCCCGATTTGGCAATGGAGCTTCCATTTCGGCAATGTTGTGCTGACCTTCGTGTGGATCGTCGGTATCATCAATGCGATCAATTTCCTCGATGGGATGGATGGGCTCGGAGCCGGGCTCGGAGCTTTGATCTCTTTCCTGGTCGGTGTGGTCAGCTTTCAGAACGCCCAGCCACTCCTCGGCTGGATCTGTATCGGGATGATGGGGGCGTGCCTCGGTTTTCTGCCCTTTAACTTCCGACTGCGCCGGGAGGCGGCGATTTTCCTCGGCGACACCGGCAGCACGTTCATCGGGTTCACCCTGGCCTATATCGCCATCGAAGGCAATTGGTCGAACGACCGTCCCTGGGTAGCGCTGATCGCCCCGTTGCTGGTGTTCGGAATACCGATTTACGACATGACCCACATCACCGTCATGCGTATTGCCTCGGGTAGCGTGCGAACCATCGGCGAGTGGCTCTCCTATGCAGGGAGGGACCATATTCACCATCGCTTCGAGGCCTTGCTCGGCAGCAAGAAGAAGAGCGTGCTCTTCATCCTCCTGCTCAATGCCTGTCTTGGGGTCAATGCGGTCTTGTTGCGCGGTACCACGTTGGTGGAGAGCCTGTTGTTGTGGTTCCAGTTTTTGGGTTTCCTGGTCATCGTGACCATCCTCGAGCACGCGGGGAACCAGCTCGGGAAGAAGGGAGAGCGACGGGCCGGAGGCTCGGTCGAGGAGGTATCCTGATGCGCCTGTTCCCTTCCTGCGTCTTGCTCGGGGTGGTGGGCTTCTCCGGTTGTGTTCCGATAGGACGGTTGGAACCGGCACCGGGGAAGGTCGAACAGAGCGCGGTCTATCTCTACAAGGTCGGGTTGTACGATACCCTCGGCGTGGTGGTATGGCAGAACGAGGAACTCAGCACCGAGGTCGTGGTGCGTCCCGACGGACGTATCTCGGTGCCCTTGCTTGGTGAAATCATGGTCCTCGACCGTACGCCGGGCGAGATAGAGCAAGAAATCACCACCGCGCTGTCGCGTTTCATCAAGGCTCCTAAAGTGTCGGTTATTGTGAAGGACATCAAGAGTTTGGCTTTCACCGTTGCGGGAAACGTCAAAACTCCGGGACGGTTTACGCTCTACAAGGATCTGACCGTGCTCGAAGGCATCGCTCTCGCCGGGGGTTTTACGGAATACGCCGATACCGCCAGGATCTTCATCCAGCGTTCTCGAGAGGGCACGGTTCGACGCATTCATTTCGATTTCAATGCGTTCCTCAGCGGTGAGAACCTCGGTCAGGACTATTCCCTCACCGCCGGGGACCTGATCGTCGTCCCATGAGGGTCGCTCTGGTCGAGAACAGCGGTAACCTCTTCGGCGGGGGGCAACACAGCTTCCTGCAACTCCTCGGCGCGTTCTCCCAGGCCATCGAGCCCTTGGTCGTCGTGCCGGCGTGGGGCAGTTTCGCGGACGCAGCGGCCCAACGCGCCCGAGTGGTGGTGGTGCCGATGCCGAGTTTGCGCAACAGTGCTCCCTTTGGCTGGATCCATGCGGGCATCCGTTTGGCCGCAGTGTTCCGGCGACACGGCATCGAGCTCGTCCATGCCAACGGGTCGAGGTGTATGCTGTATGCCGGTACAGTCGCGAGGTTGTGCGGGTTACCGGTCGTATGGCACGTGCGCATCAATGACCCTGATCCGGCTCTAGACTGGCTACTGCAACGGCTCGCCTCGACCGTGGTGGTCAACTCGTGCTTCGTCGCGAAGCGGTTCCCTGGGTTTCAGACCGAGGTTATTCCCAACGGGGTCGATCTGGCGCTCTTCCGGCCACGAACCCCAAGGCCGGAGTTGGCCGCCGAGTTAGGTCTGGGACCCCACGAAAGGATTGTGCTGAATGTAGCCCGTTGTGTCGCCTTCAAGGGACTCGATCGCTTCATTGAGGTCGCTCGTCGAGTGGTGCGGCGGATGCCCATGACCCGGTTCTTGCTCGCGGGCGAGGGACCTCTCCTGGAGGAGTTACAGCGGCAAGCCGCAGACCTCGGTGATCGCATCCTCTTCCTGGGAGCTCGACGCGATGTCCCTGAGCTCATGGCCTTGGCCGACGTGGTGCTCTTCACCTCCCTCGAAGAACCCTTCGGTCGAGTCGTCATCGAGGCCATGGCCATGGGAATCCCCGTGGTGGCCTTCGCGTCGGGCGGAGTCATGGAAACCGTACTCCCGGGAGAAACCGGGCTGCTCGTGGATCCCGACGACCTGGAGAGCATGGCCGAGGCCGTGCTCGGGTTGCTCTCTTCCCCGGTGGAGAGGAGACGGTTGGGCGAGCATGGTCAACGTGTGGCCAGGCGGGACTATGACATCCGCCTCCATGCCCGGAGGATAGAAGCGCTCTATGATCGCTGTCGCTGAACGCCGGGTAGCAGCCATCCACCAGCCCCAGTACCTGCCCTGGCTGGGCTACTTCGACAAACTCCTGGCCGCAGACGTGTTCGTGTACCTCGATGACGTGCAGTACGTGAAGAACGAGTGGAAGAACCGGAACAAGATCAAGATCACGACCGGCACGACCTGGTTGACCGTACCAGTCAACTATCGTTTCGGTCAGACGATCCGCGAGGTCACCATCGCCGACCCCGATTTCGGCCGTCGGCATTGCCAGGCTCTGAAAACGTACTACGGACGTTGTCCCTCCTTCGACGAGGTGTATCCCGCGGTCGAGGAAGTCGTGCGAAGACCGCATCCTCTCTTGGCCGAGTTGTGCATCGAATTGACCGAGGTCCTGCTCGGCTTCCTCGGACCGGCGCCCCCGAGGCTGCGCTCCTCGACCATCGAGAAGCGGGAAGGGCCGACGACCCGGCTGATCGACTTGTGCCTCGCCGTTCAGGCCACGCATTATCTTTCAGGGCCCGCGGGCCGAGACTATCTCGACCTCGACCGTTTTACCGAGGCCGGGCTGGCCGTGCTGTTCCACGAGTACGAACACCCGGTCTATCCACAGCGCTGGGATGCGTTCGTATCGCACCTTGCCGTGATCGATCTTCTCCTGAACGTCGGAGCGGAACGAAGCCGCGAGGTCCTCTTGTCAGGCCGGCGGAACCCATAGGGGCAGGGCCTGCCGTGCCCCTGTTTGCATGCCGTGCCCCTACGGGTTCCCCTGTGGTATGCTGGGGAAGGCAATGGATGGACGACGATCGGGTTTGGGTATGCACCGAGTTCTTGGAAGGCGCACGAAGAGCGATCTGGCAGGGGCGGTACTCTCTGCTTGGCTAGGTCTGCTCCTGGCCTGTGGACCTACCCCTGAGGCGGGTGACGGGGAGTACATCGAGCTCCAGGACCCCGAGCAAGGGGGCGATCCCGAACGCCCAGGCCTGACCGTGCCCGTTGGTTCGAGTGCGCCCGCGGCGACGACGCCCACCGCAGGATCCGGAAATCTTCCTAGCGCGCCGATCCAGCAACCTCCTCCCGCTCTTTCTCCACTCCTGCCCGAGGCCTCCGGTACCGGCTCCGCCCCTGCTACTGCCGGAGCGGAGCCGTTGCCCGCTCGGGACCTCGTCAATGCCGGTTGGGTCGGTGCGCCCTGTCAGGACAACAGCTCGTGTCGCTATGAGCTGGCCTATTGTCTGCGAGAGCAAGAGGGGTATCCCCAGGGGACGTGCTCGAGAGCCTGCACCTCGGTCTGCCCGGCCGCGGTCGATACCAAATATGTTGGTACGGCTTGTATCGACGGTGGGGAGATCAGTTCCCATGACAGCGGTTTATGCCTCGCCCGCTGCGATACCGGCGTGTACCCCGGCAGCGGCTGCCGGTCGGGGTATCGCTGCGCCCAACGCCGTCAGAGTGGGTCTGCCGTCACCCGTATCGGAGTGTGTCTTCCCGATACCCTGGCCGAGGACGAAGAGGTGGTCGGGGATTGGCATACGCTCGGCGTTGAGGCTTGGCGTCCGCTGGTGGAGCAGTATTTCAAACCCGAGGATGTAGCGTGGGCGATGCGGGTCATGAAGTGCGAGAGCGGGGGAAATCCCAATGCGAAGAACTCTTCGTCCGGGGCCTCGGGGCTCTTCCAGCACATGCCCCAGTACTGGGATGGACGGGCCAGCAAGGCCGGGTTCCCCGGAGCCAGCATCTTCGATCCGGAGGCGAATATCGCCGCGTCGGCCTACCTTTTCTATCATGGTGGACCTGGCCACTGGTCGTGCAAATTTTTGATAAATAACAATGGCGTATGGTCTTGTGAGCAACAACTCGACGAAGACGCGGAATTCGGAAGTCCCTGAACGGGGTTTTCGTCAGCTCAACTCGAGATAGTGATTCTTCAACAACCAGAGCAGATTGAAGCGAAGCCGGGCGGGATCGCCTGGGAGACGAAGCAGGGTCCCGACGGTCGACCCTGCCCGCGAGAGCAGGGTTTGGATCATCCCGAGATCGAGCAGGGCAGCCAACTCCAGATAGGCATCGAGCTCGGCGCCGGTAGTAAGGCAGGTCCGGCCGAAGTCGGTCAAGACCACGGTCCGGCCTGGGTCCAACCCGGCGACGCTGGGGTAGTGGGAAAACACCCGCTGGAGATCGAGGTAACTCACGTCCGGTGAGGTTCTCGAAGGTGGTTCGGGTTCTCGCCACAGGGCCTCCCAGAGTTCGAGATACTTTGTCGCGACGATGCCCCACGTGAAGTGGTCCTCTACCCGCTGTCTGGCGGAGTACCCCAGCTCGTGACGGAAGGTCTGGTTGCCAAGCAGGGTACGGAGGTGCTGCGCACAGACGGAGAGGTCGACGACCGTGCTCTGGGCGAGTTGGAAACAGGCTCGAGAGCTGACCGTCGTGAGAGGAGAGAGTGGGGCTCCGCTGTTGTCCCACAGGGTGGGAATCAGAAAGCCTTCCTGGCCGTCGCGAACCAGATCGCGATACCCGTTCCAGTCCGAGGCTACGACCGGGAGCCCCGAGGCCAGGGCTTCGAGGATGGTCAGGCCGAAGGTCTCCTGCACGTTGTCGGAGAGAGAGAGGAAGACATCAGCCGCATTGTAGAGCAAGGGTTTCGCCTGTTCGGTCGGGTTGAGGACCAGGGAGACCGTGGCCTCGAGACCGAGGGAGGCGATGCCCTGGCGCAAGGTGGTGAGATAACTTTCGTCGCTCGAGCTACCGGCCAGGATCACCAGGAGACCATCCAGCCCGGGTGAGCTGCGCAGGGAAGGTAGCAGGTGGAGCAGAGGGACGAGGTCCATCTTGGTCTGCGGGGAGAAGCGGCCGAGGGACAGGACGATCGGCCGATCCTGAGGTAGCCCCAGGGTTTGCCTGGCAGCATGGCGGTCACGGGGGACGAAGCGGACCTGGTCGACCCCGAGCGGTAGGTGGGTGAGCCGAGGAGGGGTGAGCCCGGTTGCCGCGTTGAGGTCGTTATAGATGGTACCGAGTACCTGCAGAGCACAGGTACTGGTGCAGACGATGCGGTCGCGCGGTCCGTGGGGAGAGATCAAGGTCGTGAGGTACCCGGCATAGAGTCCGGGGTTGCTGATGGTGTGCGTCACGGCCGTGACCGGGAAGGCCTGTCGGGAGTATCGGCCGCGCAAGGACAGGAGCGTGCCGGGATAGGGGTCGGCGTGGTGGAAGACGTGGTACTGGGTTGTGGCCAGTTGGGTAGGGAGGTCCAGACGATCGAAGAGCCGGACTTTGTTCTTGATCGCCGGTGGCAGGAGTTGATCGGCAGCGTGGCGAACCCGGGTGAGGAGCTCCGGGTCATCGAGGAAGAGATGGTATTCGTCGAAGGCATCGAGCTGGACGAGTTGCTGGAAGAAAGCGAGATTGGCTTGGTTCAGACCGGCCACGTTGTCGGCCTGTCGCGGTAGGAGGAAGGAGTTGAGAGAACCGAAGATCCTGCGGCCGACGCCGGGGGGGTGCGCTCTCGGAGGTACTGTTCGGGTCAGGGTGTAGCCTCGCAGGAACACCGGCGAGCGGCGGGGGCACCACGTTCTCTGGAGTTCCACCAAACGAGCTTGTTCCACCGGGGAGGCTGCAGGTTCGGGGGTGAAGCTCACGTCCAGATCGGCGACGAGGTTTTGCAGCCCTTCTTCGAGGGCGTGGAGACAGAGTTCCTCGCACAGGAGTGCAGGTTTTGTCGTGAGACCCCGAGCCAGAGCCCGGGCGAGCAACCCCGAAGAGAAACCGAAGAATCGACCGAACACGACTTGCACCTCGTGAGGTACCCCGGGTCCGGAGTGAACCCGTTGGTCGCCCACTCGATAGCACTGGACCAATTCCCCGAGGTTGGTATGGCCCCAGGGGCCGACCAGCCCGACGGTTGGAGCTGCAAGGGTCTGCTGGACGAGGTCGAGAGTCGAAGGTCCCAAGGTTACGCCTGAGGTCGCGAAGAGCAGGATTGCTCCCGGCGGCAATGAGGCCAGCTCGGTGAGTTGTTGCCTCAGATCGGAGGCTCTGATATCGAGGACCTCCGCAACCTTGAGGTCCGGGGTTGCTGAGGAGAGCAGCATTGCTCGGGTCGGATCCGAGGAGAGGAGGACGAGGGTCGGCGCGGTTGTCATTTTGCTCTTGTCTCGGGGGTGGGTCTCGTCTACAGGGTAGCGGGACGACTCCTTCTTTGTCGAGCGCAATCGGTGGAGGAGAGCAACCCCGCAGTGGAAAGTGGATTTCAGTTTTGGGTGCTTCGAGGGGTCCTGTCACCTCTCACCCCCACCATGCTCATCCTTGCGCGTGGCGGGGGACCCCCATCGGTGCCACCCCATCGATGGAGTGGTCACTCACGTGCAATTCACCCAAAACTGAACTTCACCGAAGGCTTACTGGAGGAGAGGGAAGAACCTGCGTTGGTCTCGTTCTGGCCCGGCATTGGTGTAGGGAGGTCAGGTGAGCGTTCTGTCCCAAGAGCGTAAGAGGACCCTGATGTTCGCGGGGTACTTCTTCTTCGTCATTTTCAGCTATTACCTCATCAAACCGCTCCGCGAGGGCATCTTCCTGGAGCGGTATTCCAGCACGGATATTCCCGTGGTCAATATCCTGACCCTGGCCGGAATCTGGCTCTTCGGTATGGTTTACAACCATCTCCACCGGCGGTTCTCCCGGTTGCTGTTCATGCTGCAGGTCAATGCGTTGTTGTTCGGTTTCCTCGTGCTCTTCGGGTTGGCCTTCCACTTCGAGGACGCCTTCGGCCGCCAACCCCAGATGTTCAGCCGGATCGTGGCGCTGTTCTATATCTGGCTCAACATATTCAATTTGTTTTCGGTGTCCCTGTTCTGGTCCATTACCAACGAGGTCTATCCGACAAGCCTCGCCCGACGGGATTACGGTTTTATCGGTGCGGGGGGGATTGCCGGGGGCATCGTCGCTGGGTTGGTTTCCTGGTTCCTCTATACCCACCTCGAGGTGCCGCCGCGGGAGATGATTCTCGTGTGCATACCCTTCTATCTGTGTTGTATCGTGCTCCCCAGTGTGATCATCATGGCCGAGCAGGATCGAATTACCACGGAGACCGGAGTACCTCCTGGGGAGAAGAAGGGCAAATCGGCGCTGGGGGAGGTGTTCGACCTGCTGCGGCGAGATCGTTACCTGTTGCTCATCGCGGCGGTCATGTTCCTCAAAATCCTCTCTGGCACCGTGTTCCATTATGAGTTCTATTCGACTCTACAGCGCAATGTTGACAAGGGGTTCTACACCCAACTCAACAATTTGGTGTTCCTATCGGTCAATGTCTTGGCCCTTGGGATCAACTTGTTCGTGACTCCCTACATGCTGCGACGCTATTCCCTGCAGCGCAGTTTGAGCGCGCTACCCCTCTTGGTCGTTGCCCTGTCGTGGTTCCTCCTCGTTGATTGGTTCGCCTTGATCATGGTCGGCGGGGTGGTCATGTCCGGGCTCACCTATTCCTTGGATCGCTCGGCGAAGGAATTGCTCTATATCCCCACCGAAGTGAGGGTGAAATACCGGGTCAAATCGTTCATCGACACCTTTGTGTACCGGGGAGGTAGCCTCATGGCTTCGGTGCTCATCCTCGGGATGCAGGTCCTGGGTGTCGAGGTGGTCGGCAACTTCATTCTCAAGCTCGTCCTCGCGGGCCTTTGGCTGGCCGCGGTACATGCGGTGATCAGACGGTACAATCTCTTCGCGGCGGGTAGTCGGGAGGGATCATGAGGGCAAAGGGGCTCAATTCCCTTGACATTCTCGGACCGATAACCCAGGATCAGCGGCGATGCATCTGTAGCTCAATTGGATAGAGTGTTGGATTCCGATTCCAAAGGTTCCGGGTTCGAGTCCCGGCGGATGCATTCTTCTTCTGTCCTTGTGACCTCCTGAGCACTTGACCATCCTGCCTGGAGCTCTCACCGGCCTCTGGTATACTAGCCCCTGTTCACCGATCGGAGGAACGATATGCTGCTCGATCGACGCGGCGGAGTGGTCGTCAAACTCTTTTTCTCGCTCGGGTTCCTGGCCATTGTGGGTGGGTTGTTCTGGATGTACCACAATCTTTTCGTCGAGGTCGTCGAGGACTTCGTCGTCGTGGAGAAACCGGCGGAGCACAAGGGGTATACCTATCTCTACTTCGATGCTACCCGCTGGGATCCCAAGTATTTCTGGGAACACAGACCCGTCATCGACCTGATCATGAAGAGCCCTCAAGCGCAGAAGATCGAGGGTTTCGAATTCTATCGTTACATGCTCAAGATCGATGCCGAGGAATTCGAGATGTTCGAGGAGAATGTCCGGCTCTTCCGGCAGTCCAACAGGGATTTTGTCCGACGCATCTTCTTCGACAAGGCAAAAGCGGATAAAAAGGCGGTGGGGCGCCTCTATAAATGGCTTTTCGGGGTCGAACCCTCCATGCCCGATAATTTCGGCAGAGATGGCGCGGTCGACGATGGAGAAGATGCTGACGAAGAAGACGAGGAAGAAGACGGTGACGAGTAAGTTCCGCCCGATAGAATACGGTCGGACTGTATTTCTTCAGTCTTGGGGTGAACTGCAGGTTGTTCGTCACAACATTGGGGTGGCGCCGACGGGGGACCCCCGCCACGCGCAAGCATGAGCATGGTGGGGGTGAGAGGCGACAGGACCCCTTACCCAAACAAGACTGAAGGGTTGTGCGGATTGCCCTTGACAAGCAGCGTCCAGGGGAGAACACTCAGACCCGCTGTTCTAATGATATCGATGTACTACATTGGAAAACCACGGATCGTACAGCGTGAAGAAGGTCCTCGCGAGATGAGGTCCCAACCACGAGGTAGGAGGAGGCGGAACATGAGTAGGCAGTATGTTCGAGCGGCAGTGGCACTGGCCCTGCTTTTCGCGCTCGGCTGTGGAGGGGGGGCGACGCGCGGACGTCGGATTCATCAGGTCCCCTATCCCGACGAGGTACCCATCGCGCGACAGCAACAGATGTTGAGCGAAGCGGTCTCCAATGCCCTTGAAATCGTTGATTTCAAAGTGTTGGCTGGAAAGAGTGGCTATATCGAGGTGGTTGGGCTGTATTGTGCCGACGATGTGCTCGGTTACATCGGCCGAGCCCTCGAGACTCGCCTGATCGGGCAGGGGATGTTCGTTCATCCCGTTCGGAACGCCGAGACCGCGTATCGAGTCTTGGCCGTGGTCGATGTCGCAGGGGCCGATCTCATCGATAGTTACAAGGAATTCTTCGGCTTCACCATGTTGCGCAAGGGTTCCTTCGAGGGCAAGGTGCGACTGAACGTGGTTGCCTATCCCTTGGTCGCTGCGACCGGGGACGTGGTGCCGTACGAGTTGTCGGGCAAAGCCACTGTTGTTGATCTGACCACCGTTTACACCGGAGGTGAGTGATGACCAGGTTACTCTGCATCGTGCTCGGCGTGGCCCTGTGTGGTTGCTCGACAAGCCGCTATGTACCCATCCGGGACCGGATTGCACCGGTCGGTATTCCCATCCAGCAAGACACCTTGGCCCAGGCGGTGAGTCGTGCTCTCGGGACTCTCGATCCGACCCTCGTCGCCGCGGTCAAGGGCAAGACAGCCTTCGTCGAGGTTATCGGTGGTCTCGGCAATGTGACCGAGTACGTGCGCGGTGTGGTGGAGTATACCCTTGCCCGTGAGGGGGTGGTGGTGTTGCCCACCGAGAGGAAACAGTATGGCGATACACAGGTCGAGACCTTCCCGGTCGAAGCCTCGCTCTTCCGCGTCCTCGTCAGTGTCGATCGACTCGGCTCGAACCTCTATACCAAGTACAGCGAATTCATGGGCAGCAAGTCGAACGAACGGGTTACTTACAAGGGAGTCTGTACCTTGCAGGTTTTGGTGCACGAACTCGCCACCGGCAAGACGTGGCCCCAGAAGATTCAGGGCGAGAGCAAGGAAGTCATCATCCGTGATGGCTATGTCTATGAGTACGAGGAGGGCTGATTCATGCGCAGCACTGTTGTTGCTCTTCTAGCCGTTGCGATGTTCCTCGGGGGGTGCGCCAGCGAACGACGCTACCTACCACTCGCCACAGTATCGGCGAATATACCGGTTCCGGCGCAACAGATGATGATCGTCGAAGCGCTCGACAAGGCCTTCGATCAGCTCGATTTCTCTCCGCTCGTACACCTCGAAGGAGCGACGGTGGTGATCGATGTCGCAGGGTGTCTGCTCGATCCCGCCATCGAGGGCTTGGCTCGTGCTAGGTTGGAGACGAGGTTGCTCCAAACCAGGCCAGGGGTCAAGCTGTTGACTCCTTTACGGAAGATTGGTAGAGCCCCTGCGGGTATCGACAAGGGAGAGGCCGGATCGTGGACCGTGGTGGCTCACCAGGGGGTAGAACCCGTGACCCGGCAATACCCGACCGATCCTGCACCTACGTATCGCATCGTGCTTTTCCTCGATGCTGCCGGCGCGGATGACGAGACCAGCGCGGATTCGCGTTCCCTGGTCGGAAAGGTGGATGCGCGCGTGGCGGTGCTCCCTCTTCTCCAAGGCGGTGAAGCCAGTTTTCTGCCTCCGCCGGACGAGGGGAAGAATTGGATTTACCACGAGGTGCTGAAAACGGGGACCTTCGCCGATGTACAAGTCGAGGAGTATTATGGGTATGTCGGTAGCTCGACCCCGCGAGTCTATTCCGCCAAGAAGAAAGACGGAGCAGCCGATACCGGCTACTTCACGCAGGGCTATGCTCCGGTTATCTATGGTACCGGTGGCCAGACCGCCGAGACCGAAGCAGATAGTGTACCGAAAAAGTGAATCCTGGCGGAACGTATGATCGAAGGACGCTTCAGAGCCTCGTTGTTCAGATGTAAGAGAATGGGTCATTGAGGGAGGACCTTGGCATGATGAAGATGTTGCTCGTGGTTAGCGGGTTGTTCGCCGCTGCCTGGATGATGGGATGCGCGAAGGAGGGCCGCTACTTGCCGGTCACTCCCGGGGCCTACAGTGTGGCAATCCCCGCACAACAGGAAACGGTATCCAGCGCCGTTCGGAAGGCTTTTGAGAAGTTGGAGTTGCCCGAACTCAAGGGCAAGACCGTCTTTGTCGATGTCGCAGGAGCTCTGGCGACCGGGGCGGCGTATGATAAGTATGTGCGTTTTGTGGTCGAGGCTCAACTCGCCGGTCAGGGGATTTTTGTGCTGCCGTATGGCATGCAGGTAGCAACCGATGGAGTGGTCACTCTGCTGCCTCCCGAGGCCGACTACCGAATTCTGGTTCGGCTCGACGAAGCCGGTGCGGATTCCATTGTCGAGGACCGCATCATGCTCAAGGATAAATTCTATTATGCCGGCAAGGTGGTGGCTACCGTTGTTGCCTGTCCGTTGAAGGAAGGCAAGCCGATCACGGTGAGCGACCTGGTCGGCGAAGGGACCCGCCTGGAAATTATCGGCGGTTTCACCCGGGAAGAGGAGAGCAGGGAGGTGAAGGTCAATAAGGTCGTCGGACCCAGTATGGTTCCGGCTAAGCCCGTTGAACCGGAAGTCGCTCCAACCCCCGAGGAACAACCCACGCCTCCTCCGGTCGCTCCGGAACCGAGCAAGGGTAAGGGTAAAGGCAAGGGCAAGGGCAAGGGGGATAAACCTGCCCCGGCACCCACTCCTGCCCCGGCACCTGCACCGGCCCCTGCCCCGGCACCTGCACCGGCACCTGCACCGGTTCCTGCACCAACACCTGCCCCGGCACCTACTCCTGCCCCGGCACCTGCTCCAGCCCCAGAGCCTGCCCCGGCACCTGCTCCGGCCCCTACGCCTGCTCCCGCTCCAGCGGTTGAGTCTGCTCCAGCCGCGGCGCCGGCTCCTGGGACACCTCCCTCCGTACCTGCGAAGCCCTGACCCTCTCCATTTTTTTACAACCCGCTCTTCTCAGTTCCCCGATAGCGAGAGCACAACTAGAATGTGTACTCATTGAACGTGCTCGGTGTGAGATAATCTGTATATTATTGTAAATGATTACACTTTCAAGGTAATTGTTTACAAAAAACATCCTGTGTGCTAGGGGAAAGGATCCGAGATGGAGGGTGCGATGGATCGACGCGAGTTCTTGCGGCGTCTGGGATTGGCCTCGGGGGCGGTGATGGTCGATGATCGAGCCGAGGAGTGGCTCTGGCTCGGATCCAAAGGAGTGCGAGCGGTCGAGGTACCAACCGTTACCCAAGTGGGTTCCGTGATCACGTGGCAAACCCGGCAACCCTGTCCTTCCCTGCTCCAAGTGTTGAGCCCTGATGGAAGTAAGAGTCACTTCGAGAGTGCCGAGGTGGTCGAAGACCACGGTTTGGCCGTCACGGGTTTGCGAGCTTCTACCGACTATCGCTTCCAACTTCTCTCACCGACGAATGGACAGGTATGGTACGAGGGCCGGTTCCGTACCTTACCGGCCGCGGAGGGTAAACGTCTGGCGCGTTTCGCCGTGATCGCGGATCCTCACGTGGGAGAGATGGAAGCCGGTCACATTGGGTTTCCGGATTTCAGCTTCACCAAAGGCTACAAGAGCTGGGATCCCAACAATCCCCATTGGCGTTTCACCTTGCGAGCCTGTCTCGAGGAGATCAACGCTCTAGGGCCCGATCTTCTCGTGTTTGCCGGAGATCTCTCCACCCACGATAAACCGGAAGAGTATCGCCTCGTCCGGACCCTTCTCGAGGACCTACGACCGGCCTTTCCGGTGTTCTATGCACGTGGCAATCACGATATTCCTCATGCCCAGACCGCGGAGGACAATTTCAAGAAAGGATTTGGTCTCGAGGAGAGTTTCCAAGCCTTCCCGGTGGGAGAGGTGGCGTTCCTGCTCCCCGATTTCATCGACCGGACCAGCAAAACCGGTAGGGCCAAGGTCAGAACCGAAGATTTACGGCGTTTTTCCGATGATCTCAAGAAGTACGCCGATCGGCCGACGTTCGTTATCAACCATCATCAGTTGTTGTCGCGGCGACGTCCCATCGATTGGGCCGACACCGGGGATGCCGATCGGTTGATCGACGTGCTCCTCCGGGAGGGAAACCCCTGGCTGATGTTGTGCGGGCATGTCCATGGGGCTGATCTGACGCTTCTCGGGAATGGTGGGCGAATAATCCCTCAGGTCGCCCTACCTGCATGCAAGGACTATCCCTGCGGGTATGGGTTGGTCACGGTGTACGAGCACAGTGTCCAGTACAATTTTCATCGGCCGCTGGATCCTTGGTGCCTGCGATGGACCAATCTTACCCGGGGCATGTATTACGGGCTCGCACCTAAGCTGAATTACGGGCGTGTTGGTGAGCGAAACGCGCTGTTCATGCGTGGTTGAGCGGCAATCAATCTGAAAAGCAGAAGGGAACTCGACTTGGGGTCATCCCTGGGGTTGCAGGGAAATATCGAGGAGCAACGGGGTCTTGCCGACCGCAACCTGCTTTGTTACGGGGAGATACCCTGGCGCCGAGAAAATGACCTCGTAAGTACCGGGCAGTACCGGCCGGAAGTATCGGCCGAAGCGCGGTTCGGTGGTTCTTGCCGGTTCCGCGTTGGTCAGAGCGAAAGCGCTGATCGTCACGGCTGCGACCAGGGGCTTGCCGTTCGAGGCATCGGTGACATGGCCGGTCAACATCGGACCGTCAAGACGGTCGAGCATCAGACTCCAGGCCGGCCGCATCCGTTCTATCGTGCTGGTGCGCCATTTGTCGTAGTCGGGTTGGAAGCCCTGAGAGGAGCCGTTCAGCTCGAAGACGTAGGCCAGGGTGCCCAGTTCGGCGTGCATCCAACTCAAATCGTCGCCGGCCACCCCGTAGAGGATTTCCCAGGGGAGCCCGGAACGGTAGCGACCCGTTCCACTGTCGGTGACGGTCACCGCGGACATGGCATCGCCGAGGTCTTTCAGCATGGCATGCTCGCCCGATTTCTTCCCCTGGCAACCATAGGGGTAGAGGATCAACTCGCTATAGGAATGATAGGAAATGTCGAGGACGGGGCGAATCTCCCGGGCGAGAGTGACCACGGCCGAGGCTTCGGGTTCCGAGGCCGGACCGGTACCGTGATAGGTCTCACTGTTGGGAGAGCTGCTGGAACCGCCGCAGGCAGCCCACCAGAACGGATAGTTCCGGTTGAGGTCGACTCCCGTAATTTTCTCCGAGACGACTCGGCGATTCTTGCGCCACCAGCGGTTTCCGTCGAAGACGGCCTGATTCCCGTCCGGATTGACGTGCGGCATGATCCAGATTTCGATGGAGTCCACCCATTGGGTAACCTTGGGATCTTTGCCGTAACGGGAGAGGAGGAACTCGGCGGTGTCGAAGACGACCTCCGCGGTCATTACTTCGCGAGCGTGATGCATGCCGTTGAACAGCACGCTTGGCTCGTCTTCGCGGAGGGCGGCGTTGTCCGAGATCTTGAGCGCAAGGATGGGCCGTTTCTCGAGACTGAGGCCGACCTGGACCAGGTTGGTGAGCGTGGGATAGGTGTGGGCGAGTTGCTTGAGCTTCTGCTCGCCTTCTTTGGGATCGAGATATTGGGAGATGTCTTTCGAGCTGATCGCGCTGTACTCGGTGACGATGATGTAGGGGATCCCGCGTTGTTCGAGCAGGGTCAATCCAGCGTCATCGGTGATCGCGTCGAGGGTGGAGGCCTCGGGGTCGACGCCGGTCAGGTCGAAGTCGAGCCGTTGCAACATGGTGGCCGTGGCCGGGAGATCCTTGGCGGTCACGCGGATCAGGTAGGTTTGCTCATGGCCGTCGTCAATGGTCGAGGAAACCGTGCCGGCGATCAGGACTCCGATCACCAGGAGTGTCGTGAAACGTTTCATCCCCCCTCCTTTTTCTACGCTGTGAGAACTCGGATGCATTTTCGAACCGGCATGTTGTAGCATGGATCATGGTCAGAGGCAAACGCAAATCACTGCCCAGGGATGGGGATCCTCCCGAGCGGCCGAGAGCCTTCCTCCTGGTTGGTCGCAGCATGACCCCGACCGTGCGCCCGGGATGGAGCGTGTTGGTGGAGCCGGTGGAGCCGGGACGGGTTCGAAGGGGCGAGCTCGTTGTGCTCGAAGGGCAGAGCTCGGTCTGTCATCGCCTGGTCGGAGGGTTCGGGCTTGCCCGGTGGCGCTGGATCATCCACCGCGGAGATGGTTCGCGGTGGTACGAAGTGGCTCATGCCCGGGAGCTACGTTGGCGCGTGGTCGGCCTGCGCAGTCCCACGGGCTCGGTGCGAAAAGTGGGGCCGGCAGATCGTGGTATCAAGGGTGTGGTGGTTGGCAGTATGGTTCTTGGTCTTTTCGGCGTTCTCGAGGCGGTTGGGCGTAAAGTGCTCGGCGGTAAGAGGAAAGCCTGACGGTGGTTACGAAGCCGCGCCACCGGAAGTGCAGGATTGTCTGGCAGCGGAGCCGGTGACGCAGAACTTGGTCGCCGCGCTGCCGGTCATGCACTTGCCATCGGCGGCCGACGCTTGCCCCCCGCTGGTGCAGGTGTGTCCCGCAGCGGAGCCGGTGGTGCACTTGTTGTTGGCGCTGCCCCCGCTGAGGCAATTCGAACCCGAGGCGGCGTTACCCGTGGTGCAGCCGTTATTGGCGGCGTTCCCCGCGGTGCAGCTCTGGTCGGCAGAACCACCGGTGGTGCATTTCTTGGAGGCACTCGACGAGGCTGGGGAGGCGAAAACCACGGCCCGTGGCGGTTCGTAGGGCGGTTTCTCTTTGCTCATACCGGCTCCTCGGGAGGGAAGAAGATCAGAGAGCGCTGACTGCCACAGCCAGTTCGACCCGGCAGGTACCATCCTCGCAGACGTCGGTCACGATCTGACCTACCGTCATGGTTCCCGAGGTAATCTTGGTCGCGGCGGCGAAAGCCTCTACGGCCTGCATCAAGGCTTGTTGGTAGGCTTTGCGCTGGGCGAGGGGAAGGTATTGCCCGACCTCGGTCGGTGTGGCCGAGTAGATGGCTTCTCCCTTGACCCGGTAGAAGGTTTGTCCGCGCAGTCGAGCGAGCATGGCGTCGGAGCGCTTGCCCTTGGCCGTGGCCTCGAGGGCGTTCGGCGGGAAGGGTTCGACGGTGTTCTCGCCGGGTTGGATGCTCTTGCCGACATGGAGTTCATAGGTATTGAACAATCGCTGATAGCTCACATTGTCTTGGAGCAGGGCATACGAGAGGTGTTCCCGGGCCGTGGCGCGCGCGCTGGCATTGCCCTTGGCATTAGCAGCCTCGTTGGCTGCCTCGGAAAGGGCCTTGTCTTGGGTCGCATCCGTGACCGGGAGGAC
>Ga0156395_1036_pt1 | contig 17988 bp, 11 predicted proteins | sample RifOxyA3_FD_108039 | JGI IMG/M metagenome (GOLD analysis project Ga0156395, IMG submission 108039) | Deltaproteobacteria bacterium RIFOXYA12_FULL_61_11 | reverse complement strand
ACTCACTCTCCTCCATTCCTAATCCTCGACAGCAGGTGCGACCTGAAAACCTCTTTCCCTCTTCGGGGGAGTGCAGGGTTGGAGAGGTTTGTGGGAGAAGCGTTAACGAGAAGGTCGGGGAGTGGGGAGAGAGGCTCAGTACACCAGGGCGGCGTCGTAGATCCTGACTTCGTCAATGTGGCCCTGGAACGCGGTCTCGCCTTCTTGCCCGCCGATGTACAGGGGCTCGTCGTTGATCGCGATGGAACCCGTGGCCGCGACCTGGGCGGTCCGCATGCCGTTGAGGTACGACCGCACGTACTCGCCGTCATACGTGATCGCGATCGAGGCCCAGCGGTCCATGGCGATATCGCCGATGGGCGCTTCGACGATACGCTCGCCGATCACCATCTTGAAGTAGAGCATCCGTTGGGCGACATTGTAGTACACCACGTAGCCGTACGCATCGTTCTTGCTCAGGATCTTGGGATAGTTACTGTCGCCGAACCCCTTCATACGCAGATTGAACTCGAGGGTCATTTCGCTGCGGATACGGAGGCTCTCGCTGTTCTCGACCTTGACGAAACTGGTGTCGCCGTCGAAGTTGAGGATGGTGCGATCGCCGAACTCGGGGCAATCCCACCACTGACCGTTGACGATTGTGCCGTTATTACCAGCAGCGGAGCTGTCCCTGGCTACGGTGCCACTACCTTCATTGAAGCGGTAGTAGAGTTTCAAGTGGGCTTCGGCGTCGAAAGGGGTCTCGCCGGCACAGGGATCATCGGCATCGCAGGGATCGACCACGTCGCAGGGATCGGTGGCGGTGCAGGGATCGATCACGCAGGGGGTACCCCAGTCGCAACCATTGTCCGGGTAGCCGTTGTAATCGTTGCACTCATCGTTCGGATCACCGGGTTCACAGCCGTTCCCGTTCCCATTGCCGTTCCCATTGCCGTTCCCATTGCCGTTCTCTTCGCACGCATCGCCCACGCCGTTCCCATCGCGGTCGGCCTGCTCGGGGTTCGCGACGAAGGGGCAGTTGTCATCCTCGTCCTTGATACCGTCTTGGTCATCGTCATCGTCACAGACATCGCCCAAACCATCGTGATCGTTATCGGCCTGGGTCGGATTCATGATCCCGGGGCAATTATCGCGGTCATCGAACACGCCGTCTCCGTCGCGATCGGTCTTGTCGGTATCGTCGCCCTCGCTGTCGCAGACATCGCCTACTCCGTCTTCATCCTCATCTTCTTGACCCGGATTGGCGGTCGCGGGGCAATTGTCCAAGCTGTCGACAATACCGTCGCCATCCCGATCAGACCCAGCCCCATTGTCCGTAGTCCCCTGTCCATTGCCGTTGGCATCGGCGATGGTGCTCCCTTGGGGAGTGGTGTCCACGGTCGAGGCGTAACCATTGCGATCGAAATAATCGTTCGGCACTCGATCGTCACCACAACCGACCACCACCAACAAGGAGATGAGGACGAACAAGGTCGAGTACATGGGGTATCTCCGTGGAACCGTTCTGGCTGGACCGACTGCAAACCTTGTTCCAGATAATTCACCATTATAGTCATTAAGTTAAATGTTCTCCTCCCAAGCCCTGGGGCCGCCGCTTCTCAGGTACGGAGACATCTCGTCCCCACCTCACCGGCCTCGGGATCGACGCAACGCATCCATTTCTGCCTTCCTCCGGAAGGCTCGAGCACCTCATGAGAATCAGGTATGTCTTCAGTCTTGGGGTGGATTGCAGGTGGTTTGTCACCACGTTGGGGTGGCGCCGACGGGGGACCCCCACCACGCGCAAGCATGAGCATGGTGGGGGTGTGAGGCGACAGGACCCCTTACCCAAACCAAGACTGAAGGGTTGCAGAATCGGAGCTTGTCTTCGCGTTCGATTTCGGGTTATGGAGGATCCTTGAGGTCGGCTCATGCACCGAGGCCGGCACGAACAGGAGGATTTTGCTGTTATGTCGAACCAGGATTATATCTTCTCCTCGGAATCCGTGACCGAGGGACATCCGGACAAGGTCGCCGACCAGATCAGTGATGCCGTTCTCGATGATATCCTCGCCCAGGACCCCCAAGGCCGCGTGGCCTGCGAATGCATGGTCAGCACCGGCTTCGCCTTCGTCTCCGGAGAAATCACCACAAAGTGCTATACCGACATCCCCACCATCGTACGCAACACCATCCGGGACATCGGCTACGTGAACGCCGACATGGGTTTCCACTGGGAAACCTGCGCCGTGATCACTTCGATAGGCCGCCAAAGCCCAGACATCGCCCTAGGGGTCGATGGCGTGGCCACGGGCTTACAAGGCGCCGGAGACCAGGGCATCATGTTCGGCTACGCCTGCCGCGAAACCCCCGAGCTCATGCCCCTTCCCATCCAATGCGCCCATGACCTGACCAAGGCCCTCGCCCGTACGCGGCGTGCCAAGGGCCTCCCTTTCCTGCGCCCAGACGGAAAGAGCCAGGTCAGCGTGCTCTACAGCAACCATCAACCGGTCGAGATCAACAATGTGGTCATTTCCACGCAGCATACCCCAGACGTGAGTCAGGCCGAGCTGCGCGAAGGCATTATCTCCGAGATCATCGAGAAGACCCTTCCCACCAACTTGCTCACCAAACGGACCGTGTTCCACATCAACCCGACCGGCCGTTTCGTCGTGGGCGGTCCTATGGGCGACTGCGGCTTGACCGGACGCAAGATCATCGTCGACACCTATGGCGGGGCCGGTCACCACGGCGGCGGATGTTTTTCCGGCAAAGATCCGAGCAAGGTCGACCGCAGTGCGGCTTACATGGCTCGGTACATCGCGAAGAACATCGTTGCCTCGGGGGTCGCGGACCGCTGTGAGGTCCAACTCGCCTATGCGATCGGCGTGGCCGACCCGGTTTCGGTCATGATCGAGACCTACGGCACGGGGAAGGTCGACGAACGGCGTCTGAGCGTCGTGGTCCGTGAGCTCTTCCCCTTGAGACCAGCCGAGATCATCACCCACCTCGATCTCCTGCGCCCGATCTACCGCAAGACCGCGGCCTATGGACATTTCGGACGAAAGGACAGCGATTTTACCTGGGAACGCACCGACAAAGCCTCGGACCTCCGGGCCGCTTTTTAAGACAAGGAGTTATCATGAACTACAAGATTGCAGACCTGGGCTTGGCCGCCTTCGGCCGCCGCGAGCTCGAGATCGCCGAGAAAGAAATGCCCGGGTTGATGTCCCTTCGCCGCCGGGAGGCCGCCAAGAAACCGCTCAGCGGAGTTCGGATCTCCGGATCCCTGCACATGACCATCCAGACCGGCGTGCTGATCGAGACCCTGCGGGAGCTCGGCGCCGAGGTGCGCTGGGCTTCGTGCAACATCTTCTCCACCCAAGACCACGCCGCGGCCGCGATCGCGGCGGCCGGCATCCCGGTGTTCGCCTGGAAGGGCGAGAGTCTCGAGGACTACTGGTGGTGCGCCCTGCAGGCTCTCGCTTTCCCCAATGGCAAAGGTCCCCAACTCGTCGTCGATGACGGCGGGGATGCCACCCTGATGATCCACCGCGGCTATGCCGCCGAGAACGACCCTGCCATCCTCGAACTCGAGTGCGGCAGCGGGGACGAACGCGCCATGCAACAACAACTACGCCGGCTCCAGGTAGAGAAACCGGGCTTCTGGCACCGCGTGGTTGAGGATTGGCGCGGGGTTTCAGAGGAAACCACCACCGGCGTGCACCGGCTCTATCAAATGACGGAACGGCGAGAGCTGTTGGTGCCCGCCATCGACGTCAACGATTCGGTCACCAAATCGAAGTTCGACAACATCTACGGTTGTAGAGAATCGCTGGTCGACGGCATCCGCCGAGCCACGGACGTCATGATCGCCGGCAAGGTCGCCTGCGTCTGCGGTTACGGCGATGTCGGCAAGGGGTCGGCCCAGTCCTTGCGCGGTGCGGGCGCCCGGGTCCTGGTCACCGAGATCGACCCCATTTGCGCCTTGCAAGCCTCGATGGACGGCTTCGAAGTGATCACCGTAGAAGACGCCCTAGCCGAAGCCACCATCTTCGTCACTGCCACCGGCTGTCGGGATGTCCTCACCCTCGCCCATCTCGAAGGCATGCGCGATCAGGCCATCGTCTGCAATATCGGGCACTTCGACCATGAGATCCAGGTCGAGCCCCTGCTTCGGCGCTCCGATATCGCACGGCAGACGATCAAACCCCAGGTCGATCGCTTCACCTTTCCCGACGGACATTCGATCTTCCTGCTCGCCGAGGGCCGACTGGTCAATCTCGGCTGCGCGATGGGCCATCCCTCGTTCGTGATGTCCAATTCCTTCACCAACCAGGTGTTGGCGCAGATCGATCTGTGGCAGCACCGCGAACGCTACGAACCGAAGGTGTACCGTCTTCCCAAGCATCTCGACGAAGAAGTAGCCCGCTTACACTTGGCACACGTCGGTGCTCGCTTGACCCAGTTGACCGAAGGCCAATCGACCTACCTCGGCGTTCCGGTGAACGGACCCTTCAAGCCGGACCACTATCGTTACTGAACCACCCCGTCATTCCGGCAACGAATAGTCGAGTTCTTCCTCGGGCTGGTCTTCGGCCGGGGTAGGAACCGTGGCGCGGGGTTTTCGCGTGGAAACCTCTCCACCGCCGGGGTTTTCCTCAGCAAGGCTCTTCTCCGGATGCCCTTCTGCCTTTTGCACGGCTTCGAAAGCCGCCAGGGAGCGATCCTCCTTGGCCCGCCGGGCTTTCTCTTCGGCGAGGCGGCGTTTTGCCTTGCATTCACTCAAGAACTGTTCGGCCTCGAGCCGTTGCAACCCTTCGGGCAACAGGTCCAAGGCCGAACGCAACATCGCGATCGCTTTGGATTCTTTCCCTCGCAGGGCGTGCAAGGCCAGGCCGGAATAGAACCTCGCACTACCTCCATGAACAGGGTGTTCCAGGATCCCGGCCAAGGCCTCGACGGCCTCCTCATGGCGGCGGAGCGCCAGCATGGTCTGCCCCCGCAACAGGGCTTGAACAGCCGCATGAGTTCGGTCCTCGGGCGCATGGGTTCGCAACGCCCGGGCAAAGGCCTCGAGTACCTCTTCGGCCTTCTCCGGTCTCCCTTGCTCCAAGTACCTTGCCGAGGCCAGGACGTACTCGTTGGGCCTGAAGACCCGCGGGGAGAGAACCCCCGCGAGGGTGAGATAGGGTACGGCGACCAGAGCCGCGGCCAAACCCCAGCGCGCTACTCCGGCGACGTCCCTGCGCAGTACCTCCCGTCCGAGGTACACCAAGGCATATGAGGCGACGATAGTCGCCGGTAGGACCAGGGGAGTGCGATAACGCGGGAGGACCGTGGTCACCAGCAGGGTCACGACCGTCAAGCCGAACCACCAACCGAGCCGCAGGAAGGTTCTGCGCGCTTCCTTATCCATCCGGCCCCAGCGAGGAAGGAGGAGAAGCCCCCCCGTGAACGCCAGCACGAAGAGGGTACGATACCCCAGCGAAAAGGCAAGGAACGTCGAGAAGTGGCTACTGAACTCGAGACTAAAATTATTAGGTATTTCCATGGGTTGTACCATGGCCAGAAGTTTTTTCCCCTGGAACAGGAGGTACTCGCCCGGACTGCCGCAGCGGAAGGAGGCCCACCAGACGCCTACCGCGCTGCCGGCTTCGGCCAAGAGGTCTCCGTAGCGTTCGGGGAAATGGAGCTGGAAGGGATGGGCCTCGACACAATGCCCCAACAGCAGGGCCTCCTTACCCCTGGTGGAGGAAGAGAGGAGCGGTGCGCCGACGAGAAGATTGCGCAGGAGGAGCGGGCTGAGCCCGAGCAGGAATCCACCCGCGTACCAGGCTGCCCTGCGGTACGACCAGGCCATGACCAGGAGGAAGAGCAGGTAGACGGGGAAGGTCGGTTGGAGCAGGAACGCCACCCCGAAGAAGAACCCGACCGGTCCGGACCACCGCACCCTGCCGAGGATGAAGAGGTAGAGGACCACGGCCTGGAAGAAGAGGACGAGGACGGTGCGTTGGACCATGACCGCATAGAAGGCGTTGGGGCCGAGCACTGCCAGGAGGCCGAAAGCGACCAGCGCGACCTTCTCGTCGAAGACCCGTCTGGCACCGAGATAGACCAGCAGAGCCGCGGCCAGCTCGAAGAGGAACTGGAGCCAGACCAGGAAGTCGATGCCCCGGGGATCGAGCAGCCGGACCAAGGCTACCAGGTACACATACAACGGCGACTGGTGATAGATATTCCAGCCTCCCCAGACCTCAGTCCAGAAAGCCCGGTCCCCGAAGCTCGCCATCCAACCAAACTCCGGGTGGTTCCCCGCGCGATCGAGTGGGTCCTCGTGCAACCGGTCGGCCCAGGTGATGTACCAGGAACTGTCGGTCTCCGGACTGAGCTCGTGATTGAGCAGCACCGGGGTATCGCGCAGCTCGACATAGAAGAGCAGCCGGAGGAGCAGGAAGATCCCCATGAGGACCCACAGCACCTTCTTGCTCGGGAAGGTGGCCTCTTCCTCCTCGTCGATCCCTGCCATGGGTTTTCCTCGCCGCCTCGAGTAGCATGGAGAATTGGCCGGGGTAGAGCCATCCTTGGCTCTCCCCGACCGAGAAGCAGATCTGTAAGCCGGGTCCTGTGCCATGGGTGCCCATGGCGGCGGTCATTACTCTAGGCCCGGCGTTACCGACGGGCTCGAGCGGCCTACCCGGGATCTCGGGCGAGCAACCCTTGGCGACCCCTTATTTGGCCTTGCTTCGGATGGGGTTTACCTCGGGCCGCGGTCACCCGCTGCCCGGGTGAGCTCTTACCTCACCTTTTCACCCTTACCGCTCGGGGGCTCCCATCGAGCGGCGGTATCTTTTCTGTGGCACTTTCCGGAAGTTGCCTCCCCTGGGAGTTACCCAGCATCCCGCTCTGCGAAGCCCGGACTTTCCTCCGAGGACGAACCCCGGCGACCGCCCGATCTACTCCTGCTCTTCTCTTACGTCTTCTTTCTCTTCTTGTTCTTCTTTTTCTACTTTCTTCCCTTCCTTCTTCTTGGCCGGCTTCTTAGCCCGTTTGGGCTTCTCTTCGACCGGAGGCGGCTCCTCCTGGGGAGGGAACTGCCCATCGAGGTTGTGCTTGAAGAAGAAGATGATGCGCTGGCACGAGGGGCACGACAGGTACTCATCGTTGGTGCGTTGCAACTGGTAATAGAGCTGGGGCGGAACCCCCATGTGACAGCCGGTGCAAACGTAGTCCTTGCAACCGACCACGACCGCACCTTGGCGATGCTTCTTCAAGAACTCGTATCTGGCCAAGTACCGCTTGTCGATCTTGCTGATCAGACCTTCCTTGCTCTTAGCGGTCTCCGACTTGCGGGCATCGGTCTCGATGGAGACTTGTTCGTACCGTTGGCGGATCGTCTCCCCCTGACTGCGCAAGGTCTCGATCTGGGTCGACATCTCCTTGATCGCGAGTTTGGAGCGGTCGACCAGTTCGCTCTTCTCGAGGATCGCGGTCTCGGTCTCCTCGATCTCGATGCGCTTGTTCTCGATCTCCCGCAAACCCGCCTCGTACTCTTCGGTCGTCTTGATCTCGAGGAGTTTGGCCTCGCTGCGCTGGATCTTCTCATTGTCGAGTGCCAGCTTCGACTCGAGTTCGTTGCTCTCGCTCACCAGGTCGCTGCCCTGCTCTTCGAGGAGGGCGAATCGCTCCTCGAGCTCTCGCAATTTCACCTGCAGGGCGGAGTACTCATCAGCCACCACCTTGCGGACGCTCTCGATCTCCTCTAGGGCTAAATCGATCTTCTGGAACTCGCACAGCAACCTGAGTTGTTCAAGCACGCTCCTCACCTCCCTTTGCTTCCAACATCCTTACCAATGCAGCGTGTGTGATGGGCCCACAAGGACTTGAACCTTGGACCGACCGGTTATGAGCCGGCTGCTCTGACCAACTGAGCTATGGGCCCTAATTCCCTTCAATAAAACTCCTCAGTTTCTTACTACGGCTCGGATGGCGCAACTTGCGGAGCGCCTTGGCCTCGATCTGCCTGATACGCTCACGGGTGACCTCGAAATCCTGGCCCACCTCCTCGAGCGTGTGGTCGGATTTCTCGCCGATACCGAAACGCATGCGCAAGACCTTCTCCTCGCGGGGGGTCAGCGTGGCCAGGACTCTTCTGGTCGTCTCGGAGAGGTTCAGGTTGATCACCGCCTCAGAAGGAGAAGGAATTCCCTTGTCCTCGATGAAATCGCCGAGGTGACTGTCTTCCTCCTCGCCGATGGGCGTTTCCAGGGAGATGGGTTCCTTGGCGATCTTGAAGACCTTCCGGACCTTGTCCAAGGACATGTCCATCTTCTCGGCAATCTCTTCAGGGGTCGGTTCCCGGCCCATTTCTTGGACCAAGTTACGCGACGTGCGGATCAGCTTGTTGATCGTCTCGATCATGTGGACCGGGATCCTGATCGTCCTGGCCTGGTCGGCGATGGCCCGGGTGATGGCCTGCCGTATCCACCAGGTCGCGTAGGTGCTGAACTTGTACCCCCGTTTGTATTCGAATTTATCGACGGCCTTCATGAGGCCGATATTGCCTTCCTGGATCAGGTCCAGGAACTGCAAGCCGCGGTTGGTATATTTCTTGGCAATGCTGACGACCAAGCGCAGGTTGGCCTCGACCAGCTCGCTCTTGGCGCATTCGGCCATCATCTCACCGTTCTTGATCGCGAGATAGGTTTCGGAGAGCTTGTCGAGACAAAGCCCACATTCTTCCTCGATCTTCTTGAACTTCTTCTGACTGGTTTTTATCTGCTTGTCGAGGTCTTCCACTTTGGTGGGGCTGAGCTTGTGCTTCTTGCGCAGCACCTCCTTGTCCTTCTCGCGCAGCTTGCCGTGCTTGATCTGGTCGGTCAGTTCCCAAACCTCGTGCCGAGTCATCCCCGTGAAGACGGTCCGGGAGTACACACTCATTTCTTGTGCGAACTGATTGACTTTGTTGACATTAACCCGAAAACGATCGACGATGATGCTGATCTGGCGACGGTTGAGGTTGATATCGCGGAGGAGTTGGAAGATCTTCCGGTTATCATCCTTGAGCTTATTGGCGTATTTATTCCGCTGCGTGAGGGTAGTAGCCTTCTGCGTGAGCTTTAACCGGGCTTCCTCACCGCCTTGGTAGAGATCCTGGACCTTGAGTAAATTCGCAATGAGGTTGACCTGGAGGCTGTCCTGGTCGATCTCGGCATCCTCTTCATCGATGCCCTTCACCACCTCGCGGACCTTGAGTTTCCCCTTCTGCAGCTTGTCGGCGAGCTCAAGGATGCACTCGACGCCGAGCTTGGTGTTGACCACGGTGTGGAGCACGTCGTTCTCGCCCTTCTCGATCCGCTTGGCGATCTCGACCTCTCCTTCCCGGGTCAAGAGTGCGACGGAACCCATCTTGCGCAGGTACATGCGCACCGGGTCGTTGGAGCTGTCGTACTCCTCGGTCTCCTCTCCCTCAACCCCGAAATCAGCGTCTTCGTCCTTGACCATCATGGCCTGCCGGATGGTCGGAAGCCGCGAAACCTCGTCGACGATCTCGATGTTCAGGTCCATGATCAACAGGATCACCGCATCGATGTCCTCGACAGCGATGAGGTCCGAGGGCAAGAACTCGTTGATCTCCTCGAAGGTGAGGTAGCCCTTGTCCTTGCCGACGGTCAACAGGCGTTGAAGATCCTTGCGCTGGGTCGGGTTGTCCATGCAGTCGAACTCCCTGAGGTCAAAAATCGGGTCAAGCCCCGACCACACCGCGCACCAGACCGACGAGTTCTCGGACCTCGAGTTCTCCCGGGGGTCTTTCCTTCAATCGGGCCATGCAGCGGCGCAGTTCGCCCTGGCGCTCTAACAAATTCTTCAACTCACTCGTCGTTCCGTCCTCCTGCTCTCGCGCCGAGAGCGAACGGGCGACCTCGCGGTTCAGTTCGGCAAAGTGCCGTTCCACTGCTCTGCGCACGAGGAGATCCAAACAGGCTCTGTAGAGTTGGCGCGGGTCGGAACTCCCCAGGCGCTGGTCCGGGAACAGAGCCGCGCGGAGGACAGCCTGTTCGGGAGTACCTTCGGCCTCGTCGAGCAGAACCTTGGCATCAACCGCCTCGTGCTCGGCGGCATGTCGAACGAGTCTCTCGAGCGCTCCGTGGACCGGACCGGCCTCGACGAGTTCCACGAGCTCCAGATCTCCGGCCTCGAACACGAGCTCTTCGTCCTGGAGCAGCGCTTGGAGCAACCCGATCTCGGGTTCAGCGTTCCCCGGAACAACGTCGGTCGTGCGCTCCTTGCGCCGGCGAGCAACCTCCGGCACGAGCCCCAGTTCCGCGGAGAAAAAGCTCTCCGGGATGTCGAGCATGCGCCCGGCCTGTTCCACCGCCAGTTTGCGATCGATGCGGCTCGGGACCTCGCGTAGGATCTTGAGCACTTCACGTGCGACGGTGTTGCGCCCATAAGCGCCGCCTTCCTCGTTCAGGCGATGGTCGATGTAGAAGGCCAGGAGCGGCCGGGCCCTTTCGATCAAACGCACCATTTCCCCTTGCCCGTGCTTGAGGATCACACTATCGGGGTCTTCACCATCGGGCAGATCCACCGCGAACCCTTGCAAGCCTTTCTGCAAGATCGGGGGTAGGTTGCGTTCCATACTCCGCACACCTGCTCGATCCCCATCGAAGCAGAGCACGACCTTGTCGGTGAAACGGCGGATGAGTTCCAGTTGCTGGGCAGTCAAGGCCGTGCCCAACGCGGCCACGACATTCTTGACCCCCCGGGCGTACAGGCTCACGAAGTCCATGTAGCCCTCGACGACCACGCAACAGTTCGCGGCCTTGACGTGGTGCCTCGTCAGATGCAGACCATAGAGGTGTTCGCGTTTTTGGTACACGAACGATTCCCTCGGATTGACGTACTTCTGATCGACCTCTGCGGAGAGCGCCCGCCCACCAAAACCGAGCAAACTCCCGCTCAACCGGACCAGGGGGAAAACCAGGCGATGGCGAAGGAAATCGTAGACCCGCCCCTGCTGTCCCTGCCCGAGCAACCCGATCTCGACGGCCAGATCGAGGTCGAGTCGAAGAGCGCGCAACCGCTCGACCAGGTACTGCCAACCCTCGGGGGCATACCCGAGCTGCAGTTCGCGAATCACCTCTTCGCTCAACCCACGTCGCCGGGTATAGGCCCACACCTCGTGGTCCCTGGGCAACTCCAGGAGAGCGGAATGATAGGCAGTCTTGGCTTCTTCGAGGATACGCAGGGCTTGACGCGGCCGGGTATCCTGCTCGGGGTTCCCTCGATAGACCAACTCGACCTGGTACCGTTGGGCGAGATTCACGACCGCTTCGTTGAAGGTGAGGCCCTCCATTTCCATCAGGAACGAGATCGCATCGCCGTGCCGATTACATCCGAAGCAGGTATAGACCCCCTTCTCCGAGTTGACGTAGAAGGACGGCTTGCTCTCTGCATGATCGGGGAAGGGGCAAGTAGCTTGGAAATTGGAGCCCACTCGCTTAAGCTTAGCGTAATCACCGACCAGATCGGCGAGATCGATGATGCTGCGGAGACGGAGGAGGGATTCGCGTTCGATGTACCTTCCGGTGGACACCGCGTCATACCTCAAAACCACCTCATCCCTGGTCGCTCGGCCAGGAGCTCGTCGGGTACTTCAGGGGCGCGGCGTTGTCGTCGCCCACAACCCAGCAATTTCAAAACGCTGTAATTCATCCGGGTCGCCGGCAGAATCGAAGGACGGATGCTAAACACTTCTTGATTTTTTTGTCAACCCTTTTCACCATAGAGGGGTAAGGCTTCAGTGAAGAGCCATAGGAGTTCGGTCTTGGGTGGGTCGAGGGGTCCTGTCACCTCCCACCCCCACCATGCTCATCCTTGCGCGTGGCGGGGGCCCCCCATCGGTGCCACCCCGGCGAGGTAAAGGTCACTCATGTGCAATCCACCCAAAACTGTACTGTTTTTCTTTTACTGGCTCTTCACTGAAACATTACATAGAAGGAACCTCTCCAGGGTCTCTCGCAGGAGTCTTTCCATGCAGCGCACGGCAGCCCTCACTCTCTTCCTGCTCTACCTCGGCACCGCACCGAGTATCGCCGCTCCGCCGCGCTACGAACAAGGTTTCTATGGCAAAACCCTTCACTTCAGTGTGACCTCGGACCCCAAGACCTTCAATCCGATCCTGGCCCAAGAAGTCAGCTCGACCGACATCACCAACATGCTCTTCGCCGCGCTCATCGACATCGACCCAAGGACCTTCGACCTCGGGCCCGGGTTGATCGAGCGTTGGAGCATGCTCGAGCAAGGGCGGATCTGGGAAGTCTCCCTCCGCCCCGGGTTGCGCTGGTCTGATGGTCAACCCCTGACCACCGCCGACCTAGCCTTCACCTTCAACAAGATCTACACCCAACCCAAGCTCAACCTCGAGCAATCCGTGCTCATCTTCCAGAAACCGGTTCGACTCGTGGTCCTGGATACCTTGACCGCCCGTTTTCACCTGCCCGACCGTTTCGGCGATTTCCTGAGTTATCTCAACAATCTCGAAATCCTACCGGCCCATCTGCTGGACAAACCCGCGGTCCTGGACGCTTTCGAGAACTGCTACACCACCACCACACCTCCGGCAGCCCTGATCGGCTCTGGCCCCTTCGTCCTGGCCGAATACGTCCCCGGTTCTCATCTCAAGCTCAAGCGCAACCCTTACTATTACAAGCGCGATGACTACGGTAACCAATTACCCTACCTGGATGGGGTGCAGGTCCACCTCACCTCCGACCAGGATCTCGCCCTGCTCAAGTTCACCACGCGGGAACTCCACGTCTTCGGCTTGCGCGGCGGTGATCTGCGCGGTCTGTCGTACGACATCCTGCGAAAACGGCAACCCGGAGCCGACTTCACCATCCGAGAAGCCGGGCACTCCTTCGGGTCCTTCTTCGTGGTCTTCAACCAGAACCTCGACCTGGCCAATGCCGTCGGCACTTCGAAAACCCGGCAACGCAAGATCGGTTGGTTCCGCGATGTGAACTTCCGCCGCGCCATCGCCCATGCCATCGACAAACGCAGGATCATCACCGAAGTCATGAACGGCTTGGCCGTCGAGCAACACGGACCGCTCAGTCCCAGCCTGCGCAGCTATTATTTCGACGCTGTTCCCCGCTATCCCTACGACTTGGAGAAAGCCAGGAAACTCTTGGAGAAAGCTGGCTTCCGACCGGAAAAACCACATGGAAAACTGCGCGACTCCCAGGGCAACCCCTTAGAATTCGACCTCCACACCTCGATCCATCGCCAGGACAACATCAAGATCTGCGGCATCATCCGTGAAGACCTGGAACGCCTTGGGCTCACCGTCAACTTCACCCCCAAGGAGTTCAATGCCGTCGTCACCAGTTTGACCCAGACCAGCGATTACGACGCCATCCTCGTCGGGTTGACGGGAAGCCGCGACCCTTACACCAGCCGGCAAGTCTGGATGTCCTCGGGCAGGATGCACATGTGGTACCCCCTCCAGGGCAAACCCTCGACCTCGTGGGAGAAAGAGATCGACGACATCTTCGAGCAAGCCATGCGCGAGGTGGACCAGCGACGGCGCAGGGAACTCTACAACCGTTGGCAGGTCCTCGCGGCCGAGTACCTACCCTTCATCTTCACGGTGATTCCCGATTTCCTCTCGGCGGGCTGGAACGACCTGGGCAACTTCGATCCCTTGCCCACCCCGTTCAGCAATGCGCTGCACAACCTCGACTATATCTACCTCAAACCGCAGAAGCCGGCGGCTCAGAGCACTCCCGCTCAACCAGGACCGGCGAAACCCTGAACGTGCTCCTGCTCAGCTCAAACCGTACTTGCGAATCTTGCTCACCAGGGTCCGTCGCGGAATTTTCAGCAACTCGGCAGCTTTCGTCTGATTGTCGGAACAACGCTCGAGCGCTTGGACGATCAGGTCGCGTTCGTAGTCGTCCATGGCCTGTTTGAGGTTGCCGGCTAGTCCCCCCTCTGCGGCCGCATCATTGGAGAAATAGGTCAGGGCCTCCCCCCCCTCCTTGCGTCGCACCTTGGTCCGCTGCTCCTGATGGTATTGGAAAATCTTGGTCGGCAGGTGTTCACGCAGGATGGTCGAACCTTCGGTGAGGACCACGGCCCGTTCGATGCAATTCCGCAATTCTCTGATATTACCAGGCCAATCGTATTGGAGCATGAGCTCGAGGACGTCCCCGGAGAGTTCGAGCATGCGTTTCCCGTACACAGCCGCGAACTCCTCGAGGAACACCCCGACCAGGTGGGGGATCTCCTCGCGCCGGTCGCGCAGGGGCGGGATGTTCAACGTGATGGCATTGAGCCTGTAGAAGAGGTCCTCGCGAAAATCGCCGGATTCGATCGCGCGTTCGAGATTCCGGTTGGTGGCCGCGATGACCCGCACATCGGCCGTGCGTTCCTGGGTGCTGCCGACCCGCATGACCTTGTGGGTCTGGAGGACGCGGAGCAGTTTGACCTGGGTCCTGCCGCTCATCTCCCCGACCTCATCGAGGAAAATAGTGCCGCGATGAGCCGCTTCGAACATACCCGGCTTGGCCGACTCGGCACCGGTGAAGGCTCCCCGCTCGTGCCCGAAGAGCTCACTCTCGAGCAAACCCTCGGGCAACGCGGCGCAATTCAACGAGATCAAGGGTTCTTTGTTCCGAGGACTGTTGTGGTGGATGGCTTGCGCTATGATTTCCTTGCCGACTCCGGTCTCGCCTTGGATCAGCACCGAAATACCGGTCGGAGCGATCCGTTGGACCAGTTCGGCGATCTGGAGCATTTTCTCGTTCTTGAAGATGATGCGCGTCGCGGGAAGAGTCAGGCGCCGTACCTTTCCCTCTCCCCCTTGCTCGATTCCCATCCCCTCTCGCGAGCGAGCTCGGATCATTGCTCGGCGAGCCCGTTCGATGAGCACTTCTTTGCGTTGGGCATCGCTGGGGAAGGCAGCGAAACCAATACTGAGTCGTTCCCTGAGCGTCACCGGAGCCCCTGTGGCCAGGTTCTCGGCGACCCGTCGCGCCTCTTCCGGTCCCGACTCCGGGAGCAGCACCTCGAGCTGCCCCTTGCCGTAGAGTCCGACGATGTCCATGGGGCGAAGCACCTTGGCTACTATGGCCAAGAGATCCTCGCGTTGCTCCCCTTCTCTGCCGCTCTGGTCCTCGAAGACCATAAGGAGAGCGCAGGAGCGTTGGAAGCGTCCAGCCCGATCGATCTCTTCCTCGAGCCGTTGTTCGAAATAGGCGTGGGATTTGAGGCTGAGGCCGGGCGCGGCGCCTCCGACCGTGGTCGGCACCTGGAAGGTGAACTGCGAGCCGCCCACCGTGAGGCGGTCCCCATCGCGCAGAGCCACTTCGACGATGCGCTCTCCATTGACCTGAGTACCATTGGTGCTGTTCAGATCGCGCAAGAAGACCGTATCCCCCTTGCGTTCGAGCAGACAATGCCGTCTCGAGACCTGCTCATCCTCGAGTTGGAGGAACGAATCCTCGGACCGCCCGAGGGTGAGTACCCGCTCCGGCGGCAGGTAGAAGATACGGTTCTGGAGCACGCCGGCGGTGGCGATGAGATACGGAGTGCTCTCGAGCTCAGGCCGTTCGCGGACGCGCAAGGGGGTTGACGTAACCGTGATCTGGGTCTTTCCTGGCTTCTTCATAGCCCCACCCATCTAGCCCACCTGAAGCGGGGACGACGCAATGCGCAGGACAACGCGCATAGAGAGGGACCCGTCTGCAACACCGACGGTACCGCCCCTCCGAGGATCCGGGAATTCGGTTCGCAGCCCTGGTGGCGGTCTCGGTTCATCCTCTTCTCGCTCTGCCTGCCCTTGTAGAACAACTTCTCATAGACCGGATTCCTGCTGGGGTGTGATACTACCAAGTCCACCACCGCTCTGGCAAGGCAAACCCACAAACGCTGGGGAGCAGAGACCTTGTTGTCGCACCAGGTCAAGGAAACACGCGTAAAAATAATGTGCACATTGCTCTTGACATCCCCACTGGACTTGGAGTACCCATTCCACTTGGTTACCCCCTTGTTCAACTTCTTCAAAAGGAGAGAGCTATGAAGAAGATCCTGGGTATTCTGATCGTGTTGTTCCTGACCGGAACCGCGTACGCCACGTCGGTTCTCCCGCAAGAGGATTGCATCCTCGTGACCAAGTGGTCGAAGGCTTTCAAGGATCAGGTTGGTGACGACCTCTTGACCTTCGACGAGGGCAAAGCCGCTCCGCAGATCGGCGAGCGCGTCATGATCGTCTCCAAGAAGGTGGTCAAGAACACCCTCGAGAAGAGCTGGACCATGGTAAAAGACACCGCCGCCACCGGCCTCAAGTTCGTCATCATCTGGGGCGCCGCTGTCGATATGGTGCTCGAGACCATCGCGCAGACCGTGGTCATCGCCATCGACCAGACCATGAAGATCGGGGACTCGATGCTCATCCTCGGGATGGACATGGTCGAGCATACCCTGCAGATCATGGCTAACTTTGCCAAGATCGCCGGCCTGAACATCCAGATCTTCGCCCTCGAGATCGCCGACCAAGTCGCCACCATCGCGGCCAAGATCGTCGTGGCCACGGGTATCGCCCTGGCCGCCGCCTACGGTAGCGTCATGGCCTTTGTCTACAAGGGCATGACCGACCTGTCGAAGTTCTACAAGGGCATGACCGAAGGCTTCCTGCAGATCAACATCAAGGTCGCCTCCTTCATCCTCGGCGTCAACGCCCTCTTCAACAAGCTGCTGCAAGACGTGATCGTGTTCGTCGGCACCAAGATCAAGGAAGGCGTCGACTATCTGCACGTCAAGGAAGAGATGGTCGCCAAGAAGATCATCGAAGCCCAGCTCAAGGCCGAAGAAAACCTGAAGGCCAAGCTCGCAGCCAAGAAAGCCAAGCTCGGTCTGGGCGCCAAGGCCGTCTTCGCCAAGGTTCCCGAGTGCGGTCCGAACGACGAGTGCATCGCCATCCCGGCTTGGTGACTCTGAGCACCTGAGCCTCTCCCTCGACCTTCCCGTCTCACGCTGATCCCCTCTTCAAAGTTCTTTCGTTCGAGCCTCGCTCGACCTCGAGTAGCACCCTACCTCCATTGAGAAGTGCCTTCTCCTACCGTACTCCCTTGCCAAGGGTTACCTCGGTACCTATGGTGGAACGTCGATCGAGGCACCTCTTGCCACCGTCACCGGTACCTCGGCGACAACACGTCCACCGCGAAGGAGAGCTCGACCATGTTGCAAGAACTTCAGCATTATCTCCGGCATCGTCCGATCGTCCCTTTCGCCGTCACCAGCGACAAGCTCCCGACCGTTCGTCCGATGACGATCACGTCTCTCGGTGACCGGCTCTACACCCACACCGATCGTTCCAGCCGTAAAATGACCGCCCTGCGAGAGAACCCGGCCTTTTCCTTCTACGTCACCGACGACCAAGGTTTTCTCCGCTTCGTGCACGGCCGGACCGTCTTCCGCGACGAACCTTCCCTTCGGGCCGCACTGTTCGAGGCCGAGCCCATTCTCCACCAACACTACAAGAGTTCCTCGGACCAAGAGTTCGAGGTCCTCGAGCTCGAGGTCGAACGGATCGACTGGTACGAAGACGACGGTTCCCTCAATGGCTGGAAGAATCCCGAGGTCCAGGGCTGACCAGGCCCCCTCGTCAACACAGAGCTGAAAAACGACCAGCCGCCGGTTCAAGACCGAGCAGTGGAGCATGACGGTCCCCGCCTCGACGAGAACCCGAAACGACACACCGCGCCAGATGGGGTAAATACTCCGTAAGCATTCAGTCTTGGGTGGGGTAAGGGGTCCTGTCGCCTCTCACCCCCACCATGCTCATGCTTGCGCGTGGCGGGGGTCCCCCGTCGGCGCCACCCCAATATGGATGGTGATTAGAACAATCTGCAATTCACCCAAGACTGGTTGGTTACAATAATCCTCGAAAATGGCGTGCTTTTTTTGCCCAGGTGTGCTAAGAGGGAGCGTTCCTAGGGAATT
>Ga0156395_1044_pt2 | contig 18326 bp, 12 predicted proteins | sample RifOxyA3_FD_108039 | JGI IMG/M metagenome (GOLD analysis project Ga0156395, IMG submission 108039) | Deltaproteobacteria bacterium RIFOXYA12_FULL_61_11 | reverse complement strand
CCCCGCCGTCGTTGTTGATCGCGGTGCCCCGGAGGATCGCGTGGACGTGATCCCCGGCGGCCAAGGCGTCCTCGAGCCGGCGCAGCAGGACCACGCCGACGCCGTCCCCGAACACGGTACCGTCGGAGGCAGCGCTGAAGGCCCGGCAGTTCCCGGTGCGGGATTCAATGAACCCGTCCTGGTAGAGATAGCCCGCCTCGGTCGGGAAGCTCAGACAAACCCCGCCGGCGAGGGCTAGGTCGCCCTGACAGTGGCGCAGGTACTCGCAAGCGAGATGAATGGCCGTGAACGACGTCGAGCACGCGGTCTGCACGGTGACGGCGGGGCCGGTGAGTCCGAGTTTGTAGGCGACGCGGGTCGTGCAGTGATCGACCATGTTCCCGGTGGTCTGAGCCCGGAACAGGTCGATCGGATTATCGAAGCTCCTTGCTCCGAGCAGCAGCGGCAGAAAGGTGTTCTTCGAGGTACCGCCGAAGACCGCCACCTTGCCGGGGAACGAACGGGGATCGTGGCCGGCTTCTTCGAAGGCCTCCCAGGCGCAGGTGAGGAACCAGCGCTGTTGGGGGTCCATCCACGAGGCTTCTTCCTCGGAGTACCCGAAAAAGGCTGCGTCGAAAGCCAGGGGAGCGGCGATCGAGGGTTTGACCGGCACGTAGTTCGGGTCCTGCGGGGAGAAATTCTGCCAAGGAGGTAAGGCGATCCGGTCCCGGACCTGGGGTTCGAACAGGGTCTTGCCCGAGCAGAGCAGCTCGAAGAACGCCGCAGCGTTGTCGGCGCCGGGGAAGCGGCAGGCCAGGCCGATGATGGCGATGTCCGCCGGCTGGGTACCTGCGGCCGCGGCCTTGCAACAGCGCAGATAGGGACGCCGATCCTCCCGGAAGGGACTCTTACCCAGCACCGAACCCGGGAAGAAGGGGTCTTCTCCCAGGCGTGCGAGCAGCTTGCGCTTGCTGCGCAGGAGGTCGTCGATCGTGGCCATCAGGAGAGCCGGTCGGCGAGCAGTTCCCGGGTCAGGGCATCGAGATCGTCCCGGGCGGTATCGGCCTTGAGGGTGTAGTCGAAGACGCTGGTGCCGGCGTCGATGGCCTCCAGGAACGTTTGGCTGCGGTGGACGAAGGTCCTGCACAGGGCCTCGCCATAGGTTTTGGAGAGGTGCGAGATGATGCGGATCGAGCTGAGTTCGTCGGGCTCGACCATGTTGCAGAGGATGCGCACGTCGAGCTGTTTCTCAAAGTTCTCGTGCAGGTCCTCGAGGAAGTTGATGGTCAGCTCGAGGCCGTCGAAGCTCAGGCGCGAAGGGGTCTGGGGGATGACGATGCGGTCCGAGGCATAGGCCACGGCCTGGTTGAGCAGGGAGAGCGAGGGCGCGCAGTCGACCACGACCAGGTCGTAGTCGGCCTCGACCTCCTCGAGGTAGCGGCCGAAGAGGGCTTCGGGGTGAGCCCGGTCATTGTACTTGTAGTCGATCAGGGCGAGATGGATGGTGCCGGGCACGATGTGCAGGTATTCCCGCCAGGGCACGATGGCTTCGCGCAGGGTGGTCTGGCCTTCGAGAAGGTCGTACCAACAGCGGTTACCCGGAGCCTTCCCGCAGAGGCACAAGGTCAGGTGGCTCTGCTGATCCGTGTCGATGCAGAGGACCCGCAGTCCGTATTGCGAAGCGCGCAGGGCGAAGTTGTACGAGAGGGTGGATTTTCCAATGCCGCCCTTACATCCCTGGAACGAGAGCACCAGTGGACGTCCCGGGACGGGACTAGTGCCGGCCCTGGAGCTGCGCAAGTGGCGGAGGTGTTCCGGGGTCAGGCCCTGTACCTCGGTGTTGCCCTTGCGGATCTGGATCGGCTCGATACCTAAGAGGGTCAACTTCTTGGTCACCGCGACGCGGCTGATGCCGAGCATGGCCGCGGCATCGGCGAGGGTGACCCTGTTGTCGAGTTCTTTCATGAAATCACCTAGGTTATATCATTTCATGAAAAAATAGAGATTTACTATAACTTGCCAGGGATGAGAAAACCAGGTTTTTTCTCCATGCTGGGTATGTTTTCTTTCCGTAATCCCTTGGGCCGAGGGGGGCCCCCTCCCTCTGTCCCTCCCGCGAGGGGAGGGATGGAAGATGAAGTATTATCGAGGTGTTGACCTCGATCGATAGGTTTGTGGTCCTGCCCAGAAATCTCCCGTGCATGCCCAAAAGGCCCCCGTGCCTGCCCCAGGCCCCCTATACCTACCAAGAAGGCCTTACACCATGTCGTACCACGTGCAAGATCCAAGGGGGCGAGCGGGAGGGGGCGTATGCCCCTCGATGAACTGTTCGTGGAGCAGCACGGTGGAGAGCAGGAGCAGGAAGGCCTGGTCCTGGGCCGGGGAGAGGGCGTCCGGGGCGAGGGTGCGCAGCCGCTGGAGGAAGGCGTTCGTTCTGGCGAGTTCGAACACGCCCACGGCCTCGAGGCGTTCGGGCCGCAGCGCTTCGGCAACATAGGGTGGAGCGTCGGGACCGAGGAAGCACCGGGCATCCGGAGCGCGATAGGGCCGTTTCACCCGGTGCAGGATCGCTTCGGGTAGGAGGTCGGAGAAGGCCTTGCGCAAGAGGTACTTTTCTTCCCGACCATCGCGGAGTTTCCAGGTTTCCGGCAGGTTCGCGGCACAGCGGAACACCGCGGGATCGAGAAGAGGCGTACGGTTCTCCACCCCATGGGCCATGGCCATGCGGTCCCCCTGGGTCGAGAGCAGATAGCCCTCGAGGAGGGTCGTGCATTCCAACCATTGGGCCTTGGCCAGGGACGAGTGGACCGGGAAACCGCTGTCCTCTCTTCGCAAGAGTTCGAGCAGAGTCTCAGTCCCGCTGCCTGCGAGTGCCAGCAGGTCCCGACTCAAGCGCGACCCCAGCAACCGGAGATGGTGGGAGAACAGCTCGGCCTCCGGGGGAATAGCGCATTGTTGCATGTGGGCCAAGAGGTAGCTCGCGTTCTGCGGACCGAAATGGGGTAGGTAGGAATAGAGGCCTCGGAGCCGTTCCAGCAAGTCCTCTCGGGGGTGGCCCGCAGCGATCAGTTCCCGCAACCGGGTCTCCTTGAACAGGTCGTAGCCCAGGAACAGCTCGTCCGCTCCCTCGCCGGTCAGGACAACCTTGATCCCGGCCTCAGAGACGAGCCCGGAGAGCAGGTACATCGGCACGAAGGCGGTGCGGAAGACCGGCACTTCGGCGTGCCACAAGGCCGCAGGGAAAGTCCTGGCGATGTCGGCGGCGGTGATGGTCAGGCGTTGGTGCTCGGAGCCGAGCGCGGCAACGAGCAGGTCTTGTTCGGGACCTTCGTCATAACCGGCTTGCTCGAAACCCAGGGAGAAGGTGCGTGGAGGGTGGCCCAGCAACGAGGAAGCCACGGCGGTGACGATAGCGGAATCCAGTCCGCCACTGAGATAGGCTCCGATTTCCACGTCGCTGCGGAGTCGGTGACGTATGCTGGTGCAGACGGTTTCTCGCAGCAGGGCGGCAGCTTCGGGCAGCTCCATGGACCCGGGTCCGTCCGGGGTGAACGTGGGCCGATAGTGCGCCCACAGGTCGCATCCCTCGGGAGTCACCTCGAGCAGGTGGCCCGGCGGTACTTGCCGCACCCCCTCGAAACAGCTCTGGTCTGGGAGCGGGGTCCAGAGGGAATAGAGATCGAGGAGGGCGCGTGGAGAAAAGCGGGGGGTAAAACCCGGGAACCCGAGGAAGGCTTTGATTTCCGAAGCGAAGAGTACTTCGCCGCCGACGTGGGTATAGAAGAGCGGGCGCTTGCCGAAGGGATCTCGGGCGAGGACAAGTCGGTGGGCTAGGCTGTCGTAGAGGGCGAAGGCGTAGGAACCGATGAGCCGGGGAAAGACGGTTCGGCCCCACTCCAGCCAGGCCGCGAGCAGCACCTCGGTGTCCGAATTGGTCGTGAAGGAGTGTCCGAGCCCGAGCAATTCGGCACGCAGTGCCTCGAAATTGTAGAGCTCGCCATTGAGGGCCAACCAGTAGCGTTTGCCCGCATCGGATCGGGGTTGCTGCCCGCCGCGGGGGTCAATGATGGCGAGGCGGGTCGAGCAGAGTCCCAGACCGCGGCCTTGGACGAATCCGGTTTCATCCGGACCCCGGTGCGCGAGGCGTTCCGCCATGTGTACGAGCAGGTTGCGCGGATGGGTCGTAGCTCTGCGCGGATCGAAATAACCGGCCACGCCGCACATCAGGGAACCCCGGGACGGTAACAACGGAACCGAACCTTGCGATCGAGGAAGAAACCGAAACGGGTCAGCAGCTCGCCGGGACCGACCTCGACCACCTCGGTGCACCCGTCCTCGAGCAGGGTGCGCACGCAGCGTTCCCAGAGCACCGGCCGGTGCAGGTGGGTAGCCAGGGTTGCCCGGAGCGCCGCAGCGTCCAGCCAGGTCCCGGTGACGTTATCGACCATCGGCACGTTTGGCATGGCAAGGGTTAGGGTATCGAGGTATTCGGCGAAGGCTCGAGCTGCAGGTGCCAACAGGTCGCAATGCCAGGCACCTTGTAACGGCAAGCGAAGCAGCCGTTTGGGATGCAGAGGGGCGAGCTCGGCGAGGGCCTGTTCGATCGCCTCGAGGGTGCCCGAGAGGGAGTATTGGCCTGGGCAGTTGATGGTGCTGGGGCGGAGGTACAGGCCGCGTCCGGCGAACTCAGCACAGAGGGCTTCGAGAGGTCGGAGCGGGAGCCCGATAACGGCGAGCATGCCGGTGTTCTGGTTTTCGAGGCAGGCATCCATGAGTTTCGCCCGCCGGGTCACGACCTCGACCAAGGTGCGGAAATCGAGGGTTGCTGCGGCATAGAGCGCGGTCCATTGACCAACGCTGTACCCGCCCAAGCAGGAGGGTGGACCGCATTCGTCCACGTAGCGTTCATAGGCCACCACGCTCGCGAGTACCGTGGCCAGCGATGTGGGGAGATTGCGGCGCAGGTAGTCCGGATCGCCATCGGCGAGCCGCGCTTCGAGGTTCTCACCCAAGGCTTCGCAGACCACCTCGTGGCGGGCGCTGTACTGGGGGAGTCTTGCCACCGAGTCCAACATGGAGGCGCTCTGGGCGCCTTGCCCCGGGAATACCACCGCGGTCCTAGACATCGAGCACCGAAGGGTCGAGACCGAATTGCCGCGCGAGAGCGTGGAAGTCGGCCGGGTCGAGATGGTCGAGGGAGAGCTTGGCGAGGGCCTCCGACCGGCTCAACTCGCCGTTGCGCACCTGCGCGGCGACCTCGAACACATAGGGATGGAACCCGTGCCGCCGTTGGTGGAGGATCACCGCGAGATCGTTGAGCAGGCAGTTGCTGGAATTCCTACCAGTGCCGGGGGGCTGGCGCCAACCCAGCTCGGCGAGCGCCGCGAGCTTCTCGCGCTCCGCGATCGGGGTTGCCAGCAGGGGGTTGATCAAGGTCAGTTCGGGATGCGGATAGGTGGTATATCGGTGTTCGGGAAGCGTGAAATAGGCCTGTACCTCGGGCCCGAGCAGTTTACCGAAGCGTTGGGCTTGGAGCTCTCCGAGGCGGTGTTTTGCGGCCTTGGGGATGCGCAGGACGGGTCGATCGTCCGGATGCTGACCGCTCACGTAGCCCCCGGCAAGGATGGGAGCGGCTTTTTCGAGAGCGACCGCGGTCACCTGGGCATTGATCAGGGAGATGCAGGAGAGGCAAATCGCCGAGGCGCGCCGAAGGGCCGAGGGGGGGTGCAGTTCGGGCAGCTCAAGCGAAGCTCGGACCAACCTGCGGAACAGCGAAGGGGCAGGTTTTAGGATCAGGAGATCTACCTCGAGAGCTGCGCAAACCCTGGAGGCATTTTCCAGGGCTTCACCTGCAATGGCGCCGTGATCGATCAGGACGGCCAAGGGCTTCAGCCCAGCCTCCCGGACGAGGTGGGCGAGCGTGAAGGCGGAGTCCTTGCCCCCACTGAAGGCGAGCACGCAGTTCGGGCTGCCCCAACCGCGGTACCGAGCGTAGACCGTTTCCAGCTCACGGCGGCCGGCCGCACGCGCCTCACGGCTCGCTTCGGGGGAATGCTCTTGGCAGTTATGGCAACGGCCCTCCGCGTCGAAGGCTTCTCCGGGAAAGGAGGCCGGGAGGACGCAGGTGCTGCAGCGTATCGGTTCGTTCATCGTTCGGTCGAGCGTTTGGAGGAAACCAATACGACGATGTTGTGCAGGGAATTGAGCGCGTCCGAGAGCATCTCCTCTTCGCTGATGGAGAGACCGTAGGTGGTTTCGAGGTGCTTGATCAACTCGATGTAACCGTACGAATCAAGGTAGCCGAGGTCGAAGAGGTTGCTGCTCTCCTCGACCGGTCCCCGGAAGTCGATCAGGAAGGTTCTGGAAAGGTAGTCGCGCAGCTCGGCGTGGAGATCGGACATGGAGGTCCTCCGCAGGTGCCCCGGGAACGGCAGCCACTATCGGCATTCTCGAACAATTGTCAATGGCTCTGCGGGATCCTCCTCTTGCCTCAAACCCTCGCCAGCGGTCGGGGTTCCCCAGGACCGGACCCGCGGAACCCTCCTCCCTCTCTTCCGCCTCGGGCCGCGGCGTGCACCGCCGCACCCTGCATGAGCAACTCGGCCACCTCGTCGACGTGGCGGGCTCGCCAAGACTGATAGGGGGTGCCCTCGACCCAGGAGTTGAAGGCTCCGAGAGCCGGACCGGTGTGGATCTGATAATCCTGCTTGCGTTCGGGATCCCCGTTGATGGCCCATCGCGACGACTTGCCGAGATACCAGCGGAACACCAGAGCCAGGGCGAGGTGGGATTCTGCTCGAGCCTTCTCGGCCAGTTCGGGTTTGCGTTGGTCCCAGTACGAGAGAGTCTCGGTGAGAAGCTCGACGAAGGGACGGCGGAACACCTTGGCCTCGAGCTTCTCTCGCTCGACGAGGGGAAGGTCTTCCCAGCGCTGATAGGTCCGATAGAGTTCGTAGAGTTTGTTGGCCTGCCCCGGGTAGAGTACCCCCCGGCGCAGTACCTGGACCTTGGCTCCGAGTTCGAACAGGTCGGGCGCAGGTGCCATGGTCACGTCCACCGGACTCATTCTCTCCAGCAGATCTTTCACCGGTTCGCTGGTCGCGGCCTCGACCGTGCAATGGTTGACGGACCCGGTGAGGACATAGTCCGCTCCGAGGTAGAACATCGCCGCGACGGCCATGGGCGTTCCGAGCCCTCCTGCAGCTCCTATGTGCACCCGCGGGGAGTAGTGGTGTCTCTCGCGGGCCCGATCGCGCAACCGCTGGATCTCCGGGAGCAGGACCGTGCTCACGCCCTTGTCCGTGTGTCCTCCGGAATCGGCCTCGACGGTGATGGCGTCGGCCATGGGCAGGTTCTGGGCCAGTTCGTACTCTTCGCGGGTGATCGCCTCGTCCTCGAACAGCTTCGACAGGAGCTTCGCCGGCGGCGGTGCGAGGAATTGCTCGGCGAGTTCGGGCCTCGAGAGCTTGGCCAAGAGCTGGTGCCGGGGGTTGACCTCGCCTCCGGGGGTGCGCTGCAGTCCGGTGACCCGGTAGCGGACCAGGGGGAGGGTTAGCCGGGTATAGGCCGAGGCCGAGATGCGTCGTACCTGGTACCGCAGCAACAGGTCCACGGTACGTTCTTCGAGTTCTGGTTCGTAGAGGTTGTGCAGGAGGTTGCACCCCCAGGGACGTTCCCTACTCAGCTTGGTGGTCAAGGCGGCCAGGGCTGCCTCGAGTTCCTGCAACGAGAGTCCCCCACTGCCGAAGAAGCCGAGCAAACCTCGCCCCGCCAACCGCTCGAGCATGGTGACGCCGGCGATGCCGCTGAACATGGCTCCCGCGATATACGCATAACGACAGCCATGGGCGGTCCTGAATTCCGGTGCGCCGAGTTGCTCTGCCCGCAGACCACAACGGTCGTACCCTTCGATCAAGGTCGGTGGCTGCATCGTCATCATCCTCGCATGGTTGTCCAGAACGGCAGGACGGGAACTTCGTCCGAAGGAGGTTCACCCATACCCAACCGAGGGTCAAATGATTTTCGTGGTCGAGAGCATGGGATGGATCCCTCGGAAAACTGAGGGTTGAGGCACTCACCTGACGGTTGAAGCATGAGAAAGGAAGGTCTGTTGTAATATATTCATAATGTTGTTTGTGGAACAGAGGTTGAAAAGATCCCGACGAGGTTGCCGCAGGGAACTCGAGGAGAATCACCATGAACAGCGAAGACCGTCAGATCACCTCGGATGCGAAGTTGCTCCGTCCGGTCCTCCTCTTCATCACCGGCCTCTTCCTCCTCCTCGCCGTGTGCAAGTCCATGGCTCATGCCGATGACAACATCTTACGTCCCGGTCAGGACCATCAGATCGCCAAGGTGACCGTCGAGTTCCGTCTCACCTCGTTTGGACGTTGAACTTGCTCCTCATTCGGAACGATGAGGCGGTATTGAGATCGCTGGGACCTCTTAGGGTAGGATGACTTTGATATTGTCTCCCAAGCCCAGGCTCGGTTCGAGCACGGTGTTCTGGGCTCCCACGGCAACAATACCACTATCATTGGCGTGGAGATTGTAGAGCGGGACTATGACCTCGGTCGTATCCGTGACCCAGTCCAGACCGCCGTTGGCCGTGTGCAGGATGGTCCCGCCATTACCCACTGCCCACCCTTCGAAGATGTCGACGAAGAAGAGCTTGTTGAGCCCTTGGGTGGTCGGCCGGCCTTGGTAGTGCCAGAGGTTGCCGTCGGTGGTGGCGTAGATTTCGCCGGTCTCGGTGGCTACCCAGCCGTGTCGCGCGTCCACCAGGAACAAGGTGGTCTTGGGCGAGTCGGCTGCACCGAAGCGGAGCTGCTCGGTCCAGGTGTCGCCCTCGTCGTTCGAGCGGAGGATCACCCGGGCGTAGGGAGGTTGGGTCGAGGTGTCGTACCCGCTGACCCAGATCGCCAGATCTCCGGAGACGTCCACGGCGAAGACGTCTTGCAGGAAGACCGTCTCGAGGTCGGGGCTGTCGATCAAAGAGGGTCCGTCACTGTTGGTATAGAGGTCGCCGTCGATGACCAACCAGTAGGAGTCGCCGTTGGGGTAGTTGAGGGCGGTGCCGCCTGCGGCTGCGTCATCCGGGTTCCAGGTATTGCCTCCGTCATACGTGTAATACGCTGCATGTCCGGCCAGAGCGTAGGCTTCGCTGCTCGTGGCGTAGTCGAGGTCCACGATGGCCCGACCATGGTCCAGGATTTGGGGAGACCAGCCCATTTCGCCATTCCAGGTCGCGAGATAGCTCGGTCCGTCATAGGTAGACCAGGGGTAGAGACCGCCGCCGACCATGAGGCCGCCGTCGGTCACGCGCACCACGGTCAGGTCCACGGGGAGCCGGAAGTAGTCGTAACTCCAGTTCATCCCCGCGCTCGCGGTGTAGGCTATGAAGCCGCCGTCAGGGGCGCCGAAGAGGAGCCCGGTGTTCTGGTCGAACTTGGCCATCCCCGTGGTGTTACCCCTGGCCGCGAGGCTCGAGGACCAGGTTGTGCCGCCGTCATTGGTGACGAGCAGGGTACCATCGGCGTTGAGCAGCCAGCCATGGTCGCTATCGTCGAAGGCAATGTCCGAGAACTCGATGTAGTAATTCAGTGGCAGTTCGAACGGAGTGATCGGTTCCCAGGTCGTGCCGCCATTCGTGGTCTTCAGGTAGGCAAAGTGGTAAGGACTGGGTCCCAGGGCGATATAGCCTACATTGGAGTCGACCATGTTGATGGCGCGATTGGCGATTCCCACCTGACCGCTCTGTGGGGTCCACGTCTCGCCGCCGTCGGTGGTGTGCAGGATGGTGGCGAAAGCGCCGATGACCCAACCGTTCAAGGCATCGACGAAGTCGACGTCGAATAAGTCATAGTTCGTGCCGCTGTCGAGCACCGCCAAGCCGCTGCCGAGGTAGTGGTCCGGATCAGCGCGCAGGATGGTGCCGTTGTTGCCGACGATCCAACCCCACTGACCGTCGACGAAGTCCACGGCGTTGAGGTCCTCGGAGGTGTCGTTCTGGTCGGCGCACCAGTAGCTCATACCGTCGCAGGCATAGGCCACCGTGCCGTTGGTGCCCACGGCCACGGCGAAGTAGGGGTCGGGATAGCTGACCCCGCGGAGGTCCTCGGAGGTGTCCGAGTTCTCGATGGTCCAGGTACTGCCCATATAATAGTCCCCCAAGAGGAGGTAGCCGCCCTCACCCACGGCGATGGCATACTGGGCATCGGCGAACGCCGCGGCCTTGAGGCTCGGTCCGACCGGCGGGGCCGGAAGAGTGTCGGACCAGTTCATCGGGAAGGGATTGAGGCGGCGCGGGAGCACGGTCAGGATGAAATTCTGCATGGCCATACCGCCGCGATCGGCAAGGACCAGGACCGTGACCACGTGGTACCCGCAATCCAGGAGTTCGGGGGACCAGACGATCTGCCCGGTAAGGGGGTTGATCGACATCCCGGAGGGGAAACTCGCGAGGCTGTAAACCAAGAAGGCTCCCAGGGGGCTGGAGGCTTGTACCGGGTAGGAGTATGAGTCGTCTTCGTAGACTTCGGCGACCGGGATGGAGGTTATCTCGGGGCTGGTCTCTCCGAGCGAGTCCTCGAGACACAAGAAGGTCACGTCATCGAGCTCTCCGGACTGCAACACCCCGTCGTTCGCGATGCCGCCGTCTTGCCCGTTGTCCTGCCCTACCGAAATCGAGGTGCCGCCGAGTTCGCAGGTCTCTCCCGGTTCAAGGGTTTGAGTGACAACTAAGGCATTGTAGCCGCTGGTGCCATTGAGGCCGCGTGGGCCGGTCAGGCCGCGTTCGCCGTGACAGAGGAAAAATACCTCGTCGCGCTCGTCGGTTTCGAGGATGCCGTTGTCCGGGTTTGCGCTGCCCTCGCCGTCATCGAGGCCGAGGGTGAGCCGGTAGCCACCGTCCCAGCAAGCCTCGCCCGCGGGTTCGGAGGAAACCAGGACCAGCAACTCGTGTCCGTCTTGTCCGGGAATCCCTGGCAAGCCGTCCTCACCGGGGAGCCCCTGCGGTCCCGGCAGCCCAGTGGCTCCGCTCTCGCCGCGAGGGCCTACAAGACCATCGGGACCGGCATCACCCGGCTCGCCCTTCTCACCGGGATCACCCTTCTCTCCGCGCAGGAGGGTGACCTGAGTCGAGACCGCACCGAGTTCGCTGTCGAGGAGGAGTTTGTAAGTCCCGGGGAGGATGGTCGTGTCGAGTCTCGCGATCAGATCGGTCTTGCTCTGTTGGGCGATAACCAGGTCGTGGCGGGTTTTCCCCTCGCCTTCGAGCCGCACCGCGGTCGTGCGGTCGAGGTTGGTGCCGACCACGATCAGTGCGTCCCTGATCACGTCGTCGGCCGAGCCGTTGCCGAGCACCGTCTGGATGGTGGGGCGATAGCGTTCGGGGAAGAGCTTCGAGAGGTCGGCTAGGAACCCGTCGGTGAGCTCTTCCAGCGTGATCGGGCCGAGTCTGAGGTCAATGCCGCCCCATTCGGTGAGCAAGAGGACGACCATGACCTTGGTTCCGCCGGGTACGCCGGCCGGATCGAAGTGGGAGGGCAGGAGGACCGCCTTGACCAGGCCGGTGTTCTCGTCCAGGGTCAATTGGCCGCGAATCGGTGCGGAGAGCAGGTCGCCCTTGGGGCCGATGAGGAGATAGAAGCTGCGGATGATCCGGCCGGAGGCGGTACCCTCGGGAAGGAGGAACAGGGCCTCGCGAGGTTTGTCGGCAAAGAGGTCAGGGGTGAGGGCGAGGTCGCCGAAATTGCCGCGGTCCAGGAGGAGCGAGAAGGAAGTGCTGACCCTGACCGCCTGGCCGACGGTGCCCAAGATCACCATCGCGCCGGTGAGCAAACGATCGGAGCTGCCCAGGGTGAGGGGTAGACCGAGTTCCTTCAGTCCGGAACGCAGTTCGGCCAGGTCGATGATGGAAACGGTGGCGTTTCCTCCGACCAGGGCTGAGGCAGGGAGATCGAGTTCGACCTCGGTAGCAGGTGAGGTCGGATCGTCCGTGTTCTGTCCCGGCTCTTTGCCCGGATCGTCCGTCGAGGGGTCGGCACTCGGGTCCCCGGTCGAAGAGGCATCGCCCGGAAGATCGTCGTTGGAACTCTGCTCACAGCCGAAGCCGAGCAGCAACAGCAACATGAGGCTCGCAAGGATGGGAAGGGTATGCATGGCTTGCTCCTTGGCACTGAACGGTTGTCGCGATGCTTTCCGCACCCTTCTCCTAGCCGGTCGGAGGTGCGATGTCAAAGGTCGTTGCCTTTATGCCGGGCTCATGTATTCTCTGAAGTCCTTACGTAGGCCGTGGAGTTTGACATGAACAGCAAACGTATCGTCTTCTCTCTCTGGTGCTGCGTCCTGTTCCTGGGCTGTGGCGGTAGTTCGAGCGAGGCGCCCGAGGATGAAACCGGCAAGGGTTTCACCACGTCCTGCCCCTTGCCCGCAGCCCTCTTGGTGGCCGGTCTTTCCGACCTCAGCGCGACCGCGGTCGCCGTCGAAAATAGCGGGAAGGGGCAATACAGCGGTACGGTGAGCATCGATACCAAGGCCAAGGTCGCCCTGATCTCCTGGCCTGCGTATTTCGCGGTTGGTAGTTACAAGCTGACCGTAACCTTCTCGGGCAGGCGCACCGATGGAGGTGCCATCGAGGTTTTGGCCCGCGTGGAAGTAGGCTTGACCGTGACGCAAGAGGGGCAAAGCCCCTCGGTCGATCCGGCCGCCTGGCAACAGGTAGCCTTGTCCCCGGATGTCTCTGGGGATGGCCCTGGCGATCCGACCGATCCGGATGGCCCAGGAGGGGACCCGAGCGCTGATCCTGCAGAGGGAAGTCAGGGGGATTTCGTCCTGGCCCTCGAGAACGGCGGTACGAGTACCAACCAGACAACTCCCAAGTTGGTCCTGCCGACTATACAGGACGCGGCGACCATGCGTTTCGCCCTGTCGGAGACCGACTTGGCCACCGCGGCCGCCCAACCGTTCTCGACCCTCTACGTCGGTCTGGATGTCTCGATCGGCGGCGAGGGGGCGAAGACGATCCACGTGGAGGTCTACGATAGCGCGGGGCTTTCCCTCGGCAAAGCGACCCTCGGCATCCTCTATGACGTGACCGCGCCGACCCTGGTCCTCTCGGGTTGTCCGGCCGACCGCGTGGCGGCATTGCAACTCGGTACCGTTGCGCTGGCGGTCCAGGCAAGCGAGGAAGACGTGGACCTGGAATGTTCCGGCAACGGTGCCGGCGGTACCCCATGTCCCTCGCCGCTCCGTCCCCTCGGCGTGCGTTCCGGTTCCAATACTTTGAGCGTCGTTCCGGTCGATGCGGCCGGGAACCGCGGAGCAGCCCAAACGTGCACGTTCGAAGTGGATGGCGGACTCATCTATGTCCACACCTTCGGCGACGAATGGTTCGACTGGGTCTACGGTGTTGCTCCCACCCCCGATGGCGGAGTCTATGTTGCGGGCAGCGTCAGCAGCGCCCTGACCGATTTCGCCGAGGACTTTCCCGACGTCAGCGCGGATCCTCACCAGCTCCAGGGATCCTACGATGCTTTCGTGGTGCGCCTTGAGCGGGACGGCAGCTACGGTTGGAAGCGGACCGTACACGGTGGATCCACTGACTTCGGTTACGCGGTCGCGGCAGGACCGGACGGTGCAGCGTACCTCGGTGGATTGTTCCGGGGGACCAAGGTCGACTTCGCAAGCTACATGCCGGTGGTCGATGCTGATGACACCTCGGACTTGGTCAAGTCGAGTACTTTCGAGGACCTCTTCCTGGCTCGGATCGTGTCCGATGGTACCTTGGACTGGGTGCGCACCGTCGAGAGCGCCGGGTCCTCAGAGTCCGTCCACGCGCTCACCGTTACGGCAGGCGGCCGCTTGTTGGTCTCCGGTCTGGACGATGACGGGGGAAGTACCGGCGTGGATTTCGCCGCCGACTTCCCGGGGGAGAACGAAGCAACGAAGTCCTTCGACGACGCCAGTATCTATGTACTCGACCTCTCGACCTCGGGCGAATTCGGCTGGGTGCGGTTGTTCGGGATAGACCCCTGGAGCAGCCACGGTTCTCAGAACTTCGCCTCCTCGGTCACGGCCGACCAGGACGGCAATGTGGTCGTGGTCGGTTTCTTCCGCGACACCGTGAATTTCGGCGAGGATTTCCCCGAGGTAGCCAGCGGTCCTGATGTCACCGGAGACGAACACACCGCCGACGAAGACATGATCTACGACCTCTTCGTGACCAAGCTCGATGCCGCCGGACGGTACCTCTGGACAACGCCCTTGGATTTCGAGGGATTGGACCGTGCCACCTCGGTCGCGGTCGACCCCGAGGGCAATATTTACGTAGCGGGTATGGCCGGTGGGGCGCTGGCGCCGAGCAATGCCCTGGTCGATTTCGAGACCGTCGTCGTGAAGCTCGACCCCGAGGGAGAAGTCCTTTGGCAACGGACTCTGCCCGTGGCGAGTGCGCTGGACGACCTGGTCAACATCTATCACGTCGATCATAGCCCCAATCTGGCGGTCGGTCCGGCCGGCGAGGTTTACGTGTGCGGCAGCTTCGCGGGCAGTGCCGATTTCGCGGCCGCTTTCGAGGGGGCCCAGCCGGACGAAAAGACCTCGACCACGGATGGGGCGAGTGATGATGTTTTTCTGACCATGCTCTCGGCCGAGGGGGCCTACGGGTGGACCAGGACCTTCGGCGGCAGTGATAACGATTTCTGTTTCGATCTGAGCCTTGATGCCGAGGGGTTCCTCTACCTGGGTGGGATCTTTGCCGATGAAGTCGATTTCGGCGCTGCGTTCGGATCTGCCGGGACCCATCTCCGGGCTTCCCACGGTTTCCGGGAGGATGGGTACGTACTCAAGGTCCTGCCTTAGGGTATTCTAGTTTCAGCCCAATGGTTTCATCGGTGCTTCCCTGAGAATCCTCAGTGCTTCCTCGGTGTAGGGAGCGAGTTCTTTACAGCGTTTGACGCGGGTGAAGATCTCTTCCTCGGCCTCGAAATTCCTGGCAAGGTAGCGGAACAATTGTTTGAGGCGGTCCAGGACCATGCGTTCGGTGAGGTATCGCTCCAGGTACGCGGCCGAGAGATCCTGGTGCAGGGTTTCCAGGGCGAGTCTACGGCCGGCTTCGTCGAACGTTCTGCCCTTGATCCTCGCGGCCAAGGTAGGGTCATGGATTGCGCCGCGGCCGATCATCCAGCCGGGGAGGGGACCGAAGCGGGTGAGGAGACCGGTGAACCCGGCCACATCCACGAGGTCTCCATTGTAGATGACCGGGTGGGGACACTGGGCCAACACCTGTTCGAAGCGACCGAGATCGACCGTACCGGAGTACTCTTGCAACGCGGTCCTCGGGTGGAGGATGATCGAAGAGAGGTCGTGGTCAGCGAGCACGGGCAGCAAGCCGAATAGTTCGTCCGGGTCGGTGAGACCGAGACGGACCTTCACCGAGAGCCGCACGGGACTGTTCGGCAGGAAGGCGCCGAGGAAGGCGGCGACCAACTCGGGGTGGGGGAGCAGACCGGCGCCACGACGTTTACGGGTGACCGGAGCGAAGGGACAGCCGAGGTTCCAGTTGACCTCGCGGTGGCCGAGTTGGTGCAATTCATGGCACAACCGCAAAGCCTGTTCGGGATTGTTCCCGAGGAACTGCGGTATCACCGGTAAGTATTCGTTCTTCCGAGGGAGGACGTCGTCCAGATACCTGGCTTTGCGTGGGCCGAGGCGTTCGACCGTCGAAATGAACGGGGCGAGGCCGAGGTCGAAACCGCCGAGGTGGTGCTGCAGGGACCCGCGCAGTATGTAGTCGGTCAGTCCTCGCAAAGGTGCGAGCAAGAGTTGCGGAGGGGTAGGGTTCGGGGTGAGGGAGGAAGCCGGGATCCGTCGGAGCGACGACTCGTGGTTCATGAACGGCGTGCAGATGCAAGGCGCCCCGGGTCGAGAAGACCCGGTCTGTTCACGTGGTCTCCATGGATCGAGGACGACGGTCCCGAATTCCTCACCCTGCCTCAATCCTTCGTAGAGGTTTCGGTGGAGTTCTCATCGCACTCCTTACACTCGCAGGGAGTCCCGAAGGAGAAGCGGCGCTGCAACCTGGTCTTGACCTCTTGGGCCAGCTCGTCGGTCTTGCCGGGCAGGTCGAGCAGGTTCTTCAGCATTTTCTCGTCACCTGCCCAGTATCGTTTGAGGACTTTCGGTTCTGCCTTCTGCAGGGTGCGCAAAACATAGTCCGCGCGCTTGCGCAGGGGGACCTTCTTCTCGAGGGCCAGTCGGAGGACGAGGTGGGAGAGATCGGTTCCCAGCAGCAAGTATTCGGCGTTCTTGATCACCGGGATGTTCTGGGCTCCCAACCAGGAACTGACGCTCTTGCGGTGTTTCTGGTAGAAGTCCATCGGACGAGTAGCGGTAGCCATTGTTGCCTCCTTCAGGTAATTGGGGTGTTCTGCTTCGAGGTTGTGCGAGCACGGCCGGTGCTCTTCCTCTGCTTTGTTTTCGATCGTTGACCTTGAACCTGTCCGGGCGTTTTCTTCTTGTTGCGGCCGGACATGGGCGGGGATGCCGGTGGGTCCAGAGCAGGCTCTGGCTTCGAGGGACGCCGGACTTTACGAAGAGGATTTGCTTGATCACGCTGGCCAAATTTGAGGCGCAGGAGGGCAATATCGAGCACGGTAGGGAGAATGCGTCGGTATCCGGGGCCGGCAAGATCGAAGAAATCCAGGGAGAGTAAGGGTGCGAGAGCTTGGGAAATCATGCTCCCGAAGGCCTCGAGTTTGTCGCTGGCCTTGTCCCTGAGGCGATCGCTCCAGGCCGGCAGATCGAGGTGAGGCAAGGTCAGACCGCGAATGAGTGTCACGGTCTCATTCCGACCGAGTTCACCGAGCCACCGTTGCAGGAACTGGGGCTGGAGAGTCATTTCCTGGAGTTGCCGCCCGATCTCGCCGGGGATGCGCTTGACCGTGTTGAGGTTCGCGACCAAACGGCGGGAGGTTTCATGGTCCAGACTGTGCAAGTAACGGCCGAGGGAGTGTTCGAGGCAGGCGACCTCGAGCTCTTCGATGCTGGAAGTCTCCGTGACTTCCGCTCCGAGGCGGACGGCAAGCTCGCGCACGATGTCTCCATAATTCTGACCCTTCCAACCGCGGAACATGGAGAGGATGGAATTCGCCGCGTCGAGTTCAATCTCTTTGACGAGTTTCTCCACGCCGGCCCTGAGGTTGACATTGTGGCGGCGGTAGAGCGGCTCGAGGTATTTCTTCTCCACCCCTCGCAGGAATTCGACGAGGTCCTTACTGCTGGGGTCCATAGTATATCCTCCGTACACAGTCCGCGAGGCCGATAGCAACGTTTGTGCCATTAGATAGCACTAGTAATTATGATGTATTGGAAGGTCCTTGTTGGCATATTGCATGTACTAAGGTATACCTTAGTACGTCCAATAGTGATCATTGAGGCTGGTAAAGCATGAGCAGATATCTACCGATTCCTGCCTTCGAGACCATGCTTGCCCTGCACGAGCGGATCGGATTGACCCCGCGTACCTTGGATCGCAAGCAGCGCGAGCAGGTCCTCGACTCCTTGACCCGAGAACTGGCCGAGGAACGGGGGTTCGAGCTTCAGTCGCGGCTTCGGTTGCGCCGGGTCATCCAGATGGTCCTGACCTTTTATGAGGCTCTCCTCGACTGGCGTATCCTCAATATCTTCGGACCCCAGTTGGCGCGAGATCTGGTCCATGCCGTCTTCGGCGGGGACCTCGGTACCAACCTGTTCGACGAGCACCCCTATTTGCGCCGCATCCTGATCCTGGGGGAAACCGGGGTCGGGAAAGGTATCATCGCCAGTGTCATGGCGGAGGCCCTTCGGCAGTTCTCGACAGACCAGGCCAAGGTGGTGTCGCTCAATGCCGCAGCCCTGCCGACCGAATTGCTCGAGTCCGAATTGTTCGGGTATGAACGGGGGGCTCATTCCCAGGCCATTCTCGCTCGCGAAGGGCTTATCGCCGAAGTCGACGGCGGGGTCCTTTTCCTCGACGAGGTCGCCAATGCCTCGCTCCATGTTCAGGCAAAGTTGCTGCAGGTCCTCCAAACCGGTGAGTACCGCAAGCTCGGCGGACATCAGGCGCAACATGCTTCTTTCCACTTGATCTCTGCTACCAACCACCACGAGGCCGATCTGCGGACAGGGAAGAATTTCAGAGCAGATCTTTACTACCGCCTCTCGGGGTCGGTGCTGGTCGTACCTCCGTTCCGGGACCTGATCAGTGCCGGACATCCGGTGCGGCAAATTTTCGAGAGCATCGCCGACCACGTTATGTCCGAGCGTCTCGGCAGGACGGAGAACGAGCTATCGAGAGCCTATCGGTC
>Ga0156395_1033_pt1 | contig 18416 bp, 13 predicted proteins | sample RifOxyA3_FD_108039 | JGI IMG/M metagenome (GOLD analysis project Ga0156395, IMG submission 108039) | Deltaproteobacteria bacterium RIFOXYA12_FULL_61_11 | reverse complement strand
CCCGCAAAGCCGTGGCCGCAGCGCTGCGCTTGGGCTACCGACACCTCGATACCGCCTCCTACTACCGGAATGAAGCCTCGGTCGGTGAGGCTCTTGCCGCTTCCGGTTTGCAACGGTCCGAGGTTTTCATCGCCGGGAAGGTCTGGCCGGACGACCATGGGTACGCGCAGACCCTGGCAGCGTGCCGTCGCACCCTTAGCCTGCTCGGTCTCGAAACCCTCGATCTCTACCTGCTCCACTGGCCGAAGCCCGGTTGGAAAGAGAGCTGGCGTGCGCTCAATACATTGAAAGAGAAAGGACTTTGTGCTTCAATCGGAGTCTGCAACTTCACGACCCCCCACCTCGAGCAGCTCGCGCGCTTGGGTGGGGCCATGCCGGTGGTCAATCAGGTCGAGTTCCACCCCTTCCTGTACCAGGCCGGTCTGTTGGAGTACTGCACCGAGCGCGCTATCGCGATCGTCGGTTATTCCCCGTTGATGCGCGGGCTGACCTTTTCTCACCCGGAGGTGGAGGCAGTGGCCCGACGGGTCTCTCGGACACCGGCCCAGGTATTCCTGCGTTGGGCCCTCCAGCACGGAGTAGTCCCCATTCCCAAAGCAGTTGCCCCGGGCCGCAGTGCCGAGAACCTGGCCCTCTTCGACTTCTCCCTCGACGCCGCTGCCATGGCGGTCCTCGACGCACTTGGTTCTGACCGTCGCCTCTGCGCGGATCCGAACACGCTCCTGGCTAACTGACCTCCCCGGCGGCGTGCTTGTCCCCTCGGTGGCGAGGTGGTAGCCTGGGACCTATGGATTGGAAGCTCGGGGAGACACGAGGCCAGGCATGGGCCACTCGTATGGTCGCCTTCCTGAGCCTGGGCTTTGCCCTCCTGGTCCTGATCTCTTTCGTCCAGAACGTGCGTGCGCTGTGGCCGTACACCATGGACGATGCCTTCATCACCTTTCGTTATGCAGACAATCTGGTCAGGGGTTGGGGGCTGACCTTCAATCAGGACCCCCCGGCCGCCGAGGGCTATTCCTCGCTGCTGTGGACTCTGCTCATGGCCTTACCCCATCTCTTCGGTCTCGAGGCGGTGGGGTGTTCCAAGATCTTCGGGGGAGCCTTCACCCTCGGAACCCTCGGCCTGCTCCTCTGGGTTGGTGGTTCCGGTAGACCGCAAAGGAGTTGCTGGGAACGTTGGTATCCCGGTCTGATCTCCGCGGGGTTGTTCCTGACCTTCCCCTTCGGTCCCATGCACGTAGTTTCGGGCATGGAGACCGCGTTGGCCGCCTTCCTCTATGCTCTCGCCACGTCGGCCTTCCTGAAACAGAGGGACGGAGCGTGGAGCTTCTTGCCGCTTCCGTTCTCGTGCCTGCTCCTCGGCCTGACCAGACCCGAGGCCAACCTGTTCTCGATGGGGCTGTTGCTCCTTGCCCTGGGGGGGGCAGCCGGGGGCGAACGTCGGCGTATCGCCCTCTCTGCTCTTCTCCTGTATGTACTTCCCGGGGTCCTCTATGTCCTCTGGCGCATCCAGTACTACGGCCAGTGGTTCCCGCTGGGTTTCTACCTCAAGTCCAATACCATTCAATTCCAAGGTGTTGAGAGAACGCTGGGCTTCCTCGCGGACCTGTCCGTCGGTTTCGCGTTACCGCTTATCGTGCTCCTGCGTTCGGAACAACGCGGCAGGGCCGTCGTTCTCCTGCCTCTCGTCCTGCTCTGCCTCTATTTCCTGACAGTCAAACATATCATGGGCTTCGGTTACCGGTTCCTCTTTCCTCTCGTTCCGGTCCTGGCTTTGCTCGCCGGTTCTGCCCTGGCCGTCTCGCTCAGACCCAGGAGAGCCTTCTTGCTCCTCGTGGGTTTCTCGGCATGTCTGGGTGCCGGTTACTTCCTCGGGCAGGTTCGGCACCGCATGGCCGCGCGCGATTTCTTGTCCGATGCAGTGGGGGGAGAGCGGGCGCATGCCCGGTTGGGGCGTTCCTTGGCCGCGGTACCGTGGACGACGACTCCCCTCCTCGCCATCGGGGATGCCGGGGCTGTACCCTATTATTCCCGGCTCAAGACCTTGGACATCTATGGGTTGAATACTCCCTCCATCGCCTTGGCCTCGCAGGTGGACCACACCGAGGACATATTCGCCGCCGGGCCGACAGTCCTGGTGTTGGCTTCTTGCCAACGGCATCAGTACGAGGGACCCTTCCTGCACGAGCAACGCCTGTTCCGCGCGGCGAACGCTCGCGGGTATCGGCACCGTCTCACCTATGTCTTCGACAACCATTATTTCCTCTGGGTCCTCTGGCACCCCGAGGGTCGCGATACCCCGCTCCTCGAGCGTCAAGCCTGGTGCGAGGTCCGGACCTTCGATCCCTGGTGCGAACGGAGACCTTGAGGAGTAGCTCCTTGCTGCGGAGTAGCCCGAGGTCCGTGGCCAAGAGGATCGGACTTGCGCCGGGACGAGCGACCGCTATACTGACGAGGCGAGTTGCAGGTGCTCGAGGGGGATTATCTATGCAAAACGACGAGATTCTCCGCCGACTGCAAGACGTCTTCGACCAGGTCTTCCTGGAGAAGATCGTCGTGCGCCCCGACCTGACGGCCCACGAAGTCGAGGAATGGGACTCCCTGCTCCACGTCACCTTGATTCTCTACGTCGAGTTGGCCTTCGGTGTTCGCTTCGCGACGGGGGAGATCGAACTGACCAAGAACGTCGGCGACCTCGTGGACCTCATCGCCCACCATACGGCGAGCGAGCGCTGAACTCCATGCCGCTGAAGGTCCTGCTCATTGATGCGGCTACCGATTTCAGCGAGGTTGGACTCGGCGTTGCTCACAACATGGTCCATCCCCCGCTGGGTCTCATGTTGCTGGCCAGTTATGTGCGTTCGTGTTTCTCAGCCGACACCCTCTCGGTCGTGGTCTGTGATGCGGCGATCCAGTGCGGGAACTTCGCCGCGGTCGCCGACCTCCTGGCCGAGCACAACCCCGACCTCGTCGGCCTGCGCTCGCTCTCCAGCACGTATCGTCAACTCCACGAGCTCGCTCGCCTGGCCAAGGCCCACAATCCAGCCATCCTGGTCGTGGCAGGAGGGCCCTATGCCGGGGATGCCCCCGCTCAGATCCTGGAAGATCTCAATGTCGACCTTGTTTGTCCCGCCGAAGGGGAATACGTCCTCCGCGAGCTTATCGCTGCGTTGTTGGACTCGCCCGGGTCGCGAGATTTCCGGGCCGTCGCAGGTCTGTACTATCGCTCGCAGGAAGCAGGTTGCCCACCTTGCCGCAAAACCGCGCTGCGGCCCCAGATCGCCGACCTCGATGCCATGCCCTTCCCCGATTACGGCGACATCGATCTCGATCGCTATGCCTCCTTCCACGCCCTGACCTCGATCCAGCGTCGCTATGCCCTCTTGCTCACCTCCCGCGGGTGCCCGTACCGCTGCATCTATTGCCATTCCCTGTTCGGCAAGAACTTCCGACACCGTTCACCCGGCAACATCCTTGCCGAGATCAGGTCCTTGTACGACCGCTTCGGCCTTCGCGACTTCCTCATCATCGATGATATCTTCAACTTCCAGCTCGATCATGCCAAAGAGGTCCTGGCCGGCATCTGCTCCCTCCCTTTCAAGGTGAGATTATTCTTCCCCAACGGGTTGCGAGGTGATCGTCTGGACGAGGAATTCCTGGACCTGCTCGTCGAGGCCGGTACCGTAGAGGTGGTCTATGCCATCGAATCCGCCAGTCCCCGCATTCAGCGCATGATCAAGAAGAAGCTCGACCTCGAGAAGGTCGAGGCTGCCATCGAGGCGACCCGGGAGCGAGGGCTCATCGTGAACGGTTTTTTCATGATCGGGTTCCCGAGCGAGACCCCGGGGGAACTGTCCGCGACGGTGGCCATGATCCTCCGCCTGATCGACTCCATCCACTTCCCCTATATCGGCATCGTACGCGCCTACCCGGGCAGTGCCATGTATCGTCTGGCAGGGTCTCTGGGCTACAGCGAGGAGTTCCTCAGGAGACACGTGAGGGTACCCCTGGGGACCCAGGAGTGCATCAGGGCGGAGTGCAACTTCTTGCCCACCGCGCTGCTCCAGGAAGCCCGAACCCGTGTGGCCCTCGCCTTCAAAGATTTCGCCAGGACCTCGGCCATGCTCGCGGTCCAGCGGAAGTACTTCACAGACGAAGAACTGGTCATGAAGTACGCTACCTTCTTCGGCTCTACTCCGCGCGTCGCGCGCCTCTTCTTAAAGCCCTTCGGGCTCGGCCGAACCGGGCAGGTCGGCGCTGCTCAGGGAAACATAGATCCCAGTCTCGCGAGGTGAGCGGGGTCATTGGCGAAGACGATGCAACTGCAGGCCATGTAAGCGAAGGTCAAGACCCTGCCGGACCAGAGGACGCCTCGGTGCCGCAGGTACCGCGCATAGCCCTGTACTCCCAAGGTGCTGCGCAGAAGGTTGCCCCAATGGTAACTGGCCAGCACCCCGATGCTCTGCAGGACCCCAAAGGCGACAAAGTTCCATGTTGCGCCGTGCCAGAGACCCAAGAGGAGAAAGGTCACCACTACGGCCACCGACACGGTGAGGGGGAGGAGGCGACGCCCTATTCTCGGTCCTAACCAATGCGCCAAGGGCATGAAGATCATTTCGGACATGAAGGTGCCCAGGGTGATATGCCAACGCCTCCACAATTCGCTGAGGTTACGGGCGGTGAAGGGTCGGTCGAAGTTCTCCTCGACCTCGATACCGATGAGCGCGCTAACGCCGATCGCCATGTCGCAGAAACCAGAGAAATTACAATAGATATAGAGGTAATAGCCGGCTCCGGCGACGAAAATCTCGACCGGGGCATGACCGTTGCCGTCGAAGAGGAGCCCCTCGAAGGTCACGAGTTGCAAGATGGTGCCGAGGAAAAAGTATTTCACCGCGCCCACGAGGATGCGTTCTGCGGCGAGGCCCCAGGGGATCGCAGCATGGCTTGCCGCGGCCTTGCTGAGGGAGAACCTCGCAAGCTCACCGATCGGACCAACCGGTAAGGTCGGCAGGAAGCAGGTGAAGGCGAAGAAGTGCGCGGCAGTCGGAGGCTCGATCCTGTGGTTCCTGACAGCTACGGCGAGCTTGATCAGCCGGAAGACCATGAATGAGAGGCCGATCATCACGGCGAAGGGTGGAGTTCGTTGCTCGACGCTCGAGCCATGCTCGAGGATCCCTACCAGCTCTGTTCCGAAATATTTCACGCAGCAGAGCATGGCCAAGGGGAGGGAGATCGTGAGGAAATACGCGGCGTCGGATCGACCCACCTTGGAGAGTGTGCTCCAGAAGGCGAGGAGGAAGAGCCCGTAGACGATCAGGTAGACAGATCCTTCTGCCCAGGGCAACAAGAGGCCCAGCCCGAGAGCATTGACCGCGGCTAGAAGGATATCCTGCACGGAGCCTTGGAAGGCGCGTACGGCGAGAGCGGCGAGCGCGACATACAGGATCAGGATCAGGAGGACGCTGGGTTCAAACACGTTCAAAAAGCCTTGTACACGAGTTGCAACTCCAGGGAATGCCCCGGGATCAGAAAGAACAGACCCACGGCTGCCGCGAAGAGCAAGAAGAGTATCCAGCGGAGCAGAGAGTTAGCGGTACTGTCGGGCATATTCCTCCACCAGTGCCGGAGCGATGATCGCGGTATGGAGATGGCTCCCGGCCGCGTTGAAGTGGACCGGGTCTGCATATAAGCTCGCCACGGTGCGATCGTCCAGACCCTCGAAGAGAGCTGCCGGGGTAATGCCGAGCACGGTGACCCGGGCTTCGCTCAACGTCGAACGCAAGCCCTCCGGGAGGGTCAGTTCGCGTTCTCTGGCCCGCTCCAGGAAAGGAAAGCGTACTACTACGGGCACAGTTTCGTTCCGAACCGCCAGTTCGATGAAGTGGCGCAAGAAGAAGTGTTGATAGGAGCTGAGGATGGGCGCAAAGTACAACTCGTTATAGCGCTCGGGGGGATAGCTCACCTCCTCGAGGGATGCTCGACCGGCCGATGCTCTTCGCAGCAACCAATCGGGGAGAGGGGTCTGGGCATCGAACGTGCTGCCGTTCCGCGCCGTGTAGCGTGCTTCGGGGGGAAGAATCGGTCGAGGAAAGAGGGCTGCCAGGAGTTGGCGTGGCGTGCTGTAGCAGGTCAGCGCATACCAACGCAAGTACTCGCCGGCGGGGAGGCTGCCCCAGACCTCTGCGGGATGTCCCCATTGCAGGATGCGGTAGAGGTGAGGGTTGGGGTTGACCTGAGTATCGGTGCCCGGGTCGACCACGACCATGCGGACCCGCCTCTGCCGGAGCAGGTCCTCGAGCAGGAGGAATTGGAGGTCCACAGCGCGGAAGAACGCCGGCAACACGATCACCGTGGCCGGTCGTCCGAGACGCTCGGTCAAGAGACGTTCGAGGGTCAGGGCATCGAGACCGGCAGCTAGATGGCTCGAACCGAGGATGGCGATATCGAGGGGGGACTTCTCTCGGAAGAGGTGGTGATAGACGAACCAACTGAGGTTCTCGCGCCGGTCGGTACCGCGATAGACCTGCTCACGCGTGGGGAAACCCGCTACCCCCGAGAGGATGGGGAGCGCGAGGAAGCCCAGGACCAACGACGCCAGGAACCAGGGCAGGGGCCTCGGGCTCAACGCCGACCTCCCTTGGTACCGGGGGTATCTGCATGCAAGATGTTGATCGGTTTCAGATGCATCTTCACCAGGAGGTCTCTCTCAGGACGTCGAAGGTTCCTTCTCAAGGGCATTCCGGATCAATCCTAATGATGAGTTGTCGATTCTGATGCCGAGTTTCATGCAGGCACCGACGATGTGTTCGCAACGATCGAGACGTACTGCGAGAGTGTTACCGTCCTTCCCTTCCCAAGCGAACGTATGAGTCTTTGCGGGGAGTAAACCCAAGGTTTCCCGTGAGTGCCAGACCTCGGAATTGGGCATGAGGTGGTAAGTACTGAGGACGCAGATGGCATCGAGGGAGGATCGTTCGGTCTCGAGGAAGTGAATAGTCTCGAGATGATGAGACTCTTCTTCACCGGGAAACCCCACGATCAGGTTGATCCTGGTCTCTATTCTCGCCCGTTTGGCATCCCGGAGCATGTGGCGAGCCTCGGCGACGGTGAAGCCCTTGTTCATTCTTCGCAACACCGTATCAGATCCGCTCTCGAGCCCTATCATGAGAGCGTGACAGCCGGCTTTTTTCATCAGGGTGAGCAGTTCGGCGGTGGTCGCGGTATTGACGCGTACCAGAGCATCCCAGGAGACCTGGAACCCCCGGTCCAGGATGCCTTGGCACAAAGCTGCGAGGCGCTTGGGGTTTGCGTTGAAGGTCAAATCATAGATCACCAGGTTGGTACGGCCGAGTTCTTCGGTCAGGTATTGTATCTGGGCCAGGACGTTGTTTATACTATGGGAACGAAATGGTCCATGATAGTGGCGATCAGTACAGAAGCTACACCGATGAGGACAACCGCGTGAGGTGATCAGATGGGCCTTGCCCGGTTCGTAGAACGAAAGGTCTAATCCGTCGTACCGGAGCGGTGGGATCTTGTCGAGGTCTTGGAATGGAGCTTGTTCTAGGATCAGGTTGGTCGCGGTCAGTTCACGTACTGCCTCTCGCCCCCCCGTGCTCGCTCTGGCCAGTATGTGTTCCAGACGTTGTTCACCTTCACAGGCCACGAAGGCGTCGACCACCTCCCTATCGAGCATCTCGATCGGGAACTCACCGGGCAGGAAGGGGCCTCCGAGGATGAGTGTGATGCGGTCTGAGACAGCCCGGATACGCCGGGCTATCTCGAGGGTGCAGACAAGGTTGTGTCTATAGATCGAGAAACCAACGACTGCCGGCTGGACCCGGTGTAGTTCTTGGATGAGGGAGACTATCTCGGCTTCGAAATGTTGCAATAGGCGGTGGAGTCGGGGAGGTAACCAGACGTCGAGATAGGGGTCGTCCCAGGCCTCTCGGAGCGCAACCCCGCGCGGTAAGAAGCCCAGTTCGAAGCTACCAGGCAACCCAACTCTCGAGGCGCTCGCCGCCATACGGGTGTTCAAATCATAGAGGGAGACCGAATAACCTCGGGTTCGGACATAGGTTGCCAAGGACGCCATGGCTAGCGGAGGGCACACTACTGGGAGGGGCGGACACAAGGTAAGCAAGAGGTTGGTCATGGTCGAAGGGTTCCTACGGAGACTGAACCAAGATGTACCACTTTTCCTGGGTGCGCACTACCGGGTAACGAGAAGTATCGAACCTCGGAAAGGGACCTCCCAGTTTTTCCGGACATCCTGCTCTAGAATACGGAATAGATCCGCGCCCCAGATAAATTCTTGCGTCCACGGGGGGGCGGTGCTATTCTTTTCGCCCCTTGCATAGAAGACGCCTGCGAGGGATCGATCGCGATAGGATCCCCTTTTGGAGCAAAAATGAGGAGAGAGGGAATGAAGCTTCTCGTTACCGGATCAAGTGGCCTGATCGGCTCGGAAGTGTGTGCTTACTTCGACACGTTAGGATGGGAAATACACGGTATTGACAACAATCAACGAGCGATATTCTTCGGCCCTCAAGGGGATACCCGTTGGAACCAACAGCGGCTCGAGGGAATTCTCAAGAATTTTACCCATCATGAGTTGGATATCCGCGATCGAGAGGGTATCGACCAACTTCTGCGTAAACTCCACCCAGACGCAATTGTTCATACCGCTGCCCAACCCAGTCATGACCGAGCAGCCAGTATACCCTTCGACGATTTCGACACCAATGCCGTGGGCACACTCAATCTCCTCGAAGCTACCCGTCGTCATGTCCTCGAAGCTCCGTTCGTTTTCATGTCCACGAACAAAGTCTATGGCGATGCACCAAACGACATCGCCCTCAGAGAGCTGGAAACACGTTGGGATTACTGCGATCCCAAGTATTGTAACGGTATTGCCGAGGATTTCAGTATTGACCAATCCAAGCATTCGCTCTTTGGAGCCAGTAAGGTTGCCGCAGATGTGATGGTCCAGGAGTACGGTAGGTATTTCGGGATGAAAACCTGCTGCTTGCGGGGTGGATGCCTGACGGGGCCAGCACATTCGGGGGTCGAACTCCATGGCTTCTTGAGTTACCTGGTGCGCTGTAATTTTGAGGGGCGTACCTACAAGGTGTTCGGGTACAAAGCCAAACAGGTTCGGGACAATATCCACAGCCTGGACGTGGCGAGGTTCATTCATGCGTTCCTCGAGGCGCCGAGGTCCGGAGAGGTCTACAACATCGGCGGTGGAAAGGAGAACACCTGCTCGATTCTGGAAGCATTCGAAAGGTCGGAGCGCTTGGTCGAGAAAAAGATGCAATGGCAGTATGTCGAGCAGAATCGCATTGGGGATCACATCTGTTATTACAGTGATCTCTCCAAGATGCGACAACATTATCCGAGTTGGGATATCAGCGTGAACCTGGATGAGATATTCCAACAGATAGTGGATGCTTGGAAGAAACGCATCTGAGTAGCAACCATCCATGCGTGTGCTGCTGGTCAATCGTTTTTTTGGCGGCAATCAGGTCCCGACGGGACGTATGTTGGCCGATGTCGCTGGAGAACTAGGCGATCTCGGTTGTGAAGTTGTGGTGTTGACCGGAGATCATGAGTACACCCGGCATCCTGCGGAGGTGCAGCTTTCTTCCCGGGTGCAGGTGCGAAGAGTTTGTACGGGTAGATCGCGCAATCGCCTCCTGAACTGGGCGGTTTTCGGTATCCAAGCCGTGGTATTGATCCCACTGATGAGATGGGAACGTTGCGTCATTTTAACCGATCCCCCCTTCATGATCCTCGCGTCTCGGCTTGCAAAAGTCCTCGGGCGCGAACGACGGATCTTCTGGTGGACCATGGATCTTTATCCGGAAGCGCTAGTCGCGGATCGGATGATCTCTCCTAGGGGGATTTGCAACTCTGTACTTCGTCAGTTCAATGAATTCGGGCTTCGGGGGCTTACCGGGGTGATTACCTTAGGGATACGGCAGAAGGAACGTCTCGAACTCTATCGTCAATGGTCGAGGAAACCAGGTTTCTGCACAGTCATACCACCTTGGGACAATAGGAATATTTCGCCGCGCGACAAGAAGAAGAACGAACTCGTACAACATTTCGGCTGGCAGAAAAGGCGCGTCGTGCTCTATGCGGGCAATCTTGGTCATGGGCATACGTACAAGGATCTGCTGGAAGCTGCTATGATACTCGAGAAACAAGAGCAGAACTGGGTTTTCGCCTTCTTTTGCCAAGGGGAGGGACGAACGAACCTCGAAAAGGAAGGGAAGTCCTTGCCCAATGTTCTGGTGCATGACTACGTCGCACCGGAGTTGACCTCTGCGCTCCTCTACGCAGCGACGATCCATGTCATTACTATGCAAGATGGTTGGGAGGGTGTCGTGGTGCCCAGTAAGCTCTATGGCATCCTCTACACAAGGGCACCGGTGTTGTTCATCGGGCCTGACGATTCCGATACCGCGCGGGAGATCAAAGAACTCGGCTTAGGAGTAGTGTTGCCGAATGGTTGTGGAGGAAACAAGGTGATCGATGCTCTCGAGACGCTATCGCTCAGCAGACTTCGACAGACCCCCCCCGAACATCGACAGGGAGCGCGAGCTACAGCAGCTTTCATTGCCAAGGAAGATACCAACGTCAGGTGACCCTACGCAGTCTCCTTGACCTCTCCCGCGAGGGATGTCAAAGTCCTCGGAGGAATGGAGGGTCACTCGCTCGGATACGGCAAGGTGTGACCTTCCCGAACAAGGTCACTCGGGATAATACAATGACAAGAGTGTTGATCACCGGTGGTTGCGGCTTTGTTGGACGTGAATTAGTTCACCTCGCACAGGAGAAGTATGACGTCCACGTTGCCGACAATCTCCATTGCGGAGAATATCGCTTGAAGAAGATGGATCTCCACAAGATCCACTTCCATCTCGTCGATCTACGGAACGCAGCAGCAGTGCGATCGCTACTCGCAGAGGTTCTTCCGGATATCATCTTCCATCTTTCAGCAATTCACTTCATCCCCTTGTGCGAGCAGAAGCCCGAACTCGCCCTGAGTACCAACCTCCTGTCGACGGTCAACCTGTTGGATGCACTGCCTCTGAAGACGAAGTTCATCTTTGTATCTTCAGCGGCCGTCTATGCACCATCGACGCAAGCTCTGTGTGAGGGGATCAGTGCCACAGGTCCAGTGGACGTGTACGGTTGGACGAAATTGCATGGAGAAAACTACACTCGTCTCTTCCAACAACGCAGGGGGCTTGAGACCACGATCGTTAGGCTTTTTAACGTCATTGGTCCCGGCGAGACCAATCCTCACATCTTGCCAGAGATCATTGCCCAATTGAAGAAGGGCCGTACCAACTTGCAGCTAGGAAACCTCGAGTCAAAGAGGGATTTCATCGATGTCCGGGATGCGGCAGCCGGACTCCTGCACGTGGGGGAGCATTCCTTCAAGGATTATCCGGATGGTCCCGTCGTCAATCTTGGTTCAGGTCAAACCCATAGTATCAGCGAGATCCTCCAATTCGTGCGGCAGGTCACGGCGATCGATTTCTCCATCACGCAAGATCCCTCGAAACTCCGCCCTGTAGATAACCCGATTCTCTTGGCGTCAATGGAGAGGTTTCGTGCCGAAACCGGGTGGACCCCTCAATACCCTATTCACCGAACACTGCTCGATACCTGGCAGGACGATGAGTTGCCTCCGTCTTTGGAATCCGCATGAACGTCCTTGCGGTGATCATCACACCACCGGTCTATAGCGCGAGCGGAGCGGTGAGCGCAGCGACCATGCTCTCCCATGCGATCGCGAGGCGCATACCCCTCGACCTAGCGATCATGGCCGAAGAGGACACCACGGAAACGGTTGGGGATCTCACCATTCGACGGTTCAAATGCCGGAATACTCTCGGTGTCTTCAAACAATTCGCACCCAAACAACTTCGCACCTCGCTTTGGACCACCGATCTTGCCGAGTATCTCCACGCCGCTCGACCTGACCTCGTGCATCTCCACAACCCAGTACCTCCACTGGAGCTGTGGAACATTGCGAAGACGTGTGTGCGCTTGGGAATACCCTATGTCATCACCTCCCATGGCTTCGTCGAACTCTTTGACTATAAAAAATCCTTCAATATCGGCAAGTTAAAGTCACTTGCGCTGGACTATTTCGTTAACGCTCCCTTTTCTGCCACGCTCCGGAACGCTGCCGCGTTCTTTCTCTTGTCACCGCCTGAACAACCGATGCTGGAAGAATACCTGGGGAAGAAGCCGAGATCGTATTGTATTCCTAATGGTTTTGACCCTTTCTACCAAGATAGGACTCCACCGCGGGTCCTGGAGGAAGTGGCTCTTCGTTTTGGCCTCGACAGGACCGCACCAATACTGCTGTTCATGGGGAACCACACCTATAACAAAGGGATCGATACCCTTCTATCCTCTTTGAAATACACGAGATCCCACTTCACCGTGGTCATCGGGGGGAGGATACGGTCTCCTGAAGAACACCAGGCACTCTTACGACAATGTGCCTTGGACCCCACCGAACATCGGTACGTTTTCACCGACTTCCTCGACAAGGACCATGCTCGAGCGCTCTATCAACTCGCAGATTGTTTTCTCTTCCCGTCCCGGGCCGATACGTTTCCCCTGGTCATTCTCGAGGCCATGATCTCCGGTCTACCGGTCATCTCGACACGTGTAGGGGGGATTCCCCATCAGATTGATGAGACCTGTGGGATTCTCATTGAACCGGATGCGCCTGACCAATTGGCCCTGGCGATAGACCGCATGCTCGAGAGCGAACCTCGACGCAAGTCTATGGGAGCAAAAGGACTTCAAAAGGTCCTGACGAGTTTCAACTGGGATACCTCCGCCGAACTGGCGATCAACGCTTACCAAGAAGTGGTGGCTCGGTGGAGGAAAGAGCCAGCGCGCTAGCGGACCACCCAAATCTACGGAGCACGCTACCCGAGAATCGTGGTATCTCGTTTCGATATCGCGTTTTCAGGTTGGGGCCCCGCGTCGGCATCACGAAGCATTGAGGTGGTATCTCTTCTCTGATGACCTACGGTTTCCTCGGACCGCCACTTGGCCACTGCCAAGGCGGCAAGGATGAAAATGTCTTTGTGCATGGTCATATCGTAGCTGAACTGCTTGGCCAGGAGCAGGGCCAGCACGGTGAAGGCCAGACCCCGGCGCAGGCCGGCAAGGTCTTCGTCTGGCTCCTCGCGCAACCGGCGACCGAGCTCCTGTCTCCACCACCACCAGAAGATCAGGAAGAGGCCGAGGCCGACCACGCCGCTCTCGGCCAGGAGCTCGAGGATCATATTGTGGGGATAGGTCTTGTAGAAGGTCGCTGCCAAACTCGCCGCCGCTCCGGCACCGAACAGGGGATATTCGAGGAAGAGGTTGAAATTAGCGGCATAAATATAGAACCGCACAGCCGTCGAATTGGCCATCAGAACATTGGTATCGACGGTCTTCTGCAACTCGAGGAGAGTTTTGGGGTCGAAATCCTTGAAGCGTTCGAACACGAAGAAACGCTCCATCAGAGCATCCTGCCACAACCCCCAGACTAACCCGAGGATCAGGCCGACCAGGACCGTGGTGCCGAGCACGCGGAGGGGGGATCGGCGCAGATTCAACAGGAAGCGCAGGGCCACCACGGCGAAGAGGGCGGCCAAGGGACCACGGGAGCCGGAGGACAAGAGTGCCAGGAGACAACCGAGGAGCCCGGTGAGGAGGACTGGTCGGGAATGCAGCCATGGACTCTGCTCGAGGGTTTTCCCATAACGCAGGGCTGTGGCAAAGAGCCCGGCTCCGACGATCATGACCATGGATTGACCGATCGGATTGATGGAGAACAAGGTGAAACGAGTGCCTGGCAGGCTCGTCTGGAGCAGAAAGCCCCCGACCGTGATCATGGCGTTGAGCCAGAGGATCAGAAGGGTGGCTTGCAGGAACGAGGATACCTCTTGCTGTTCGAGACGCCCGAAGCGGATCAGACAATAGGGGAGGATCACGGTGACGGCCATGCGGCCGGCTTTGAACAAGGCCGAGCCGGTGCTGTCGGCCCATAAGCTCGTGCATAGGTAGAAGGCGGTGAAGAGCAGCAGGGCTGCCTCCCCCCAACCCGGTCGTTGTAGGGGGTAGCGCCCTTTGCGATACTGCCGGCGGTGGAAGGCGAAGACCGCGAGCAGGAGGAAGAGCAAGGTGAGGTTGATGGGCAGGGCGCCTCCGCCCTCAAGGAAGTAGCTGGTCAGGAACAGGGCCAAGAGTAGCCCGAGATGCTTGGAGAGGCGGTTCGCCAGGAACAGGGAGGCCGGGAGGAACAGGAGGAGTAGCCACCACCAGCCCACGGCGGTTCAGTTCCGGCGACGCAGGGTCAGGGTGCTCTGCCAGAACTCGGCCCGGCACCAGGGGCGGTCGAGGAACTCGGCCAGGAAGCGCAGGGTCAGGGTCGTGGCTAGGCCGAACACCAGGCCGAAGAGCAGGCCGAGCACCAGATCGCGCAAGGGCACCGGGGTGACCTGGGCGCCGGGCAGGGGCGGGTCGAGGACCTGGAAGGTGACCTCTTCCTTGGCCTCGTTGATCTGGGCCAAGGCCAACTCGTTCCTTAGGGAAATGAAGAGGTTGCGCAGGAGCTGGAGGTCCTGTTTCTGGCGTTGGTATTCCAGGGACAAGAGCGGCACCTTGGTGAGCGGGACGATGATCTTCCGCTCGGTCCCGGTCACATCGTCGAGTTTGCCTCCCTGTTCGGCCAATTCGGCCCGAAGGGCTTCGATCCGCTGTTCGTAGGCGGCGAGGCCGGCGTGGTCCTGCTTGGCCCCATAGAGCCCTTGCAGAACCTTCAACTCAATGGCGATCCCGGAGAGGTCTGCCAGGAGCTGGGAGGAACGAGAGATCAGGTCCAAGGAAGCTTCGCTGATCTCGATGGAGGTGGATCCCTCGGAAAAAATGATGAGGGTTTCTTCTATCTCTTTGATTTCTCTGCTGAGACTCTCCAGCCGGCGCTCGATAAAGCGGCGTTGGCGTTTGATCGTTGTCAGTTCGCCCTGCAGCAGGAAGGCCTGGAGTTGGCGCAGGTACTCCTCGGCGAGCTCGGGGCAGCGCTCTGGCCGGGGCCAGAGGATTTCGACCGACATCAGACCTTCTTTGTCCTCGATCTTCAACGCATCCCGCAGGAGTCTGCTCGCCCCGGCGGTCGGAGTTGGGGGCTTCAACGTTGCTCCATACCAGGTCCTCTCCTTCCAACTCTGGCGTTTACCGTCCCAGCGCTCGGGAAACAGTTCTGGCAAGAGGCCGAGCTTCTCGATGACCCGCTCGGAGAGTTGGCGGCTCTCGAGGATGGTGAGAATGAAGGTGCTCGTTCGTTGGGTCTGGGTGGTCTGGGCAAGAGGCAGCATGTCGAGCATGGCCCTGCCCATGGAGGACTTGTCCTCCGGGCTGATCGGGAAGAAGCTGAGCTGCGAGGAATAGAGCCGGTCGGCGAGGAGGAGGTAGCCGCAGGCCCCGAGCAGGCCGAGCAAGGCGCCCAGAGCAATCAGGTGGCGCCAGGCCACGAGGAAGCGCAGGGCATCGAAGAGGTCGAACTCGGTGTCCTCGGTTTTGCTCGGTCGTGCCGCGGGTTGCATGTTCGTCGCGCCCAGGCTCATGAGGTGCCGGAGGCTCCTTCCATTGAAGCCAGCACCGTAGCCTAGTTCGCTCGCGTTGTCACTCGAAATGACGACCAAGAGATTCCTCGAAGGCCGTGGGGCTGCAGGCTCGGAGCAGGAACCTCAATTTTTCGACGAGAGACTCAGTTTTTCGATAGGTTTTTGTAGGGGGGGTGGAGCTGGACCAGCAACGTCGTCGGTCAGGGTCGCTGCTTCTCGAGGATGATCTGCTCGGTCTGGAGGTGTCGGACAAAGCCGAACAGGCGGGAGGTCAGTTCCTCGCGTTTGAACCTGCTCGCCAGGGAGAAGAGGTCTTCGACCCCCTGCCGGAGCACGCTTTCATTGACCTCTCTGAAAGGAGCGACGGCCAGATCGTCCGGCGGGTTGACCTGCGGGAGAGAGTTCTGCGAGACCTCTTCCCACCACCGCTCCTGACGCACCAGGAGGTAGCGTTCGCCGCCGCGTGCCCTGGCACCGGCCTCGAGGATGGTTTCCATGAGCCTCGCCAGGCCCGTGCTCAGCAAGGCCGGAGTGGTTGCGGCGCGTTGGGCCGAACTCAAGGCTTCACCCAGGTCGAGGCAACAGAACACCGAGCTCGGGTACCCACGGCCGACGGTCTGGACCAGGAGAGATGCTACTCGCTTGGTCGCCTCGATGATGTCCCGGGGTTCTTCCTCGTGCTCATCGGCGATGAAGAAGAATTTTCGCACTCCGGCCCGGCCCGCCACCTCGAGCAAATTCTGGGTTCCCTTGATCGCCTGCAACACGGCTTCGCAGACGTTCTGTTCCTGGACGGCCATCAGGTCTTGGTACAGGGCCAGGTGATAGACCACCTCGGGGGCGTGACGTTCGAACAGGCGGGCCAGGGCGCGGCGGTCGCCCGTGTGCCCGAGCACCCAGTGAAGCTCGGTTCCCCGATCGGCTTCACCCAGGGTTTCCCGCAGCTCGCTGAGACTGCTCTCGCTCTTGGCTAGGACCGCTATCCTTCGCGGTTGGTGGCGCAGCAGCTCGCGGCACAGGGCCAGAGTAAGCTCGCGAGCGGTGTCTATGACCAGGACCCGCGCGCCTTCCAGGTAGGGCAACCGTTCCTGCCGAGGTTCGGGAGGTTGCGGGAACAGGGGTTTGGCCTCGGGTAGCAAGCGCTGGTCCGAGCTGGGCGGTAATTCCCAACAATGCACGCGCCGTCCGCTGACCCGACCGACCCGGCTGCGCAACCCCGGGGTGGAGCGTTCCACGGCGAGCAGGACGTCGCTGATGCGGTAGCGATCGATGAGGAGGGACAGGTCCTCGAGTGACCCGAGAACTTGGATGGCACTGCCGCCATGGCTGGAGACCTTCCCATCCTCGGGGAGGACCAATCCGATGGGTCTGAAGACCGCTTCGCTGCGGATCAAGTATTTTGCCAGTAGACGCCCGCTGGCCGCATCATCGACCACGAGCAGGGAACGTCGGTTACCGCGGCGTTGCCGCTCTGCCAACTGTCTGGCTTGAGTATAGGCCATGGGAACTCGTGCGAGCCCCAACAGGAGGAAGGCAGCGGCAGCTTCGAGGAGGACGAAGCCCGGTCCGAGGAGGGCTTTGCCGAAGAAGGTCAAAAGAACCGCCCCTGTCATGGAACTTCCGAGGACAATGGCGGCGTAGGTCAACGCGAGAACATCGAGCCGGAGATGCTCGAGGGACCGAGCGTAATGACCGCGCCACCAGAGCAGCCCCAGGCGCAGCGGCAGCATGGCCAGGAGGTAGAGCCCGAGGTCACCGAGGAAGGATGGCAATTGCTCGAGTTCGGTGCCGTTGGAGAGCAGGAAGGCCAGGAAGACCGCGGCGAGGGAACCCGTGAAGTCGATAGCGGCGAGGGGAGAGCCGAGGACCCGCACGCGCATGACCAGACCGCTGAGGCGGGATTTCTCGATGACGAGCAAGGCGACGAGGAAAGCGGCCACGCCGAGTAAGATGCACGGTTCGATCGCGCTCGGCGAGTTCCCCTGCAGAGCGATCAGGGAAAGATGACCGAGGAGCACGGTGAAGAGATAGAGGGTGAGGACAGTTTCGCGCTGCGTGTAGCCGAAGGCCATGAAGCGGTGGTGGATGTGGCCTCGGTCCGGGGAGAAGATCGGTCGCCCTTGCAGGAAGCGACGACCCATGGCCCAAGCGGTATCTCCGATAGGCAGCGCCAAGAGGAGGACTGGGACGAGGAAGGGGACTCCCTGCCCCGCACCGAGAAACACCTCGAGGGAGAGTGTGGCGAGCAGGTATCCGAGGAAGAGGCTCCCGGTGTCCCCGAGGAAGATGGTCGCGGGATTGAAGTTGAAGACCAGGAAGCCGAGGGACGCTGCTGAGAGGGCCAGACAGAGCAGGGCAACATCGGTGTTGCCGACTTCGAGCCCGATCAGGAAGAGGAAAGCGAAGGCCAGTGCCGAGATGCCCGAGGCAAGACCGTCCATACCGTCGATGAGGTTGACGGCGTTGCAGACTCCGACGATCCAGATGCAGGTGAAGGGAATAGCCCAGATCCCGAGGTCGAGTTCTATGCCGAGGGGAAGGACGAGGTGCTCGATCCTGAGGCCGAGGAAGGAGACGAATAACCCGATGGACCATTGGAGCAAGAATTTCTTGTAGGCATTGAGTCCCCGAACGTCGTCGAGCAGGCCGACCAAGAGCATGAAGGCGCCGCCGAGAGCAATGGCGAGGAGTCGGGTGTCATAACCGGACCGCAGGTCGGGTCCCCCGAGAAAGGCGAGCAGCAGAGTGGCCGAGGCA
>Ga0156395_1027_pt1 | contig 18459 bp, 16 predicted proteins | sample RifOxyA3_FD_108039 | JGI IMG/M metagenome (GOLD analysis project Ga0156395, IMG submission 108039) | Deltaproteobacteria bacterium RIFOXYA12_FULL_61_11 | reverse complement strand
GCTCTCGCCGCCGCAGGCCATCAGGACAATGAGGAAGCACGCCGAGGCGGTCGGGACTATCTGCATGGCGGACCCTCTCGATCGGAACTGTCCTGTCATCATACCCTACCGAGCAGCCAGGGACCAGCACCGTGCCAGGACCGGCCCTCTGCGAAGTTCTCACGTTTCCTCCAGAGCTTACATACCTTGTTCGCCCGGCGGGTCAACAACCACTACGGCAACACCAGCGCCGTAGTGTCGTGCGAGCCGAGTCTGGCTTTGGATTGTCTTCAGCCGGGACAGCGCATCATAGCCGAACGAGGTCAGAGCATTATTCTGACTGTCAAAAATCTCTTCCCGCGTCCCGCGCTGAGCGTCCGGCTGGCAGAGCCGCTACTCATGCTCGACGAAATCCAAAACCTCGGGCACCAGCAGCGTACCCCCGCGTTGCTGCTTGCCTTCATAGGTCTGGTGAGGTATGGTGCCTTTTCAGGAGGTTCCATGAATATCTCCTTGGTTCCCAAGGGTTATTGTTCCACATGGGACTTTCCTGCATTCCCCTCCTCCTGGCAAGCTCCTCCCTTTTTCCCACCCCACTCCACTCGTGGGCCGTTCCCTCCCACCTCCACGTTTGTTTCCGGGTTATTGTCGTATTTCAGATCAATTCAGAGCGGGGCGGGACAGTCCCGAGGAAACCACGATGAAACAACATGTACATTCCAGATCAACAAGAACCTTGTATTATTTGTTATTAGAGCCTGCCCTTTTGGTTTTCACCGCGTGTACTGGAAATACGGGTACCATCGGAGAGAGTAGTAACTCCGGCCTGACTTGTACGCCTTACACGGACGAAGAGTTCTGTGCTTCTCTCAATAAGAATTGTGATGAAGTCATGAACTTAGATAACTGCGGCCAGACAAGAACGTCTGTCAACTGCGGTTCGTGCTTTCTTCCTCAAACGTGTGGTGGGGGTGGCACACCTAACGTCTGCGGTTGTACCCCGGAAACTAACACTGAGTTTTGTGCACGTTTGGGTACGACCTGTGGCCTATCTACGGGAATGGACAATTGCGGTCTTGCCCGCACCGTTACGGATTGTGGGCCCTGCTCATCCGATCAGTGGTGCACTACTGAACAGTCATGCGCGACTTGTAACACACCCGAACACTGTGGTCCTACCTGTCAAAGCTGCTCAACACAAGGCAACAACAAAGATTGCATCAACAGCACATGTGGCTGCGACGGCCCAGAAGATTGTTCACAAACAGACACATGTCTAGGCGGAACATGTACAGGATGCTCGCCCGATTGCGCAGATAAATGTGAAGGTGCATCCGATGGCTGCGGAGGAACGTGCAACGGGCCGTGTCCTTCCGGCCAGTGGTGTCGCGAACAAGTGTGCACGACATGCACCATTCCGACGCACTGCGGCACAAGCTGTACCGACTGTACAACACAATCCAACAACAATGATTGCATTGGTGGATTGTGCGGCTGCAATGGCCCCGAAGATTGCTCTTCGACGGACACCTGTGTCGGTGAAACATGTATTGGATGCGCACCTAATTGTGTCGGCAAGTGCGGAGGTGTCTCAGATGGTTGTGGGGGCACATGCTCGGCAACATGCCCATCTTTGTGCCCGGACGGAACATGCAACGGCACCGAAGACTGCTTGAGCTGTGAAGCAGACTGTGGGATCTGTGCTGCAACATACTACGTTAACGCCACTGGTGGGAGCGATACTAGTAACGGCACAACCGAAGCCCTGGCATGGAGGACACTCGCCAAGGTAAACAACACAACTTTCTCTCCAGGAGACAGGATTTTATTGAAGCGCGGCGAGACGTGGACCGGAACCCTAGAACCGCACAGTTCTGGCTCTGCCGGAAGATATATAACCTTTGGTGCTTATGGTAGCGGCAACAGACCCATAGTCGACGGCACGACCTCAAGCACTTCTTTGGCCCTTTGGAATGGAACCTACCACCATTTGAGATTTCAAAATATCGATTTCAATGGATCTAATTATATCAACTACGGAGCCGTATCGGCACAAAGTCACGACTTGTATTTCTATGATTGCATATTCCGAAATGGAAAGAATGGCGGATTCTTGGCCTGGAGTGAAAGTGGTGCGGAAATTTACAACATCGTGGTTGATTCCTGCACTGCGTATAACAACACAAAATCCGGGATCATGATATCAAGCGCCACCGGCGCAGAAGGACCTCACGATTGCGTTGTTGATAATTGTATTGCGTATAATAATGGCACGAATCAATGGGCGGACCACGGCATCTATATACGCTATGGAGGCATAGTCAGAAACAGTACTTCATTCAATAACCCTGTCGGTGCCGGAATCAAGGTAAATAGTGAAGGAATTCATAGCCCATACACTCCAGTAGTATACAATAATGTGTGCTACGGCAACTTTATTGGGTTATACGCGGTCAATACTGGCGCCATTTATTACAATAATCTCGTTTATGACAATCAGTACAATGTCAATTTTGATTCCGATTCACACGATATGATATTCGTATTCAATACAATAATAAACAGCGGTTCGGGAGGTTATGCATTCCGCATTGAAGCGAATATGGCGAACACTGTCATCAAGAACAATCTTATCATTCAGGATCGTTCTGTGTCTCCATTTTATGTCTACAATGGGTTAAGCTTAAGCACTTTGGACTATTTAGCCGCCAATAATTCTATCGACTATAACGTATTCTATACAGATGGAAACATCACGACAAAGGTATTCAAAGATGCCGATGGCTCGTATGGCTGGACCGAGTGGATAGGTCTACAGGGTTCTCCTGATAGTCACAGTACGTTCTTGGGCGCCCCACCTGATGTCGTATTGCCGTACACAGATATGCATCCCACTCTAGGTGGAAATCTAAAAGGCGCGGGAATGAAGATTACAGGATACAGTCTAGACAAGGACGGTGTTGTGCGAGCGGATCCTCCGACACCCGGATGCTATGAGTGAAGTAGTGCTGTTTGCCAGATGCCCCCAAAACCGCCAAAGCCCAAAAGCCGGACTCGGTTCGCACACCCCGCTCACAAGGTCACCTTCTTCGTGGGTTTCGTATTGCCAGGGGATGATGATCAAGTCCGGCTAGCGTCACCTACTTGGTAATAACATACTGTATTTCAAGTATTATCTCCTCTGATATTCCATCCCTCCCCTGGAGGGATGGATGACCAAGACCTAGTATGAATGAGCACATATACTTGCACCTCTATGTGGTTTTCCATAAAGGGGTACCTATGGGTCAGGTGACCATTTATCTTGATGATCGTCTCGAGACCGCGATGAAGCACGTCGCGAAAGCGAAGCAGCTCTCGACCAGCAAGTGGATCGCGCAACTCATCGCGGAACGCTGCAGATCCGAATGGCCGGCATCGGTCCAGCAGCTCGCCGGCACAAAGGGAGGCGGTAGACATCCGACCAGTTGACAAAATGCATACAACCGGATAAACGAATATATCTCTACCGAGGGAGGGTCTGCCGTGCGAGACGTCGCCAAATTCCTCAAGGTTCTCGCCGACGAAGCGAGGCTGCAGATGCTGTGGCTCCTCTTCAATCACCAAGAACTGTGCGTCTGCGATATCATGGCCGCGCTCGGCATTACCCAGTCCAAGGCCTCGCGCCACCTGGCGACCTTGCGCCATGCCGGGTTGGTCGTCGATCGCAAAGCGGCGGTCTGGACCTACTACTCGCTCCGGCCTGCCGAGAATGCGCTCGAACGCGCAGTGCTCGATGCGCTGAGCGGCGAACTGGCGAAGCATCCTTCTTCGGCGAACGTGCTGCAGGAACTCCGGACCTGGCTGGAACGCAAGGACAGTATCGGGGGGACACCTTCCCAGGCCTGTTGTGGTCCGTCCTCTTCTCAGGAGTGCGAATGTCCAACCGACCAAGGAGCAGCCTGATGGCCCAGCGAACCTCACCCAGAACCGACCCGGCGGCAACCAGTGCGATCAAACACCTCTCCTTCCTCGACCGTTACCTCACCGTGTGGATCTTCTCGGCCATGGCCATCGGCGTCGGGGCAGGCTACTTCATTCCAGCGGTCGTCCCCTTCATCAACCGGTGGACCGTTGGGACGACCAACCTCCCCATCGCCCTCGGGCTCATCCTGATGATGTACCCGCCACTGGCCAAGGTCCGCTACGAGGAGATGGGCCCCGTCTTCCGCAACACCAAGGTCCTTGGTCTGTCGCTGGTGCAGAACTGGGTCATCGGTCCGATCCTGATGTTCGCCCTCGCGGTGCTCTTCCTCTCCGACAAGCCCGAATACATGATCGGCCTGATCCTGATCGGTCTGGCCCGCTGCATCGCCATGGTCATCGTCTGGAACGACCTCGCCAAGGGCGACACCGAGTACTGTGCCGGGCTCGTCGCCTTCAACTCCGTTTTCCAGGTACTTTTCTTCTCGGTCTATGCATATGTTTTCATTACAGTTATACCGACCTGGTTCGGGCTCGAGGGCGTGACCGTCAACATCACCATCGGTGATCTCGCGGAGAGCGTCTTCATCTATCTCGGCATCCCGTTCCTCGCCGGTATCCTCACGCGCTTTTTCCTCATCCGGGTGAAGGGCAAGGTCTGGTATCATGCCACCTTCATCCCGAAGATCAGCCCGCTCACGCTCCTCGCCCTGCTCTTCACCATTATCGTGATGTTCTCGCTCAAGGGCGAGACGATCGTGGAGTTGCCGCTCGACGTGGTGCGCATCGCCATCCCGTTGCTCATCTACTTCGTGGTGATGTTCTTCATCTCCTTCTTCCTTTCCAAGAAGGTCGGCGCGACCTATGGGCAAGCCACGACTCTGTCCTTCACCGCGGCCTCGAACAACTTCGAACTCGCCATCGCGGTGGCGGTGGCGACCTTTACCATCACCCACGGAGCGGCCTTTGCCGCGGTCATCGGGCCGCTGGTCGAGGTGCCAGTCATGATCGGCCTGGTCAACGTCGCGCTCTGGCTCGGTCGTAAGTACTATCCACACAAGGAGAACAAGGCATGAACCATCCCGACACCATCCGCAAGAACGTTTCCGCATCGTATACCCGGGCCGTCGAGCAGCCCCAGCCCACCGGTGGCTGCTGCTGTTCGGGACCGATCGCCCCTGGAGTCCTGACCGCTCTCGCCGGTTATGGTTACGAGACTCTGGCCGGTCTGCCCCCGGATGCCGTCCAGAACTCGTTCGGTTGCGGCAACCCCGTGGCTCTTTCCGGGATCCGCCGGGGCGACACCGTGCTCGACCTCGGCTCAGGAGCCGGCATCGACCTCCTGCTTGCGGCCAAGTTGGTCGGACCCGAGGGCAAGGTGATCGGCGTGGACATGACGGAGGCCATGCTCGAGCGCGCGCGGGCGAACGCGGCCGCGGCTGGGCTGACCAACGTCGAGGTGCGCCGGGGCATCATCGAGGACCTGCCCATCGAGCCCTCGAGCATCGACCTCGTGCTCTCGAACTGCGTGATCAACCTCTCGCCGGAGAAGCCGCGCGTCTTCGCCGAACTGCACCGCGTGCTCAAACCCGGCGGCCGCTTCTCCATCTCGGACATCGTTGCCGAGTCCTTGCCCGAGACGGTGAAGACCGAACTCCTGTACTCGGCTTGCATCGCCGGAGCCATTTCCGAGGCCGAGTACCTTGCAGGTCTCCGAGAAGCAGGACTGGTGGACCTCGAAGTGCCCAATCGACTGGTCTACGATGCTCTGCAGCTCCGCGGTCTGCTCGATCCCTCAGCCGGTGCGGCCTGCTGTTCCGGCTCCTCGGGCCTGACCGCCTTGCAGCTCGAGGATGTTTGTACTGCTCTGGCCGGCAAGGTCGCCAGTCTCCGTTTCGTCGGACGCAAACGATGAGAGAACGCACCAAGCTCGCGCTGATCCTGACAGTCTTTGCGGCCTGTTGGTTCTTGCCGACGGGCAGCGAGCGGTTCTGGAACGCCATCCAGGAAAGCCTCTCGCTGGTGAAGTGGTACGCGCAGGAGCATGTCCTGCTGTGCCTCGTCCCCGCGTTTTTCATTGCCGGGGCGATCAGCGTGTTCGTGAGCCAGGCCGCGGTGATGCGCTACCTCGGGCCGAAGGCCAACAAGGCGCTCGCCTATGGAGTGGCCGCGGTGTCCGGGACCATCTTGGCGGTCTGCTCCTGCACGGTCCTGCCCCTCTTCGCGAGCATCCACAAGCGAGGTGCCGGGCTCGGACCAGCCACCGCGTTCCTCTATTCGGGCCCGGCCATCAACATCCTGGCCATCATACTCACAGCCCGCATCCTCGGGCCCGAGTTGGGCCTCGCCCGGGCAGTGGGCGCCATCTCGTTCGCCGTGGTGCTCGGCCTGTTGATGCACCTCATCTTCCGCAAGGAGGAAGCTGCTCGGCAGGCTGAAGGCCCTGTCGTGATGCCGGATGAGGAGAAAGGGCGATCCCTCTGGCAGGACGGCCTCTACTTCGCGGCCATGGTGGGCATTCTGGTCTTTGCCAACTGGGGCAAGCCCGCGGATGGGGAAGGTGGCGTCTGGGCTGCCATCCATTCGGCGAAATGGATCGTGACGGGCGTGCTCAGCGTGGGCCTCGTCACCAGCCTCGTCGCTTGGTTCAATAAGGATGAACTCTCGACGTGGGTCGACTCGAGCTGGACCTTCGCCAAACAAATCCTTCCGTTACTGCTCGGCGGCGTCCTGGTGGCGGGATTCCTGCTCGGTGGCCCCGGGGGGTCTGAACGGGGCATCATCCCGAACTCCTGGATAGCGGCGGCCGTGGGCGGCAACTCGCTCTTCGCCAACTTCTTCGCGTCGTTCGTCGGCGCGTTCATGTACTTCGCCACGCTCACCGAGGTACCGATCCTGGAAGGGCTCATCGGTTCGGGTATGGGCAAGGGCCCGGCGCTGGCGCTGCTGCTCGCCGGCCCGGCGTTGTCGCTACCCAACATGCTCGTCATCCGCAGCGTGATGGGCACCAAGAAGACGGTGGTTTTCGTCTCCCTGGTAATCATCCTATCGACCTTCGCGGGTGCAACATATGGCACTTTTTTTTAGGAGGTTAGACATGAATATCAAAGTATTGGGCACCGGGTGCCCCAAGTGCAAGAAGCTCTACGAAGCAGCCGAGCAGGCCATTGCGGCCTCCGGGGTGGTTGCCCAGCTCGAGAAAGTCGAGAAGCTCGACGAGATTATGAAGTACGGGGTGATGCTGACCCCGGCCCTGGTCCTCGACGGCACGGTCAAGTCGAGCGGACGCTTGCCCTCGGCCGCCGAAATCGCCGGATGGCTCACGACGGCTACCGGGACATGAAAATGGATTCTCCACGAAAAGGTAGCGTGCGGAGGAGGACACCATGCTCGACTCCCTCGTGACCAACGCGGGCGCATACATTCACACCAATCCGTGGCTGGCGCTGGTCGCGGTGTTCGCGGGCGGCGCCCTCACGGCCTCGAACCCCTGCGTCTTGGCCATGATCCCGCTGATGATGAGCTTTGTCGCCGGCAATCGCGAGGACAAGCCCGGGGTGCTGCGAGCCTTCCTGTTCTCGCTCGTCTTCATCTTCGGGCTCGCGGTGACCTTCACCATGCTCGGCATGATCGCGGCGCTGGCCGGCAAGCTCTACGGCGACGTCTCGCAGATCTGGAACTTCGTGGTTGCGGCAGTGTGTGTGGTCATGGGTTTGCACCTGATGGGGCTGCTCACCGTCCCCATCCCCGCGCTCGGCTACAGGCTCCAGCCCAAGACGCGAGGGCTGCTCGGCGCCCTGCTCCTGGGACTTCTCTTCGGCGTCGTGTCCGCCCCCTGCGCCGCGCCGATCCTGATCGTGCTCCTGACCTACCTGGCCGGTTCGGGCTCGTCGATCACCTGGGGCGGCACCCTGCTCCTCACCTATGCCCTCGGGCATAGCGTGTTGGTCCTGCTCGCCGGGACCTCGATGGGTGCAGCGCGGCAGCTCCTCGAGAACCGCAGGGCTACGGTCGTGCTCGAATACTTGCGCCGGGGCGCCGGCGCTGTCATCGTCTTGGTCGGGGTGTACTTCGGTAGCCGCGGGTTCGGTTGAGCGAGACGAGGTTGGAGAGATGTACGTCAACATTTATTACAACTCGTTGATACCGATGTCTCATGCTCTTTTCCTTGGCCTGTTGCTGAGCCTCGGGTACGGCTGTGTGCAGAGTCGCTGCACGGTCGACCGGGACTGTTCCGGCTCCCAAGTCTGCGCCGAGGACGGACGTTGCGTCGACGAGTGCAGCGAAGAGGAGAGCTGCGGCGACGGTTTCCGCTGCGCAGACCACCGCTGCGTGCCCGATCCCAAAGGGAAGCTAACGTGCCCGGTCGGCATGGCGGTCGTGGCCGGGATCTTCTGCATGGACCGCTATGAGGCCTCGCGGCCCGACGCCTCGGCAACGTCGTCAGGAACCTCGGAAACCCTTGCCCATAGCGTCGCCGGGGTACTACCGTGGGAGGTCGCGGATAATGCCACGGCCACAGAGGCCTGCGCCGCGGCCGGGAAACGCCTGTGCACGCCGCGTGAATGGCGCCTGGCCTGCTCCGGACCGGACGCTACCATCTATCCCTATGGAGATCGCTACGCCCCCAAGGCCTGCAACGGCATTGACGCCTATGGTCGAGACTCCGTCCACCTCGCCCCGACCGGTTCCTTTCCCGGGTGCAGCAATGGCTGGGAGGTCTACGACCTCAGCGGCAACCTCTGGGAACATGTTGCCGGCGGCGACGAGCGCACGGTGCGCGGCGGAGCCTATAACTGCTCGGACTCGGCGGCCCTGCATAGGTGCGAGTATATTCCGGGCGACTGGAACCCCGCGGCACGGGGGTTCCGCTGCTGCCTGACTCCCGAACACGGCAATTCCTTGGAGGAGGTCGCCGACGACGGCGCCGCGGACCCCGAACCCGATCCCTCCTCCAACGATTCCTCCGCCGAAGAATGCGTGGACGACCCGGAGGATCCATCCGGAGACCCTGGGCCAGCCCCCCCAACGGAGTGCGCTCCGGACACCTCCGCCGACGCCACGGCGGACGATAGTGCTCTCGAGCCCTGTCCGGACGACATGCGTTCCGTGGGCCGGGTCTGCTTCGACCGGTACGAGGCCTCGCGTTCTGACGCCACGCCCACCAACCAAGGCACAGCCTCCGGCGGCGCGAGGAGCCGACCTGGAGTGCTGCCGTGGTATGTTGATTATCTGACCCCCGCCGCCCACAAGACCTTCGAGCAGGCCTGTGTCGCGGCCGGAAAACGCCTGTGCCGCGGATCCGAGTGGCTCGAGGCCTGTCAGGGTCCGGAGGCCACGACCTTCACCTTCGGCAACACCTGGGACCCCTCCGTCTGCAACAGCGTCGATACCTCTTGCAGCCAGTGTTGCGCCGCGCTCGGGCTCGCAAACTGTCCTACCGGCGAGAACTGCGGTTACGACGACGCTCTGACCTCCTCTCCCTACACCCCTGAGACCTGCACCCTGACCGCGGAGTACGGCCTCTCGAGCTGCCACGTCTGCTTCCATGTCCTACCGACCGGCGCCATGCCCTCCTGTACCAACGCCCACGACCTCTTCGACGTGAACGGCAACGTCTGGGAGGTGGTCGCCGTACCGACCAGCGCGGATGCCCGCGGCTACCAGGTGCGCGGCGGCGCCTTCAATTGCGGTTCACCCTCGGTCCGCTTCGCCTGCACCTTCAATGCGGGCTGGGCCGACCTCTATGCCGGCTTCCGTTGCTGCAAGGACCGCTGAGATGCAGAGTGTACAAATCCACCCCAACACCACCACTTGAGGAGTTCGCCATGCTTTTTCCCCTCCGCCTCTTGCTCATCCTGACTCTGTTCGCCGGTACCCTGGCTTGCTCTCGACCAGAGCAAGGGGACCAAGCTCCCAAGCTCCAGACCCCCGTCCCGACCTCCGGTGCGAGCAAGGTCGTGCGCATCGTCTTCATCGGCCGAAAACACGCCTGTGAGTGCACGGCCAAGGCCATCGCCGCAAGCACAGCGGCGCTCGAGCAAGCACTTGGCACCCCGAGCAGCATCCCCATCGAACGTCTGGACATCGATGTCGATACCGTTGCCATACGACCGCTCTTGCAGCAGCGCCCTCTGCAGGCTCTACCCGGCATCTATCTGCTCGATAGTGCGGGCACGGTCCTCCAGTTACTGCAAGGGCAGCTCACCAAGGAACAGGTCACGGCGGCCCTGCAACGCTGAGGGGGCGAGATGCATCCTCGTACCACCGCCTTTTCACAGCGCGCCGAGTGTGGCCTGTTTTTCTTCCTCCTCATCCTCGGCTGCCTTTCCGGAGCCCACTCCACGGCAGAAGTGTCCTCGTCTCAACAGGTTATACCGGAGGTTCCGTCCCCGAACCCTGTTCTCGAAAAGGCCGCCCAACTATTGGAAACGGGCCGGACCGCCGAGGCCATGACGCTGCTGAAGGCAGGTCTGGCCGGATCCCCTGAAGCCAAGGCCTTGACTCTGCTGCTCGTCAGCGCCTATCTGAGGGATGGCAATGACCTATGGGCGCTGCGCACGGTCCTCGACTACCACGAGCGTCATCCCGATGACTGCGAGGTGCTGTCCTGGGGAGCGTGGCTCTTCCTCAAACAGGGGTCTCTCGAGGAGGTCCGGGACCTGTTGGCCCCCGCGGGTTGCTGGGATGCCCCGCCACTCGCGGCGCGCCGGAGCCTGCTCCTGGCCTTCACCGAACACCACGCCCGCGACGAAAAGCGGGTTCTGAACCACCTCGAGGCCGCCAGGGGAGTAGAGAGCGTTTTCCCGGAAGACCGGGCGGCCGTGAGCCACCTCCTAGCCCGCGACCCCGGCTACCTTGCCCCGCTCTCCGGACGCCTCGAACTGGTGCTGGGCTCGACCTCCAACGTGTTCGCCGGGTCGCCGGTGGACCGGGCGGTCGTGGGGGCAGAACCCGGGAGCGGCCTAGTCCAGACCGGTTTGTGGTTCCGCCAGGTCGCGCCCACAGGCCACAGGTTCAGGCCGGCCGTAGAACTCGATATCCGTTCGCTCGGTTACACTTCGACAAGCGGTCGCGATCTGTCCTATCTCCTCGTCGGCGGACGGCCCGGGGTCGTGCTGGGCTGGTCACCCCAGGCTCTCCTGGCCTACCGTTACGAAGGTCTGCTCCTCGCGGGCGGCGACCAGTATGATTCCGGGCCCCTGTGGTATTTCCAGGCCCACCGCGGCGAATTCGAGGCCGCTATCCTCTCCGGGGTCACGATGTTCGGCGGAGCCGGGCATCGCGGCTTCCGCGAACTGGGCAGGACCAGAACCGAGGTCGACGGCGGCCTCGGAGGGCAACTCGGACTGAGCCCGAAGGTCCGCACCCTGGGCGCACTCACCGGACGGTGGCATGCGGCCGAAATCACCCCCTACGATCTGTGGGGTGGATCAGCCTTGCTGAGCGCCGAGGTCGGGCTGCCCAAGGGCTGGTCCGCCCGCGCACTCACCGTCCTGGGTCTGGACCGGTATCCCCGCTCCGACGGCTATTTCGACGTTTCCGAACCCACGGTCGCACGCGGAGACCTACTGCTGAAGCTCGGGCTGAGCGCGCTCAGCCCGCAACTGGCCGACAACCTGCGGCTGGTGACGGGTTACGAGTTCTCGCAGCGCTTCAGCACGACCGCCCCCTATCGCTACCAGGATCATCGTCTCCTGGTGAAGCTGCAGTGGAGCTTTTCCCTCGATCCCTGGTTACCCCGGCCGGTCTCGCCGGAGCAGCACGTCGCCCTCGAGTATGGCCTGGGCTCTGCCGCGGTGCAGGACCGGATCCAGGACTTGTTGCGGCAGGACGAGGCCGCGCAACGGAGCTCGTCATGCGTGAAATGAGCATCTTCTTCCGGCGCTCCCCGGCAAGGCGGCTCACCTGGCACGCGCCTGTCTTGGAAGCCCTCGTCGTGACCGCGCTGTGTGCGGTCCTCGCGTTGCTCGTCAATGCCCTCCGAGCAGAAGGACTTCCCCTCGTTCAGGAGACCGAGTACCAGATCCTCGTCCCGTGCCCAGAGACGTCCGGCGAGGTCGAGACGCTCACCGGGCTGAACCTGACCGGCGCTCCGACCGAGACGCTCGTGCTCGACGCCCGCTCACGGGGGGCCTACGAGAGCTGGCATGTACCCGGTGCCCGGAACGTACCCTATGATTACCTCGAAGCGGTCGCCAGCGCGACGCTGCGCAAGCTCGCTTCCTCCGGGGCCAAGCGGGTCGTCGTATACGGCGACGGAGAAAATCCCGACTGTGGGGAGCACCTGGCCAAGGAACTGGCCGGCAAGGGCATCCGCAACGTCGGCTTCATCGTCGGCGGGGCTCCGGCCCTGACCGGGGATCTCCCGGCAGGAGTCCGGCCATGAAGCGCTTGTACGCCTGGGGAGGGCACCCGTATCTCGCACTCCCGGCCAGGATCTACCTGGGCCTCGTCTTCTTGCTGGCCTGCTATCACAAGCTCCTCGACCCCGCCGCCTTCGCCCTGGACATCGCGACCTATCAACTCCTGCCGCTCGGCTTGATCAACCTGCTGGCCATCGTCCTGCCGTGGATCGAACTCGCCGCCGGACTGATGCTGCTCCTCGGCCTACGCACCCGCGTCGGAGCCCTGCTCGTCGCAACGATGATGGCGATGTTCACCGTGGCGGTCACCCTCGCTGTCCTCCGGGGGCTCGACATGTCTTGTGGTTGCTTCGCCTCACAGGGAGCCGCCTCGGACCCTATCTCGTGGTTTACCGTCCTGCGCGATCTGGGTTGGCTCTCGCTCTCGATGTATGTGCTGGTCTTCGACCGCGACCCGCTTGGACTCGATCGCCTCTTCGCTCGGCGAAAACCTGGCGAAGCCGTTACTCACCATAGGGAGCATAGGACATGAACCCTCGACAATCTCCGAGTCGCAGCCTTCGCGTTGCCGTGCTGTGCTGCACTCTTGTCCTAGCCGCTGCACCGGCAACGCGCGCTCAGTCGGCCGCCGCGGTTCCTCTCTGTAGGAGCCTCGGGAGCGACCTCGAGGCGAAGGTTCAAGGGGTCTTCGAAAGCCTGCACCCGTATGATGGCTGCGATGAAACGTTCGCCAAGTGTCTGGCCCGCAAGCCACCTCACCCGGTGGTGCTGCGCCTGGCCGAGGCGCTGTGCCGACAGGTCAAGGAGGGCAGGTCCCGCTCCGAGCTCGAGCGCTCCCTGACCCGCCGCGCCCAAAGTGTCTTGCCGCTGGGCAAGCCGGCCACCTTCTCGCTGGACGAGAGCATGGCCACGGGTATCGCCGGAGCGCCGATTACCGCGGTGGTCTATGCCTGCGCTCGCTGCCCCTTCTGCAAGGTGTTCGTGCCGGAGCTCCACCGAGAACTCGTCGAGGGGCCCCTGAAGGGCACGGTCCGCCTCTTCTTTCGGCCTTTCCCGCTCAAGGACCACGCGAGCTCAACCGAGGGGGGACTGGCCATACTCGCTGCGGCCAGGCTCGGCGCCTTCTGGCCGTTCCTCTCTAAACTCTACAGCGACTACGACGCCTTCTGTCCCAAGCTGCTCCCGGACTGGGCCGCGGGGCTCGGCCTCGAGCGCGCCGTCTTCGAGCGCTACCTCGGCGACCCAACGCTCCGCGACGCGCTGGTCGCGGCGAAACAGGAAGGGCTGCGCAACAAGGTCGAGGCCACGCCCACCCTGTTCCTTGACGGCCGCAAGTACCTCTACGACCTGACCGTGGTGTCCGTGGTGGACGTGCTGCAAGAGCTCCTGGAACGTCAAACGGAGCATGCCGCGCCATGATCTTCTACAAGATTCACCCGTAGGGTGTCTGCTGCGCTCCAGAGCCGCTTCTCATTTTCCCGACAGAATAGGCAATCCCATGAGAGGCCAGATCAGGAGAATGAAGAGGCCGAGTACGAGCATCAGGATGAGACTCGCGAAGACACCGACCTTGAAGAACTCACCCGAGCTGAACTGTTTGCTCTCGTAGGCGATGGCGTTGGGCGCGGCGCCGACGAGCAGCATGAAAGGCATGCCGGCGGCGGTCAGCGAGGCGTAGAAGATGACCTCAGGCGCTACCCCGAGGTAGCCCGCCGTCACCAGGGCCACGGGCATGGAGATGGCGATAGCGGCAACGTTCATGATGAAGTTGGTCGCCACCATCACGAAGAAGGCGATGGAGAGAATGAAGACGAACCAGTGGGCTTCTTTGAACAGGTTGAGCCACATCACGGCCATCCAGTTGGCCGCCTTGGTTTCCCAAAGGCAGAAGCCGATGCTCATGGCACCGCCGAAGAGCAGGATGATGTTCCAGGGGATGCGCTCGAGGTCCTCGATGTCGAGGATCTTGAAGACGAAGAAGAGTACCAGGGTTACCAGAATGATCGCGCTCTTGTCCAGAGAGGCCAGGAAGGGCAGGAACGAGCGCAGACACAGCACCAAGATGGCGGAGAGTACGACTACAAGGGTGAAGATCTCGGCCCGGGTGATCGGACCGAGGCGTTGGTAGAGGTCCGCGGCTCGAGCGCGCAGGCCGGGGATGATCTTTTTCTCCGGTGGGAAGACCAGGAGCAGGAACAGCCACAGGAGCAGGGTCATGCCCAGCCCCATGGGGAACATGTAATAGGATAACTCGAAGAAAGATATCTCGCGCCCAACGATATCCTTGAAGAACCCGATGGCCACGGCGGCCCTGGCCGAACCCAAGAGGGTGATAATGCTGCCAGCGCCCGCCACGAAGGCCATGCCGATGAAGAGCCCTTTCCCGAAGCGGGTGGGCTGATTGTCCTCGTTATAGAGACTGTTGATGGCCATGAGCAGGGGGAAGAGGGCCGCAGCCACCGCCGTGTGCGCCATGATCAGGGTCATCGCCATCGTCATCAGGAAGGCGCCGAGGTAGATGAAGCTCGTGCGCTCCCCGACCACGTAGAGCATTTTGTAGGCCATACGTTTGGTCAACCCGGTCTTCGAGAAGACCATGCCGATGACGATCGAGCCGAAGATGAACCACACCGAGGGGTCCATGAAGTCCTTGAAGGCCACCTTGGGGTCGCGGATGAGGAACAATGCTTGGACCACGGCGATGAGCACGCTGGTCACTCCGATCGGCACGACTTCGAAGACCCACCAGAGGGAGGCCAAGAGGAACAATCCGATAGCCGCCTTGCCTTCGGGGGAGAGGGGGAAGGCCTTACCCGCGGGATCGATGGCATCTGGCCAGGAAGGCGAGAAGTAGAGAAGCAGGAACAACGCCGGGCCGGCCAACAGAAACCCCAGCCGTCGCCAATCGACGGGGTGCACTGGTTTACTCAGAGTGATGGTCTGGGGTTGGTTCGGCAGACCGCCGCTGCTGTGGCGTTCGCTCATGGTGGACGTCTCCGTGGGGGCCCCAAGTTGTGGTTGCTAGGGTCAGAGGACGATCTTGCCGACTTCGTGAAGCACGTCGACGCTGCGCACGGTGCCGACGACCTTGTCCTTGTCCATCACCGGGATGAGACTGAGATTCTTGACCACCATCAGGTGAATGATCTTCACGATGTGGTCGCCGACGTCGACGGTCGCGGTGATTGGCAGCATTACCTCGCTGACCGGGCGTTCGGCGCGCTCCTTGATCTCCTTCATGCTCCGTTCCCAGTGGAATTCGCCGAGCAGGGCATCGCTCTCGATGGTGAAGAGTTTGCGCTGGTCCTTGACCTTGTCCTGTTCGAAGAAGGAGGGTTGGATACCGCGGAGGAGATCGCGTCGCCGGACCATGCCGAGGAGTTGGTACTTCTCGTCGAAGACCAGGACCACGCGGGGCAGGGACTTCTTGCCGTTGATGTCGAACTCGGAGCTCTCGAGTTCGACGATGGCCTGCCGGATGGTGAACCAGTAAGGGAGGTGTGGATATTTGTCCAGCGGGATCATGATGTCGGCCGCGGTGATCTTTTCCATGCCAACTCCTCGTTCTCGAAGACCGGAGGTCCCGGTTTGGTACCAACTCCGCGCATGTACCATGTCTCCGGGGGTCTAGTCTAACGAAACTATCACTTCCGCGATCGCATACTCTCCCGGGGGGATCAAGCCCTGACCTCGAGTTTTCGCAGGATGTCGTCGCGATACCACCGGGCGACCGCATCGCTGCTGAGGGCCATATCGAGTTGCTTGGTCAGGATGCTCAAGCGTCCGAGGACATGGAGCAGGTTCCGGCACTGTTCGAAGGGCACGACCGTGAGGGCCGCGTCCAGGAAATCGGCTTTGGTAGTGCATTCATAGCCCTGGCGGCGCAAGATTTCTGCGAGGAGGGCGATACGTCGCGCACGGCGTTCGAAGGTCGAACCGCCGTCCTTGTACTGGAGCCGGATGTAGTTCAGGGTCTCGAGCTGGGTACAACGGGCCTCGATCGAGGTGAAATGGTAGCCCATGTGCAAGGAAATGAACAAGAAGTCGCGGCTGAGAACCGCATAACTCTTCTCGGAGAAACGTCTTGCCTGTTTCGTTCCGCTCTTGGTACGACCAACCTCTGATTTGAGCCCGCGAAAACCAACGGGATGCACGGCCGAAGGCCATCCTTCCCGGGCAATCCCACCCCATAAAGCGGTCATGGGTACGGAATCCAGCTCCTCCGGCCCGATCGAACGTCGCCGGCGACTCTTGGTCAGGGGGCGATCGAGGTAGAGCAATTCCACCTCGAGGGGGAGATCGGTGCGCAAGCTCAGGTTGGCGCTCTCCCGGTCCCGATTCTGATTCATGGTCTGGAACACTTCCTGGACCGCCCGCTGATGAGCGAAGCGGGTCAGATCATGCAACGTCTCGCAATTGGCAATGGTAAAACCCTCTTCGTTGGGGTTGATCAGATGCAACGGGGCGACGAGCCGGAGCAGCCGGCGCAGCAAGAGTACCTTTTCGTCAGAGAGGATTTTCTCGGAAGGAGCTTGCCGTCCGCAGTCCGAGGCGAGGTGCAGGCCTTCGTGGACCTGGCCGCGATAGGCGTCGACGGTCACCTCCCGACCTTCTACCAGGTGTTCCAGACCCCTCCCCCCGATGAGCATAGGTACGCGATATTCCCTGGCCAAGGTGGCGAAATGGCTCGCCACGCTGCCGTGCTCGAGGATCAGGGCCGCGGCCCGACGGAGCATGTCAGGCCTGTCAAGTATCGGGTGGTCGAGGACGATCACCCCTTCCGCACCGCTTGGCAGAATTCCTCCTGGCAGCATTCTGCGGACAGGACCGGCGGCAAAGCCTGGGCTGGCCACCGTGGCTCCCTCCACCAAGACCACTGCGGCGAGTGCAGGGTCGATGGTAGGGAGCTTCGTCGGACGGGCGAGGGTGCGCAGCTCCCGGGTCTGGAGGACCAGTAATGCTCCACGCACGTCGATCGCCCACTCCAGGTCTTGGGGACAACCGAAGTGCCGTTCCACGGTCAAGGCCATCCCTCCGAGCTTGCGGAGCACCTCGGGGCCGAGGACCGCTTGGCGTTGCTGGGTATCGGGGACGGCCTCTTCAGCGACTCCTCCGGTCGCGACGGGTTCGAGACGTCGGACTTTCTCCGCCACCCGGGTTTCCAATACCTCGAACTCGTCTCGGGAAAGCACATAGGTATCCGCGTCGACCGTTCCGGCCACGACGGAAGGACCCAGGCCGAAAGCCGCGGTCACCACCAGCACCTCGCGTTCGGGGTCGAGCGGATCCCGGGTATAGACCACGCCGCTGGACCAGGCCTCGACCATCGCGTAACAGCCGACGGCCATGGCCGACTGGCCTACCGAGAGCTCGTGCCTGTGCAGATACGTCAGCACCCTCGGACTGAAGGCACTGGCCAGGACGGCTCTGTAGCGGTCGAGCAGATCGGCCCTCGTCACATTGAGATAGGTCTCGTACTGCCCGGCGAAACTGAGCAAGGAGTCTTCGCCGAGCGCGCTGGAACGCAGGGCGACCCCGTTCCGACCGGTGCGGGCGACGAGGAGATCGTGGTGCCGGAGGAGTGCGTCCTCCAGGATCGACGGCAGGGGGCTGGCCAGGATCCTGGTTCTCAAGGCAGCGCCTGCGGCGAGGAGTTCCTCCAAAGATTCCTTTTGGAGCAAGGCCTGGAGAGAATCGAGCTCCCGGCTCACCCCGCAGTGTTCGAGGAAGAGGCGGAAGGCCGCGCTGGTCACCGCGAAACCGTCGGGCACGGGTAACCCGAGGGTCCAACGCAGCGTCGCCAGCCGTGCGTTCTTGGCTCCGATGAGCGCCGGGTCCAGCTCCTGCACCCGACCGAGCTCGACGATGAGGACCTCGGAAGTATTCGGTACGCTGCTGGGCAGGGCCAACTCGAGCTGCCGAAGGATAGCTTCCCCCCGCTCCGGGAAAGCTCGATAACGATCCCCGCCGAGTTCCAGCAGGCTCTCTCCCAGAATCAGGAGGTAAGCTCTCAATTCGCTCAAGGAGGTACGAAGGGAGTCCAGGTCGAACGGGCGGTTTCCAGCAGCCTTGTCCTCGAGGTCGGCAATGATGAGGAGCATGGCATTGTTGGCTTCGAGCAGAGACAGATAATAGTGGAAGCGCCGCAGGA